>Ga0068714_10001344_pt1 | contig 36700 bp, 33 predicted proteins | sample MTBNYHSulfiMetaG_FD_62988 | JGI IMG/M metagenome (GOLD analysis project Ga0068714, IMG submission 62988) | Enrichment culture microbial communities from rom New York Harbor, USA that are MTBE-degrading - MTBE-NYH (New York Harbor Sulfidogenic)... | ecosystem: Environmental > Aquatic > Marine >...
GCAATGCCTATACGGCCGCCGTCCAAGGTGGAAAGCATTTGCTTGAAGCCTTCGCCTTGGTTGCCGAGCAGATTCTCTTTGGGAATTCTTGCATCTTCAAAGACCAGCTCGGCGGTTCCGGAAGCGTTGATTCCCAGCTTTTCCTCAACCGTTCCCACTCGAAATCCCTCGGTATTATTGAAGTCGACTATAAAGGAGCTAATGCCTTTATAACCGGCCGTTTTGTCGGTGACGGCGGCAAGCACACAGTAGCCGGCCACATTGCCATTGGTGATGAATTTTTTGACGCCGTTAATGACCCACTCATCGCCATCCAGCACTGCCGTAGTTCGCATGGTAGCCGGATCGGAACCGGCTCCGGCTTCGGTTAAGCCGTAGCATCCCAGCGCTTCGCCACTGGCAACCGGGCGCAAATACTTTTGCTTTTGTTCTTCGGTTCCGTACTTGTATACGGGGAAATTGTACAGGCTGTTGCAGACACTCATGATTACACCGCAGGAAGCGCAAGCCTTGGAGATTTCGATCATGGACAGAACATAGCTGATATAGTCCATGCCGGCCCCGCCGTAAGTATCGGGAATGGTGACCCCCATCAGCCCGAGCTCACCCATTTTGGCGGTTATCTCTTTGGGGTGCCTATGGGTCCGATCCAGCTCGGCAGCAACCGGCTTGATCTCGCGCTCGGCGAACTTGCGAGCCATGTCTTGAATCATTTGTTGTTCTTCAGTCAGTTCAAAGTTCATTTGCGCTCCTCCAGAATGGGAAAAGATTTTCCAGCATGACAGTTTTGACAGATCACTTTTGCAAAGATCCTTGAAAATTCGGTTTGCGCTTTTCCAGAAAGGCGGCCACCCCTTCTCTGGCATCCTGGCTGGTAAAGCACACCGAGAACGCCTGAGCTTCCAGTGCACATCCGCTCTTTAAATCTACATCATAGCCTCTATCCACGACCTGTTTGATAGCGCGCAGTGCCACTTGTCCTTTGGTCGCAAGAGCGCTGGCGACTTTCATGCTTTCCGTCAACAACTGATCGGACGGAAAAACCTTGGCTACCAGCCCCAGCTCCTGTGCTTGCCTGGCATCGATCATCTCCCCGGTCATACACAGCTCTTTAGCCTTGGCTCTACCCACCAGGCGGGACAGTCGCTGGGTTCCACCAAACCCGGGAATGATGCCGAGATTAATCTCCGGTTGACCGAACTTGGCATTTTCTGATGCATAGATGAAATCGCAGCTCATAGCGAGCTCGCAGCCGCCGCCCAGGGCGAACCCATTGACTGCGGCAATTACCGGTAGCGGGAGTTGTTCCAGTTGAAAGAAGATCTCCTGCCCCCTTTCGGCAAAGAGCAGGGCTTCCAACGGGTTCATCTTCTGAAACTCCGTGATGTCTGCACCTGCCACAAACGCTTTTTCGCCTGCTCCGGTGAGCAGCAACACTCGAATGTCCCGGTTTGCTCCGGCATTGGCGATAACCTCGGCTACTTCTTCGAGAGTTTTAGGATTGAGGGCATTCAACGCCTTGGGTCTGTTGAAAGTGAGGATTCCTACTCCAGCTTGAACATCAAAAAGAATATTTTCATAACTCATAATGGCATGCCTCCATCCGCGAAATACATTCAGCTTGATTAGGGGCGTTCAACCACGATGGCTGCCCCTTGCCCACCGCCGATACACAAAGTTGCCAATCCCTTCCTGGCGTTTCGTTTGTTCATACCGTGCAGAAGCGTTGTTAAGATACGTGCGCCGGATGCCCCAATGGGGTGTCCCAAAGCAATGGCGCCGCCATTCACATTGACGCGGGAAAGGTCCCATCCCATCTCTCTGTTGACGGCAATGGCCTGCGCGGCGAAAGCTTCATTGGCCTCGATCAGATCCAGCTCCTGAACCTTCCAGCCGATCCTGGCAAGTGCTTTCTGACTTGCCCGAATAGGCCCTATGCCCATGATCGAAGGATCCACACCGCTCGAGGCATACGAGCGGATGATTGCCATCGGCTGCAAACCGAGGGATGCGGCCTTGCCGGCCGACATGACCACAAGGATCGCTGCACCGTCGTTGATTCCGCTCGCATTTCCGGCCGTTACGGTGCCGTCCGGAGTGAAGGCGGGTTTTAATCTGGCGAGAGCCTCCAGGGTTGTTCCCGCGCGAGGGTGCTCGTCGGTATCGAATAGAATCGGCTCGCCTTTGCGTTGAGGGAGGGGAACAGGCACAATCTCGTCTTTAAAACTGCCGTTTTTGATTGCCGCCTCGGCTTTTTGTTGGCTTGCCAGCGCAAACTGATCCTGTTCCGCTCGACTGATGCCGAATTTGGCGGAGACATTTTCGGCGGTGTTGCCCATGTGGTAGCCGTTGAAAGCATCCCAGAGGCCGTCGAGGATCATCAGATCCACCAGCTTGGTGTCTCCCATCCGTTGGCCCCAGCGGGCTTCTCTTACCGCATAAGGAGCTTGGCTCATGTTTTCAATTCCGCCGGCAATGACAACTTCGGCATCGCCGAGCATAACAGCCTGGGCGGCCAGAAAAACCGATTTCAAACCAGATGCGCACACCTTGTTGATGGTGAGCGCTGGGACTTCCTTGGGAATACCGGCATGAATCGCCACCTGGCGGGCGGGATTCTGTCCCAAGCCGGCCTGCAATACGTTGCCTAAGATGACTTCGTCTACAAGTCCAGGGTCCAGCTTAGTTCTGTTTAAAGCTTCCTTAAGGGCGATCACCCCTAAGTTAACCGCCGAAACACCAGTCAACGATTTACCGTAACTGCCGACCGGGGTTCTAACAGCACCAACAATAACCGCTTGCTCCATTCCAACTACCTCCGTGACAAGACATCCAAATAAACATTCTGAGCTTTCTCTGTGAATTGAAGTGAAATCCGGTCAGGATCTATCCCCATTCTATCGAAATTTTTTGATCATAGGAAATCAGTTTGCCTTTGTCAAACCAAACCTTAGAAATGGATGAGAATGCTTGGGCATCATTTTTCCCGGATTGAATCGAAGCTGCGGGTCGGACCATCAACGGCTCTGCTGGGTAACATCGCTGCCCTTTTTACTGTGAAATGCCGGGCCTGGGGCAAGTTAAGAGCTGAGGGGCGGATTGGTGCCGCTATAAAGCCGTGTGCCGAAGCGGTCCAGGTTTTCCTGGGGACCGATTGCCACCAATGTGTCTCCGGCATGGAGCACTTCTTTTGGAGAAGGATTGTAGATCATTCTAGCATCGCTCCTCTTTATGGCCACTATGATCAGGTTGTATTCACTGCGAATGCCGGAGTGCATCAAATCCTTGCCTACAATATCCGCTCCTTCCGGCACTTGAAGCTCTTCCATGCTTAGCTCCATCCCCTCTCCCGACAATGCCAGCTCGAGGAAGTCTGTCACCGTGGGGCGCAGAATCTGATGCGCAATTCGTAGCGCGCTGCTGGCATAAGGCGATACCACCCGGTTTGCTCCCGCTTTGAGCAGTCTTTTTTCTGTTCCGGGTGTGCCGGCTCTGACGCAGATGAACAAATTCCTGTTGAGATCTCTGGCTGTCAGAACGATAAAGACGTTATCCGTATCTTTATTGACGACCGATACCAATCCGTTTGCCTTTTCAACGCCTGCAGTTATGAGGCTTTCTTCTTCGGTGGCGTCTCCAGCCAGGTGCAGAATGTTCTTTTCCTGGAGGCGCATAACAGTGGCTTCATCGTTCTCGATCACGACGACCGGAACATCGTTCTTGATCAATTCACGCGCGACAATCTGTCCCATCTGACCATATCCACAAACAATATAATGATTTTTAAGTTGCTCAAGCTGTTTGGCCACTTTTCGCCTCCTGTATAATTCAAGCAGATTGCCATCTAACAGAAGTTGAGTGAAATAAGCTAGATTGTAAGCTACAAAGCCGGCGCCCATCATGATGAGTACGATGGTGAACAGGCGGCCGGCTTCATCTAGCGGTCTGACCTCACCATACCCGACGGTTGTCAAGGTAATGACTGTCATGAATAGGGAATCGAGAAAGGAAAAGCCTTCGATGACCATATAACCGAATGTGCCAAGGGCAAGAAGAAGACCGGAGAGCAATGCAAGAACCAGGACATGGCGACCGCGAGTCAAGATCCAGGACGCTTTCATTTTTCATAATCCAATAAATAATGCCAAAAAAATAACAAGCATTGGACAGGCTGAGCAGAAGAGGATGATAAACTAGAAATTTGTTAATGTTAATCATCAAAAAAATCGATCAGCTTGTGGGTTTGGCAAGCCGGTGAAAGCTATCCGGTTGAGCTGTGTCGTATCAGGGACTCAGGGCCGGGCCTTCATCGAGTCTTGGCTGAATAAGAGCTGTGCGCTCTCCAAATTCAAGGCGGAAATCACTTTGATGCTTGCATAACAAAGAACATAATGGTATTTGACCAATGTCCTGCTGATAGGGTTATGGGCGGATCTCATCTTTGAAAAAGCCGGTCTTTTCCCAGCAAGTCCCAACAGCATACCCCGGCAACGAATTTAGTTGAACAAAAGCCTGTCCATGCGTTATATTGTGACCTTCTTCACTTAACTGCGGGTTCCGTCCTGCTTTTGGAACTGCCGCCCTGCACCTGCTTTAATAAGTCCTGAAAGGAATTTGATTGGCTGCTTGCTCTCAATCCGGGAACGGGAAGAGCTGGGGAGCTTGTGAAAATTTGTCACTTTTCGCTTGACAAGTTACAGGGCTCCCCTATAATGACCTTGCAACTTATTGCACAAGCATCACAGCTGCGAGTCAAATGGCTGTTCGAAGTCGAGTCCAAAACCATATACTCTTAAGGAGAAGAAGACATGTCGAAGTTGGTACCTCCCCACGGAAAAGAACAAAAGTTAAAACCGCTATTGCTTCAAGGTGACGCGCTGGCTGCCGAAAAAGAAAAAGCCAAGAAGCTGAAAGTGGTTCCGATGACAAGTCGCGAGGCGTCGGATCTGATCATGCTGGGCATCGGTGCATTCACTCCCCTGGATGGCTTCATGGGCTACGATGACTGGAAGGGCGTTTGCGATAAGTACTTGATGGCGGATGGTGTGTTCTGGCCCATCCCCATTACCTTGTCAGCCGACAAGGCTCTGGCCGACAGTATTGGAGCAAATGAGGAAGTGGCACTCCTCGATGAGGAGAACAATGAGATTCTTGGCACCATGAAGGTGACCGAGAAATATACCATCGACAAAGAACATGAATGCAAATCCGTCTTCTGGACCAACGACGCTGCAGGCCATCCCGGTGTGCAAAAAGTTATGGCCCAAAAAGAGATCAATCTGGCCGGCCCGGTCAAAGTGATCAGCGAAAGTTTTTATCCTACCCAGTTTAAAGCGGTCTACCAAAGGCCTGCCGAAGCCAGAAAGATTTTTGACGATTTGGGCTGGCGCCGCGTTGCCGCTCTGCAGTTGCGTAACCCGATGCACCGCAGCCACGAGTTTCTAGCTAAAATCGCGGTTGAGGTGATGGACGGTCTTTATATTCACCAGTTGGTCGGAAAGCTGAAAGCGGGCGACATCCCGGCCGATGTCCGCGTAAAAGCAATTGATGTGCTAGTAGAGAATTATTTCGTGAAGAACACTGTCGTTCAGGGTGGGTATCCCGCCGAAATGCGCTATGCAGGACCCCGTGAAGCTCTGCTGCACGCCGTATTCCGCCAAAACTATGGCTGTAGCCATCTTATTGTTGGTCGCGACCATGCCGGCGTAGGCGACTATTATGGACCGTTTGATGCTCAAAAGATCTTCGATGAAATTCCGGAAGGCGCTCTGATACTGCGGCCTCTTAAAATCGACTGGACCTTCCATTGCTTCAAATGCGGCGGCATGGCTTCTATGAGGACCTGCCCCCATGGCAAGGAAGATCGCCTGTTGCTCTCCGGAACCATGGTCCGCAAGACCCTTTCCGAAGGTGGCGAGCTGCCCAAGGAATTTTCTCGTGCCGAGGTTGTTGCGGTGTTACAGGCGTACTATCAGGGTCTTGAGGAAAAGGTTGAAATTAAGCTTCACGGCGCTGCAACGGGCGATGTGAAGAAGAAGTAGTATGTGAGCTAAATCGAAGCAGACAAATGAAGGAAACTTCAAGATCCAAGCAAAAGCTAGCCCCCTGAAGGCCGCTTGCGGTCGGGAAAGGGGGCAGGACTCATCTTCAGAAGGGAGGTGTAAGGCTTAGGTCAAAGGAATTTCACAGAAGCAAGTAAATCGGCTCAACAAAACAAACAGACTCTTTGGAGGTAAAGGTTATGCCAAGTTTTGTAATGACTGAGAAGTGTGATGGCTGCAAGGGGCAGGATAAGACTGCTTGCATGTATATATGCCCCAACGACCTGATGATGTTGGATAAAGAGAAAATGAAGGCATACAACCAGGAGCCCAATTACTGCTGGGAGTGCTATTGCTGTGTAAAGATCTGCCCGCAGCAGGCTATGGATGTAAGGAGTTACCAGGACTTCGTGCCTATGGGCGCTGCATCGACTCCTCTTCGAGGAAGTCAAGACATCATGTGGACCATCAAGTTCAGAGATGGAAGACTCAAGAGATTTAAGTATCAAACGAGGACGACAGATGAGGGTTCCATAAAGCCATTTGATGGATTCCCCGAGGCAAACCCAGCAGATTTGAATAATCTGTTCCTCCTTGGAGAGCCGGACATAATGGGGATTAAAGAACTCCCGACCGTTAAGAAATAAGGAGATTAAGAGATGAGAGATTTTGCTACACAAGTTGTCGAGACTGATGTTTTGATCCTTGGTGGTGGGATGTCCGGCTGTGGCGCTGCAGTAGAGGCGGCGTACTGGGCTAAGCCGCTTGGTTTGAAGGTGACACTGATTGACAAAGCTGCCATCGACAGAAGTGGTCCTGTAGCGATGGGACTTTCTGCTATCAATACATACATGGGCATGGACGGCAAGGTCACCCAGAATTCCCGCATGCCTGAAAGATTTGTTGAATATGTAACGAACGACCAGATGGGTATCATGAGACAAGATATGGTCTATGATATTGCGAGACATGTCGATTCGTCAGTAAAGCATTTCGACAAATGGGGACTGCCGATTTGGAAAGATGAGGCTGGGAACTATACAAAGTCCGGTGAATGGCAGGTCATGATCTCCGGCGAGAGCTACAAAATTATCGTAGCTGAGGCAGCCAAGGCTGCTATAGGCGCCTTGGGCGATAAAGGCGAGATCATGGAAAGAGTCATGATCACGCATCTGCTCAAGGACGAGAAGGAAACAGACCGGATCGCCGGAGCAGTGGGCTTCAGTGTCCGCGAAGACAAGTTCTATGTATTCAAGGCCAAAGTAACGATCGCCCTGATGGGTGGTGCGGTCCATGTTTTCAGGCCACGGTCCCAGGGTGAAGGCTTCGGCCGGTCCTGGATGCCGCCCTTTGTCAACGGCTCGGTCTATGCGCTGGTTCTGGAGGCAGGCGGCGAGCTGACACAGATGGACAACACCTTTGTCCCGCCGAGATTCAAAGATTCCTATGGTCCGGTAGGCACCTTCTTCCTGCTGTTCAAGACACCCGCATTGAACGCTTATGACGAGCCCTATGTTGGTGCATATCCAAACGAGTCAGCTGCTTGGGCACCCTATGCCAACGCGAAACCGACTCCCACACCCATGAGAAACTACGAAATGATCCTCTGTGCGAAGGAAGGCAAGGCTCCCTTCATGATGCATACAGAGAGGGTGGTGGAAAGGTTTAAGAAAGAGATAAGCGACCCGAAGGAATTGAAGAAGAAAATCAAGATGTATGAAAGCGAGGCCTGGGAAGACTTCCTCGATATGACCATTCAGGGTGCGACGAACTGGGCCGCCCACAATGTGGATCCGCTCGAGAAACCCATGGAGCTGCAGCTGTCCGACTCGGTGTTCATCGGTTCCCATGCCTGCTCCTGCGGTTCGTGGTGCTGTGGTCCTGAGGATCTGATGCCTGCGGAATACAAAGATTCATTCCCCGCGCAGTACAACTGCATGACGACCGTTAAGGGTCTGTTTACGGCTGGCTGCGGTGTTGGCGCGTGTGCCCATAAGTTCTCCAGCGGCTCCCACGTACAGGGAAGAATTGTTGGGAAGTCGGTGGTAAGGTTCGCCAATGACAATAAGGGCTACGTACCGACGGTATCCGACGCCACGATCGCTAAATACAAAGAAATAGTCTTGAGACCTATGGCTTTGTATGAAGAGAAGAAGGGCTTCACGACACAGAGTGATGTGAATCCTGACTATATCTCCCCCCATAACTACCTGTTCAGGCTGCAGAAGATCATGGGAGAATATGCTGGTGGATGGGAGACCCTCTATGGAACATCCGACAAGCAACTGGAAATCGGTATCTGGAAATTGGGAATGCTTGGAGAGGATACCGAGAAGCTCGCTGCCAAAGATCTTCACGAGCTGATGAGGGCATGGGAAGCCTATCACAGGTACCTGGTTGGTGAGGCGTGTGCAAGGACCAGGCTGGCCCGCAAAGAGTCCAGATGGCCTGGTTACTACTACAAGTATGACTACTTGAAGCTGGATGATAGCCAGAGAAACTTCATCAACGTGAAGTATGATGTCAATACGAAGGAATGGACTCTACTGACAAGGCCAATGATTGAAATTGTCTAGCTCGGCCTAGAATCTGAAGTGGTACCCATGGGGGCGGCCTTTCGAGGTCGCCCCTAAATGTTTGCTGGGAGTCGGTTGGAACATAAAGTTGACGTGAAGCTCACTCATTTTGAAAAAATAAGATCATTGTGAGAATATTCTATGAACGAGGAACATGCTGTAAAAGTCTTATTTAATTTGGATGACAAATTCAAGTTCTCGTGCCACGGCGAACTTGCCTGTTACAACACGTGCTGCCGTGATATAAATATCTTCCTCACACCCTATGATGTCCTTAGGATGAGAAAGGCCGTCGGGTTATCTTCTCAAGAGCTCTTGAAAACTTATACCATTGCGCTCACTGGTGAGGAAGGATTACCTCTGCTGGTGCTCAAGATGAGGGAAGATAAAGATAAGACGTGTCCATTCGTTGGATCTGATGGGTGCGGCATATACCTCGATAGGCCGTGGTCATGCAGGATGTATCCTGTGTTCCCGGTTTCGTCTGAGGAACGAGAATTTTTGATTGAAAAAAAGTCCGCCTGCTTGGGATTCGGAGGTGACAAACAAGCGACGATACGCGATTGGAAAAGGGATCAAGGGATTGAGATATACGATAAGATGAATGAGGCGTATAAAGCTATTACCCACCACGACTATTTCGAGAAGGGCGGCAAACTGGATCCCGGAAAAACCAGGTTGGTGTATTCGGCCTGTTACGACCTCGATGCGTTCAAAAGATTCATATTTGAAACCAGATTCTTTGACATCTATGATGTGGAGAGAGGGCTCATCGAAAAGATAAAGGAAGATGACGAAGAGCTGTTGAACTTCGGCTATCGATGGGTAAGATTCAGCCTTTTTTCTGAAGATACGCTGAAGCTCAAAGATAAGCAAATGGATAAGCTCTTACAATTGAGGAGTAAGACATCTAGTTAGTCTCTGTTTGTGTATTTTGCAGGCAGGGAAAGGTTACGATATCCAAATCTGCTGACTTGAGTGACGGGTTTACCTTCTCAATTGTATATACACGATCGCAGAGATAATCGACGCAGACCACCTCACCAGCCCTGAGGGAGCACCCATTTTCTGCAGGAAAGCAAAAGAAAATGGTATATGTCTTCGTCTTTTTCATTGCTAGACAAGCGCGAAGTAATCGCGACCTCTAAAATGGCTTGTCGCTGACGCTCCTAGGAATGGCATGCCGGGACGTTTCCTCTACTTCTTAGTACAGCTCTCCCCAGAACAAAGTGTCTATTATCCAGATCGTCATTACCGCATGCTACTGGCGGGAATCGGTAAAAAGACCTGGATGCCCCCTCGCGGGCCTGACCGAAAATAACCGGGCACTTAATTGCGTGGACGTATACTTAGGCCTGGCTGGGAAGAGCTCTCCGCAAAAAAATGGCCATCAATTAAATTGCGGGCATGGCCATCTCTTTTCATAGCGGTTATGATTCAACGTTCTGCCTGATAAGCTCAATAAAGCAGGCAAAATGCCTATGCTGTGAGGGATCGTCGGACAGCCTGGACGGTTGCTTGCCGTGCCTTGATCGCCCCGGCAGACAAGAAGCTTTCAATTTTCATGTTAAACGGATGGAAAGGATTAAACCATGTTACCGAGTACAAAGTATGTAGAACCTGTCGAGCGCACATTGGATTCAGAATTCAAGTTCAGATGCCATAAGGATGTCGGCTGCTTCAATAGATGCTGTAGACATACAGAAATGCTTCTAACTCCTTACGACGTCCTAAGGATGAAAAAGAGATTGGGGCTTTCTTCAGGAGAGTTTCTTGAGAAATACACTCGCACTCATATCGATGAGAAGTCTTTACACCCTTTTGCAGTGCTCAAGATGATGGATGATGAAGAAGGCAAATGCCCTTTTGTTACAGCCGAGGGCTGCAGTATTTACGAAGACCGACCTGCTAACTGCCGATACTACCCCGTTGGCAAGGGTCTCGTGATAAAGGACTCGGAGAGCGGAGGTCCTGCACCTCAAGAATTCTTTTTCTTTATCAGGGAACCGAACTGCCTTGGATATGAGGAAGACAGTGAGTGGACCATTGACACGTGGAGGAGTGAACAGGGAGTTGATCTTTATGACGAGATGAATAGGGAGTGGGCGGAGATACAATTAAGAAGGGACAATCCGGGTCGACCCCAACTCGACCCGAACAGGCAACCCCTGATTTACATGGCAAGTTATGACATCGATAGGTTTAGGAGATTTGTTTATGAGAGTGGATTTCTCAATATGTTTGATATCGATAATGAAGAAATCGAGAAGATGAAGACTGACGACATTGCGCTGATGAAGTTTGGATTCAAATACCTGAAGTATGTTTTGATGCTTGAAGAGACATTAAAGGTAAAGGAAGAGTATAAGAAGGAGAAGGATACGGGTGATTAGGTAAAGAAGATACAGAGCTCTCTCCGAAATCAGACCCGGAAGTGCGCTTGGAGAGTGATGTGGCGATGGAGGGGGGGTTCGGGTCTTTTCAGAGGGGTGGCGGGAACTGATTTTTCTCGTGAGAAAAGCTGTTGAGGTCTGCAAGCGCACTTGAAGGACTTGGAGAAGATCTCGACAGCGCCTTCAGAATTTATTGGGAAATACTCTCCCTCGCTGTTCCCACTCTGACAAAAGAGAGGACGAAGCCGACGATCTTTGGAAAGATGACTCACAATCGCTTATACTATTTTTAGCGTGTTTCAACTGAAAGGAATATTCCAACGGAGTTCTTCCCTGCCCGAGAAATCAATGCATAGATAACAAGTGGGTGAGCTATCATGATAAAGACAGATATGAAGAACTTTGCTGATATTGAGTTACAGCTTAAGTGGGAAAGTCGTTATGGAAAGCATATTGATAGCTTCTTTGCCGGGAGAGTGAATTTCTGGCGAGATATTTTGCCGAAAGCATTGCTTGAAAAACTCATGAATAGAAGTATCGGCGATAGTGTTGACACATCATTCAATGCGGGTGAAATCATACCCAATACTGACCCTAAGAAGTTGTTTGATATCAAGCATTCCCAATTTGACAAAACCTTCCTGCCCGACAGGACCGTTCACCCACGACAAGGACGATTTTACCCCAAAGGCATTCTAAAGGGCATCGCGAATGTATTCAGAGCCAATATGGAACCCTTTCGATGCGCTGAGGTCCATGATTCCAATATACTTGTGGACTTCAATCATCCACTTGCCGGAACACAACTGCATGTCAAAGCTACGATACGGGGAATAAAGAGCAAGCCGGGTGAAAAGGGAGGAGGAATGAGCAATGACTGGATGGAAATCCTCACAACCGGGCCTGGGATGCAGATTCGATGGAACGGGCAGCCAACTGATTTCTTTTCTGACAATCCCTTTGCAAGAATGGATGAAGCTTCCGATAAACACTTTTACGAGAAGCCCAGATTTGTGAATCACCTTGACGACACGGCGATTGAGAATATATCCGAGTTGTATGGAAAAGTTCTACGTGATGGTGACACTGTGCTGGATTTGATGAGCAGCTGGAAATCACATATCCCTCCACACTCAAACCCAGGAAAAGTCACTGGCCTGGGGATGAATCTCGAAGAGCTGAAAGAAAATGAACGACTGACGGATACTGTGATTCATGATTTGAATGAAAATATCGCTCTACCGTTCGTGGATGAATCCTTTGACGGAGTAATTTGTACCGTTTCGGTGGAATATCTGACGCACCCTCTGGCCGTTTTTAAGGAAGTGGGACGAATCCTTAAACGGGGCGGATATTTTATCGTTACATTTTCAAACCGTTGGTTTCCCCCAAAGGTGATTGCCATCTGGCAACATTTAACTGAGTTTGAACGTATGGGACTTGTATCCGAATATTTTTTACTATCGGAGGAATTTGAAAAATTACATACCCATTCTATCCGAGGGCTTCCGAGACCAGAAAAAGATAAGTATTACGGAGAATTGTTTGTTTCTGATCCGGTTTATGGAATTTGGGCCTATAAACATTGATCGGGTGAATCAGCATATGAAGCTCGCCCGGCATTGAGGACTGGGTGCTACGCCAAAAGACTAAGACTTGGAAAGCGATTTCTTATTATCTCCCGGAGGACTGAAGGCATGGATTTCTCAACGAATGATACAACAGCCGAGGATAAATGGATCATCGAAATGGTGGAAAAAGGGTTTGTCGGGGAATATACATCGCATGTTCTTGAGTCAAGCGATAAGGTTCATATAGCCTACTATGATAATGTCACCGGTGATTTAAAACATGCAGAAAACGGACCTGACGGGTGGATCATAGAAAGGGTAGATCAGCAAGGAACTGTAGGACAATTTCTCTCGACAGCAAGGGCTGACGGAGGAAGAATTTATATCTGCTATAGGGACCAAGGGAAAGATCGTTTAAAGATGGCCGTATTTGATGGAGGCAGATGGAATATTGAGGTAGTGGATAACGAGTCGTTTGCGAGCTTTGATACCTCCATATTTGTTGATGATCAGGGGAAGGTCTATATCAGCTATTATAATCTTAGTAAGGGGTATCTTAAACTGGCTATCAAAGATAAGGATCGATGGAAATTAGAAGTAGTAGATGACGGGCAGATGCAATCGAATGCGGTTGGTGGATTTTCTTCTCTTAAAGTGGATGCCCGCGGTCGCATACACATCAGTTACATTGACAGTGTGAACGGCCTCCTGAAATATGCCCTAAAAGAAAATGATGCCTGGCATATCGAAGTTGCCGATGACTGTGAATTTGTCGGCAATTTTACGTCTCTCGCCCTTGACGAAGAAGGGAATCCTTACATAAGCTACACGGTCGATAAACGCCCCAATAAACCGGACCTCTGGTTGGCGAAGAAAATTGGGGGTAAATGGATAACCGAACTCGTTGACACTGCAGAAGTTGCAGGGAATTATAGTTCAATAGCAGTTGACCAGTATTCCAATATATACATAAGTTATTCAGCCATGAGAGCACTGAAGGTTGCAACGAACATACAGGGTCCATGGAACTTCGAAGTCGTAGACACAAAAGGTACAGTCACCTATACTTCCCTTTCCATAGATACGGACGGAATGCCTCATATTGCCTATCATGATCAAGACAGAGGCGTCAAATATGCTCGTAAGATTAGAGGTACCTGAATAAGATTTACCTGAATAAGATTGTACAACAGGAAATAATAGTGAAATGTGCCAAGAAACGCCCAGCTTTACGTTAAGACTGAGCGAGCCATGCGACTCGCTCGGTCGTATTAACCTATACCATCAATCTTCACTTCCTGACGGTATTGCTTCTAAGTCCAGCCTTGTTCGAACACCTCTGCTGCGAGCTCTTCTCCCTATCGGCCTCTCCATATTCCTACTAAGCTCACATGGGCGCTTTATTTGTAGCATCATCTCGGCGACAGAAGCTGGAATCCTCTTCAGCTCACCTGGCACAGGTGAGCTGGACATGGACTATTCAGGCTCCACCACTCGGTGCGCGGTAACTTCGATGCTTTCAATTTCATCCAGATTGAGAGGGAAGTGGTCGACGCCACCATCTCCAGCGCCGCCCAGCATCATCATATCCGCCCAAGGCTCGTAGCTATCATGTAGCGCCCACAACACCGTTTCCAGCCTTTTTAAACCTTCTTTACCCACATTCTCAGCCAAACTTTCCAAAGTGAATTCCATTTGCTTTACCTCCTGGATATCAGAGATCCATATTGAGTTGAATGACTCTCAACTTTCAACTAAATATAAGTACAGGCGTGATATTGTCAAATCACCTGTTAAGGCGGCGGGCTTATAAGCGGCACCCGCGTGAACCCGGCTCACCAACCCCATAACTTCTTAAGACCCCCGGTCCCAGGGCGTTGCTATGGGCTATGACATGTTGCCCTTTGGGGCTGGCTCCCGTGCAGAGATGACGAGAATATAGCCTAGCCTGGCGTTATGGTTATTGCGGCGTTGCAGAACACATTGGTCGTGCAAAAAGTCAATTTATCGGTTGAATTTTTTTCCACCACTGAGTTAGCATTAATAGTTTTATTAATGCAGGATGAGCCTATCCTGGAAGTAATGGATCTTGGTAAATCTCTTTCATCGATGATCACTGGTAGGGAGGAAATTTCATGGCTGAGGCGCAAAACGGAGAACGAAGCATTCTAGTTGTGGGCGGCGGCATGAGTGGACTTAGTGCTGCTCTTGAAGCTGCTGAAGCCGGCTTCCAGGTCTACATAGCTGAAAAAGAGCCCTATCTGGGCGGCCGCGTAGCCCGTATGAACAAGTACTTTCCCAAGCTGTGTCCGCCGAATTGCGGTCTTGAAATCAACTTCCGGCGCATCAAGAACAACCCCCTTATTCGTTTTTTCACGATGGCGGAGGTTGAAAAAGTAGAGGGTGAGGCTGGCAATTTTGACGTAACCCTCAAGTGTTCCCCTCGCTATGTGAATGAGAAGTGCACCGGCTGTGGTGATTGCGCCGAAGCGGCTAGCACGGAAATTGCCAATCCTTTCAACTACGGATTGGATAACATCAAGGCTGCTTATCTGCCTCACGAATTCGCGTTTCCCATGCGGTATGTGCTTGCTCCTGAAGTTCTTGGCACGGAGGAGGCCGAAAAGATCAAAGCTGCGTGTCCGTATGGAGCCATCGATCTTGAGATGCAGCCTGCCAGCTTCGATCTGAAAGTGGGGGCAATTGTCTGGGCGACCGGTTGGGAGCCGTATGAGGCGGCAAAGATTGCCTACTATGGATTCGAGAAAAATAAAAACGTTATCACCAACGTAATGATGGAGCGCCTTGCTTCTCATAACGGACCAACCGGGGGCAGAATCGTAAGACTTTCCGACCAGGCAGACGTGAAAAAAATCGCCTTCGTTCAATGTGCCGGTTCGCGCGACGAGAACCACTTGCCTTACTGTTCGGGGGTATGCTGTCTGGCATCGTTGAAGCAAGCCACATACCTTCTGGAACAGGATCCCAATGCACTGGCGACCATTTTCTACATCGATATTCGAGCCCTTGGAAAATACGAGGATTTCTTTACCAAAGTGCAGGCTGACGAGCGCGTTACCCTCATAAAGGGTAAAGCCGGTGAAATCACCCAAGACCCCGCGACCGGCTTGGTCACTGTACAGGTGGAAGACCAATCCAGCGGTAAGATCCTGAAGGATCAGTTTGACCTGGTGGTTCTTGCTACAGGGATGGTCCCCGCTACTGCCCGAACCAAAGTTCCAGCAGAATTAGCCTACGATGAATATGGCTTCATCCTTGCCGGTCAGCCGGCTGCTGGAATCATTGGCGCTGGCTGCGTAAAGCGGCCGGTGGATGTGGCGGCAAGTGTTCAGGATGCGACGGCAGCAGCTCTCAAGGCCATTCAGGCGACATTCAGGAGGTAACCCAATGGAAAAGAAGATTGGTGTTTATATCTGCACAGGTTGCGGTATTGGTGACGCTCTCGATATAGATGCTCTGGCAAGTGTTGCGACAGGGGAATACAAAGCGCCAGCCTGTAAGCAGCATGCCTTCCTGTGCAGTCAGGAAGGCGTCTCAGAAATCAAGGCCGACATAGGTGGCTCGGGCGTCGATACAATAGTCGTCGCTGCCTGCTCGCCGAGAGTGATGACCGATGTATTTGATTTTGGCCGCGATAAGGTTGTGGAACGGGTCAATTTGAGGGAACAGGTGGCCTGGTGCCACCCGCCTAATGATGAAGATACTCAAATGATGGCGGAAGATCAGCTCCGTATGGGCCTCACCAAAGCTAAAGAAATGCTTCCGCCGGAGCCTTTCATGGCCGAAAATCTGAGCAAGAAAATTCTGGTGGTCGGAGGTGGTCTGGCAGGAATCACGGCGGCCAACGAGGCCTGCAAAGCAGGCTATGAAGTCGTATTGGTGGAAAAAAGCGACAAGCTCGGAGGTTATGCAAAAGCCGTCTTTAAACTCCCGCCTTCGCAGCCACCCTATGAGGAGCTTCAGGACTTTGAAATTGACCAACTGGTTGGTGAATTGAGCAGCCGGTCGGGAGTCAGGATATATACCAATGCTCAGGTGGGCAAGATTTCAGGCGCCCCTTGCATGTTCGATGTACAAATTCAACAAAACGGCAGCGGGGCTGAAGAGCGTGTTGGGGCCATCGTCCTGGCAACCGGAACGGTGGCTTATGAAGCGAGCAAGCTGGAACATCTTGGCTACGGCAAGTCTGAAGACGTCATCACTGCACCCCAACTGGAGGCGATGTTTAAGTCCGGAAATGTCAGCCGGCCATCCAACGGTCAACCGGTGACGAGTGTAGCCTTCATACTATGCGCTGGATCGCGTGATCCGCATCATTTGCCCTATTGCTCAGCGGCATGTTGCATTGAATCATTGAAGCAGGCTAAGTATTTCAAAGCAGCCAATCCACAGATTCCGGTTTACATCTTCTATAAAGATATTAGAGCCCATGGCAGCTATGAATTGTTTTACAAACAATTGCAGAAGGACGGCGTGATTTTTGTCCGCGGCGATATTTCGGCCGTTGAAGATGACGGCTCCGGAGGACTTGCGGTCACGGCAGATGACGTTCTGACCGGGTCTGCTGTGACGTCCGAGAGTGTGGATCTGGTGGTGCTCGCTATTGGCATGGTTCCTACGACTGCATTGGGGAAAAAGCACCAGGCCCAGGAGCCGAAAGAGGGCGAAGAGGAACTTGCTGTTCCTGAAGACACCATCGTGGTCTCTAACAATTTGAACCTGGACTACAGGCAGGGTCCGGAACTGCCTGCGCTGAAATACGGCTTTCCGGATTCCCATTTCATATGTTTCCCTTACGAGTCCCGCCGCACCGGAATTTACCCGGCCGGTTCGGTGCGCGCTCCGATGGATTACGCCAGGGCGATCGTTGATGCTACGGGCGCGGCTCTCAAAGCTATGCAGTGCGTGGAAATGGTCTCCGAAGGAAAGGCGGTGCATCCCAGAGCCGGAGACCTTACCTATCCGGAATTCTTCATGCAGCGCTGCACCCAGTGTAAACGGTGCACGGAAGAATGCCCCTTTGGCGCTATTAACGAGGATGAAAAGGGAAATCCATTGCCCAACCCGACCCGCTGCCGTCGATGCGGTGTCTGCATGGGCGCCTGCCCGGAACGGATCATTTCCTTCAAGAACTATTCGGTAGGCATGATCGGCAACGCGATCAAGAACATTCAGGTTCCCGACGAATACGAAGAGAAACCGCGCATTGTGGTGCTGGCCTGCGAAAACGATGCTTATCCCGCGCTCGACATGGCCGGAATTCGACGAATGAGTTACAACTCGTGGGTTCGAATCATCCCGGTGCGCTGCCTCGGTTCCATGAATTTGGTTTGGATCGCCGATGCCCTCTCCAAAGGCATAGACGGCATTCTGCTGCTGGGCTGCAAACACGGCGACGATTACCAGTGCCACTTTATCAAGGGCAGTGAACTGGCCAACATCCGTATGGGCAAGATCCAGGAGACGCTCAACCGCCTTGTGCTGGAATCGGAGCGGGTCAGGCTCGAGCAGATTTCCATTGCGGATTACCATCGGCTGCCTGAGATCCTGGACAGTTTCGCCGCAAAAGTCGATGAACTCGGGCCCAATCCCTACAAAGGATATTAGAGCGAATCTATAACGATAACTGGAGTGAAAATTATGGAACAGAAATATGTTTCGCTGGAAATGAGAGATTACGTTCTCGACATGGGTGCTGAAACGCTCAATTGGTGTATGCAGTGTGGGCTCTGTACTAATCTGTGCCCCTGGCGACTGGTCCCCGGTGAGACCAGCGAAAAATTCAATATCCGCCATATGCAGCGCCTGGGCCAAATGGGAATGGAAGGATTTGAGGACGAACAGGTCCTTTTCGCCTGCAGCACCTGCAGCATGTGCCAGGCCAATTGTCCACGTGGCGTCAAAATTGTCGACAATGTGCGGGCCATGAGGTCCAGCATTGTGGGTGCCGGAATGGCGCCGGCCAATCTTCGACCGATTTTGGGCAGTGCTCACGCCCAGGGCAACCCGTGGTCGGGACCGCGCGAAAAGCGCACTGAGTGGCAGCAAGGGCTGGAAGTCCCTCAGTTTGACAATGACAAGGAATACTTTCTATTCGTCTGCTGCCATTCCTGTTACGATCCACGCAGCACCAAAGTAGCCAAAAGCATTACCAAGCTCTTAAAGCATGCGGGGGTGAGCTTTGGTGTTATAGGGGCGGAGGAGAGCTGCTGCGGAGAAAGCATGCGCAAGCTCGGAGACGAAGAGCTTTTCCAAAAGCTCGCCCAATCCAACATTGAGCTCTTCAACAGCAAAGGAGTGAAGAAGATAATCACCACATCGCCGCACTGCATGTGGACATTTCAGAACGAATATCCAGAGCTTGGCGGAGAATGGGAAGTCATTCACTACACCCGGCTTTTGGAAAAGCTGCTGGCGGAAGGCAAGCTGTCATTCCCCAAAGCATCGGGAAAGAAAGTGGCGTTCCACGATCCCTGCTATCTCGGCCGTCACAGCGGCATTTACGACGCGCCGCGCAACCTTCTGTCGGCTGTAGAGAAGGTGGAGAACGTGGATCTCGGGCGTAGCCGGGAATCGAGCCTTTGCTGCGCCGGGGGTGGCGGTCGCATTTGGGCCGAGGTCCCGATGGGGGAAAGGTTCGGCGAGCTCAGGATAATCGATGCGGTCGATAAGGGTGCGGAAGTTCTCACAACCTCATGCCCCTATTGCCTCAATATGCTGACAGATGCCTGCAACAGCTTGGATAAGCAGGAAATGCTGGAAGTGAACGAGCTGTCCGAGATTCTTGCAGCTGCCTTAGAGTAAATCGAGTCAGTTGGTAATAAGTGGTTTATATACAAAACCTCTTTGCTGGATAAACATTTAAGAATAAAGTAGAAGGACTTTGAATGCGTCCTGACGGTTCTGAAAAAATCAATCATCTTGATGAAGCAAGCCCGTTTCAATTCAGATGTCATGGTGATCTTCCCTGTTTCACCCAGTGCTGCAGAGATGTTAACGTCTATTTGACTCCTTATGACGTCTTGCGAATGCGTAGCAATTTGAAAATGGGGTCAAAAGATTTTCTGGCAAAGTATACGAGGTATTTTCTGGCGGAAAAAACTCACCTGCCGGTGGTCCAATTGCGGATGAATGCCAAAACGCTTTGCTGCGAGCTGGTGACAGATGAAGGCTGCAGTGTCTACCAGGATCGTCCGTGGGCCTGCCGCATGTATCCCCTGGATCCGACGAATCGGCAGGGGGAATACAGAGCCATGGTGAGCGAACAAAAATGTCTCGGTTTGAAAGAGCCGGGGCTGTTGACGGTGAAGGAGTGGTTGGTCGGGCAAGGGATCGAGCCTTACCTGCTGATGGATGAAGTGTTTGAAACGGCGATTCCATCGGTGCTTGTCTTATCGGGGAAATTGGAATTCGGTGCGGGCAAGCTCCTATTTCTTGCTTACGATCTGGATCAATTTGCCGCCATGCTCAAAGACAAGAGCTTCAGGAGCTCTTATGAACTGAGCGATGAGACCATACGTCAGGTGGAAGAAGATCAAGAAGCGCTGCTCAGGCTTGCTTTTACATATATCCGCAGTCAGATGGATGAGCTCCTGTCCACGGCGTAATTCTGAAGGAATATTAATGACAATACTAGAGACTGCTCCGGCATCGATTCAGGCCATGCTTCAGCCTTTTCCCAACGACGGGTTGCGCTTTGCTTGTCATGCCGGAGTGTCCTGCTTTACTGAATGCTGCCGCGATCTCAACCTGCTGTTGACTCCGTATGATATCGCAAGGCTAAAAAACCGCTTGTCGTTGACCGCCGGTGAGTTTCTCGACCGATATACGGAAGTGTGCTTTGATGAGGGAAGAAATCTTGCGATGGTTTACCTGCAGATGCAGGATAACGAGCTCAGGACCTGTCCCTTTGTGTCTGCTGCAGGCTGTGAGATATATGCAGACCGTCCTTCGGCTTGCCGTATCTATCCACTTGCCAGAGCATCTCGAATGAACCGGCGGCATGGAAATGTGGAAGAGGACTACTTCGTGCTGCGGGAGCGTCATTGCAGGGGGTTTGAAGAACACCGTGTGTGGGCGGCCGACGAGTGGATTGTAGACCAGGGCTTGTATGTCTACCACGAGCTCAACAATCTTTGGATGGCGGTGGTTACTCATGCCGAAATGCGAAAAAATGAGCTTTCCGAAAGGCAGCAGCAAATGTTTTTTCTGGCCAGCTACGATATGGACCGGTTTCGTGCCTTCATTCTGGAGAGTGGCTTTCTACAAGCTTTCGATCTGCCCGTCCAAGAGGTCGAAGCGCTCGGCCGGGATGACGAGGTTCTTTTGAGGTTGGCGATCAAATGGCTGAACTTTTCGTTGTGCAACGAGCCCACCCTCACTCTGCGTGAGCAGCAGTAGAGGAGTGGGAGCGCGTTGACACCAACCCCTTGTTCGAAAGAGCTTCAAAGCAAAAAGCGGGGACTGATTTTTCCCCGCTTTTTTTGTCCTGAGTCATGAATGCTGTATCTATTCTTGTATAATGCCGTTTTTACACGCATCCTTCCTGATCGGCTCGCTCTATCCGCATCATGGCTCAAAGTTCGCCGGCGTTTGCACGGCTATTCTATGGGAACGGGATAGTCGCGCGGGTCGAATCTGCGGTTGCGCATGAATATCTCGGAAAATTCCTGCATGGTTTCCTTCATAATCCCTTGATAGTCGGGGACGTTCTCAAAAATCTTCCCGATTTTGTCATAGTTGAGAGAGCTCGGGTCCTCAGTGAGGCTGAGGTATTGTTTTCGCAATTCATCTGGAAGCGCTTTGATCATGTTCTGCCCGAGCATGTTCTCGAATAGTCGATACATATCATCGAGCAGTTTCTTTTCTGCTTCCGGTTCCAGGCTTTCTCCCTTTTTTTCTGTCAATACTTTGCAGAAATTAACGATGTACGGATTGCGAACGGTTGACGGCTGCTTCATCGGGTCGAGCGATACAGGTCGTTCTTGATTCATAGGTCGTTCACTCCTTCTCACTTGCCATAATGAGGTTGGACTCTGCGCATTCCCTGCGGGATTGATTCCGCATCATCCTTTCATTTGCTTTCCAATTTTTTAGCCTATAACATCATCGACCAAAACCAAGTACATGATGGGCAAAAGTCATAAAATATGCAACAAATGTCATATATCACGGCGGATGTCGGATGTGGGAAGAAGACAGATAACTAGAGGCGGATAGCTCATATGCATCGGTTATTGGTGGATGACGAACAGACGATCCTGCGCAAAATAAAGGCTGGCGCGAATGTATCTCTTGAAACGGCGCTGTTGATTCTTTCCGGTTTAAAGACGGCGGATGAGATTCAATCATATTACCACAAAATTGATGCCGTATTTGATAGCTTTTTAAAGAAATGCAGCGAAAGGGGCCTTCCAGGTCAGCCAAAGGCTCCTCCATACTTTCATCAATCCATAGCGAAATGCCTTTTTGAGTATCTTTGGAACAGCAAGCCCAAGAGATTTGGAGAGCATTTTCTTCTCACCGATGTGATCGATGCTCAACTTGATTCCGACATTGAGCACCCGGTTGGAACCTGTATCGGTCTCACAGCTTTATACTCGGTGTTGAGTCTGCGGGCAGGTTTGAATCTGCTTTTGCTGGTGGATTCGTCTCATGTGTTGAGTAGGCTCAGGGTGGCGGAGCAGGCCACCGATATCGATCATACCGATCCGCTGGGCTTCGGCTGCCGCAACGGCGTGGGTTTTGTTGAGCTTCCTCTGTTGTCACTCACTGCGAACGTACTCAACAGCCGGGGTTTGAGGCACGAAAGGGAGGGAAGGCTCGCAGCGGCTGGGGCGGATTACCAAAAAGCTCTTTTCATTAACCCCAACTATGCCAATGCCTGTAATAACCTTGGAAATATCAGGTTTCGAAATTCCGATATCGACGCAGCCATCGCCGACTACACGATGGCCATTCAACTCAATCCCGGTTTCAGTGAAGCCTACTGTAACCGAGGCATGGCAAAGCAAATGCTCGGCCGCTATGAGGATGCTCGATTGGATTACAGCATGGCTATGAGTGCAGATTCAGACTACCGGGATGCACATCAGTGCCTGCGCCTCCTGGACGGCATTGAATCTCGGACGCGACGCCCCAATTAGAAAAAACGAAGAAAAGTTGTGTCTAAAGCTTCCATGATTCGATGCAGTCTGAATTCATTCATCAGGGGAGAACTCAGAGTGTGATTGGGAGCCATAGGAAAAAACTCACAATGTCTGTTTTCCCCTTGACATAGGCGTGGTGTTGAGTATTTTGATACAACCTACACGTGGTAATTTCATTTTCCTGATTGCGAGAATTGACTTCTTCTGCGAGCTCTTCTGACCCAATCGAACTACTTGCTCAGTGCTGCGACACGCAAGCGAATTGCCGGTAGCTTGACAACGCTCACAATGCCCTTCTAAGTACAGCTCCATACCAACAAATCGTTATCTTAACGGCGTTTAGCGGCCAACGGGGAGGCCTGTGATCTCTAGATACACAAGGGCCGCTACCTCGATGCTGATGGGAGCCGAATTTTGACCAGAAAGGAGGTGAGAAGTACCAGTTAAAGGGGGATCGTTGTCGTTCCTCTGGAACCAAGTATAGCTCTGGATCAATACTTGAGTAGGTTCTAACTAGTGGAGGTAAGATATGCCAGAAAAGCGAGATATCGAAATAAATAGCCGGGCCGACACGATAGGTCTGATGGACATGGATGTCAGACCTTACCCGGTAACTCCGCCACCTTCCTATGATCAGGTCAAGCCTGTTTACGAGAGAAGGAAGGCCTTGGAGTTCTGTGATTGGGCTGAAGACAATCTGAGATTCGAAAAAAGATATGCAAAAGATGAGGCTTTATCAGGACTGCGCGTGCTGGACATCGGACTGTGGCGACTGGGCCATAAGTTCTGCGCCTCTCTGTTTGGCGAAGCCGGGGCTGAAGTCGTTTCCATCGAGCCGCCAAGCGGCGACCCCCTGAGAAAGCTCACCCCTTTCGGCCGCGAAGAGTACTTGCTGCAAAACAGGGATAGCGGCGAAAAGTGCGGCATGGAGTTTGTCAACGAGACGGTCAACACGCACTGCGTGACCCTCGATGTCGAAAGCGCGGATGGTCGCGAGATCTTCAAGAAGATGGCCAACAATGTCGACGTTTTGATCGACGGCATGCCCCCCGGTTACATGGACGGACTGGGGATCGGCTACCGCCAGCTCAAGGAAGTCAACCCCAAAATGGTTTACGTTTGGGTAGGCATGATGGGCCAGTGGGGCCCCTGGAAAGACAAGCAATCCAAGTTCGGCCAATGGGAATTGGAACCGTTTGCCAGTTGCGCCAACTCCTGGGTGCACAACACCGGTTTGGCCCAGGATCTGCTGCCCCGCGGCAGAGGCGGCGATCCGACCCGCTCCGGCGTCTGGCTGGCCGACTATGTGGCCGGCGCCCAAGGATTCATTAATGCCCTGGCGGCTCTCTACTGGAGGGATGAATTGGGTGGAACAGGCCAGATGGTCGAGGTCACAGGCGCTGAAACCTTGATGGATATCATCGACTTCGATATTACCTGGTATGGCTTCAATGCCAGCATCAAAGCCCGCTCCGGCGGCTGGGACCCCAACCTCAACCAGTATGCCTGGAACCCTTGTAAAGACGGCTACATGATGATCGGCGGTCAGACCGACAAGCTGTGGTACAACATCGGCTTCTGCCTGGAGCGTGAATTCACTCAGTTCGGCCGGCTGATCCATGAAGACCCGTTCCTCAAAGAGATGGGCGCGAGGAACGCTCTGCACGCCCTGATCAAGACCTACTCCTTGACCGCTCGCTGGCTGAGAGACACCAACCGGGTCGAGGCCGAAACCAAACTGCTCGAGTATCAGCTGGCAGCAGGGCCGGTCATGTTCATTGATGAGGTCTGCGAATTCCCCCACTTCAAATACCGTCCCTGGATTTACGTCCAGGAGACCGACTACGGCCCGTTGCTGATTGCTTCCAGCCCGGCCTCCTATCAGGTTCGCGCCCCGTTCCGGTGCAAGTGGATGGGTAGAGATCTAGGCTACGACAACTACGAAATCTACCTGAAATGGACTGGAATGACCCAGACCAAGGTGAACGAAATGAAACAGAAGGGGGTGATCTAATGGCCAAAGACCCAAGAGTAACACATATTGAAGACCTGCCAGGCCCCAAGAGCAAGGGTGAGATGGAAGAATGGAAGATGCCCTACGAGGAGTACTGCAAGAAGGCCTTCGACGTGGGCAATGAGCACGCCAAGCCAAGGGCGCTTAAAGGGATCAAATGGCTGAGTTGCACCATGTATATTTTTACGCCCCACTCGGTGGCCAACCTGGCCGAGTTGGGTGCCGAATGCGTCAAGATCGAAATGCCACGGATGGGTGACGCCATGCGTCACACCTCCCCGTTCAATGAGTGTTATTTATATCCGTTGCACGATACCCGCCCCATGACCGGCACCGGGCTGGGGTTCACCAATGCCAACCCCAACAAGTATTTTCTCACCATGGATTACCACATTCCGGAAATGGTGGAAGTATTCTACGGTCTGGTGAAAAAATTCGACGGACTGACCGAGCTGTATCGGCCGGGGACGCTCGACAAGTGGAAGATGAGCTATCGTTACCTGAGCGAAATCAACCCTCGCTTCATCTATGTTTGGGGCGGCGGCTTCGGCTATGGTCCGAAAATCTTCGGCGGCTCCTACGACATTTTGGGCCAAGCCCACGCCGGGCTCGCTTCGGTGACGGGTATGCACGAATACATGGGCGGCCATTGCACCAAACAGACCAACTGGGTTATCGACTGGCAGTCGGGTAACCTGATCACGGCTGCGATTTTGTCGGCTATTCACCACCGCAGGAAAACCAATCTGGGGACCATGATCGAATTCTCCCAGGTACAGGTTCCTACCCGCATGCTCGGACATACCACCACCATGTACGGCAAGTTCGGCATTGTTCGGCAGCGCTGGGGCAACTGGGATACCCAGCTGGCGGTGCACGGCATCATCCTGTGCGGCAAATCGGATTTTCCGGATGCCGAAAATCCACAGGATAAGTTCTGCGCTCGTTACGCCATGGTCAGCGCCTTCCAGGATGCTGACTTCAAAGAGCTGTGCGCCATCACCGGCATGCAGGATTTGTACGATAAGTACAAAGCGCACAAGGACCGGGTGGAAGGCGAAGCTCAGGTTGAGATCTATGCTGCTCTGGAAAGATGGGCCGCGGATAAATCCAGGTCACAAGTCTGCAAGATTTTGAACGATGCGGGTCTTTTGGCCGAGCCCGTGCGCAACGACCGCGAGGTTTACGAGAGCCCGCATTACCGGGAGAGGGGCACCGTCAGATGGCTTGACGATCCGCTGTTCGGTGACATGTTGCTCCATGCCGGATATAGCTGCGGCCATATGGAGAAGACCCCCAGAAGGATCAATTGGCACTGGCGGCCGGTGGGTGCGGATAATAAGAAGATCTACAACGAAATGCTCGGTATTCCGCTCTCCAAGATTAAAGAGTGGTATGACAAGGCCTACATCTAAAAGGAGGCAGCTGTGTGTGATATAATCTGGTGCAAGAAAGAAGTGGGCGGAAAGCCATGCGACACCATCAACTACCTGGACCCTTACTGCTTCTGGAACTGGGAAGGGAAGATCAACTGTGCCGAGTGCGGGACGGTTTATTACATCCATATGATCCAGGGCTTCATGTACCTGGGGCCGGAAGAGAGGCCCGGCGAGGAGCCCGACATTAGGCCTTTGTATGCGGATAAGCCCTTTGATGGCTATTCAAACTACCGCCCCGGTGTTGAGGGCCGGACCAGACCCTACGAGTGCAAGCCGAGGAAGGAATTGCTGGGTGTTGCCGACATGGTCAAATTCAGCATCCGCGGCCGCCCGGTGCGTGGCTGGCGCCCTCAGCCGCCTTCCGCCGGGTTGGCCGGAAGCTTCGGCTTCAACTGGGATATTCAGAAACTATCGCCCGAGGTGTGGGAGGAATATCAAAAGAAGCTCGCTGCAGGCGAAGTCAAGGACTGGTAACTAGAGAAAGGAGCGTTGCATGACACAGCAGTTAACGCCTGAAGATTTCCTGGATACTGTATTGATCCCGGAAAAACAGAGTTCCCATATTTGCTGGCAGTGTAAACACTTGAAGCCGGTCCTCAAGGGCTCCAAGTTCCCGCCCGCAGACATCATCGGCTGGTGCAAAAAGATCCATTGGCCCCATTACTGGTGCGTAGCGGATTTCAACGTAATTAAGAAGTGCTACGCCTTTGACGCCAGGAAGAAAGCCTAATATGGAAGCAAAAGTCCACAAGGAGCTCGATGTCCTCAAGGGGATGTTGGACAACTGGAAAACCGGTTTTTTAAGTTGGGCATCCCCGGACGGGGATAATGACTATGTACTTCTCGAATTCAGGGAAGAGATCCAGTCGACCATTTATCCCTATGTCAGAAGGTTGTTCGAGACCAGTTACCTCACTGACTCGGAGGCCAAAGAGTTCATGATTTATTGCTACGGCCAGGTTGAAGATCTTCGCGACCGGTTGAAGGGAGTGGAGACCAACGATAGCTATAAGGAGGTTTAATATGCCTGAAAAATGCCGTGTGGTGGTCTGCGGCTTTGACCCCATGCTCGTAAAAGCATATGTGGCTGCCAATGCAAGGGCTCTCTGGTGGCACATATCCGACGAGCTGTACCATGAATTCGGCATGAAGCCGAGAATGAAAGTTACGGGAAAGCTGCTCAAGGTTTACTCGGGCAAGACCGGTGAAGAGGTAGCGGCGCCCAATGAGCCATTTGAGTGGGAATGCTCCAAGGAAACCGGTCTTGTGGTGCTGTTGCCGGGTGAGGTGATCAAGAAGTATATGCTCACGGAATTTCACTTCCTGGAGCTGCTGATTGACACAATCGACGGCAAGGAAGTTTACCCTGGCAAGGAAATGGTGAGCAAAAAGTGGTGGCCGTCCGATAAGCTAAAAATGGCTTATTCGCTCGATTACATTGCCTAACCGGTACGAATCAATGCACTCAATATTATCTCCCCCATAAGCCTGGGGGAGATAGCACTGCAGCCATGATCCCCCTTTTCGGTTGCTGCGAACAGGGGGATTTTTTTGTGCTCTTTAGTGCGCCGCCCAAATGAGCTTGTTATTTTTGCACTGGTATTCTATTTATTTAGAGTATGTGCCGAGTTGCTGAACGGAAAACCACAAGCGTTTGCTGAGGAAATTAGATGACCAATAAATCAAGAAAGGACGACGTGCAGGAATTGAATCAACAGCTATTTCCGTTTATCGAGGATGAAGAGCTGCCGGAGGAAGAACCCGATCATCCGGGTTGGCTGTCGATTGGTGAGATCTTGAAAGTATCGCATCCCGTCTTTGAGAAGAGCAAGTTCCTTATCGGATATCATCATTCCAGCAATGTCTACGTACTCGCAGGCGATTACCTGACACTGGTTGATCCGGGCAACGATTACACCATTTTTGCCGAGCTGGAAAAGCTGGGATACAGTCCGTTGGACATCAAAAAGGTCGTTCTCACTCACGGCCACCGCGACCACTGCATGGGCGTATTCGAAATGCTGCGATTTCCGCCCATCATGGAAAACAAAACCGTCGAGATCATCATGCATGCAGCCGGTCCTTCTGAGCTCAAGAAAATGATCACGGACGCCGGCTTCCCCCCGACCGAGCTGAAGGGTGGAGAAACTCTGGAGCTGAGCGGCTTTGAATGGGAGGTGATCCACACGCCCGGCCACACCATCGACGGAATATGCCTCTATCATGAACCGACCAAAACGCTCATATCGGGCGATACGGTAGTGCCCGAGGCGGTCAGTGACGTCGATAAAAACGGCGGAGGAAGATGGGACCACTTCCTGTATGCGATCAAGCAGCTGATGAAGAAAGAAATTGCTCATTTGCTTCCTGGCCATCGCGTGCCGGTGGCTGTCACCGGCCGTCGGACTATCGAAGAAACCTACGAAAATGTGCTGATGAAGATCCTGGAAGTCACCCCTGAAGATAGAATAAGCTGGATGGAGGGAGCGAAACTGCTGGGCGAAAAAGGACTCCTCGAAGAAGTGGTCTTTTGTTGTGATAAAGAACTGACCCTTAGGCCGGAAAGCCTGAATGCCATGCAGTTGAAGGCTCTTGCGCTGAATGACATGGGTAGGTGTGCGGAAGCTATTGAAATATTGGACGAGATCCTGAGCCGGCAGACGGATGACGTGTATGCTCTGACCGCAAAGGGGCACGCGCTGCTGGGGCTGCAAAAATATGCCGAAAGCCTGTGTTACTTTGATGAAGCCCTGGCGAAAGCCCCGGAAATAACGGAAGCCCAGGTGTTCAAGGGCATGGCCTTGACCTTTTTGGGCAGGCATGATGAAGCCATGGAAATCGAAGCATTCAAAACCGAATTTATGTCACGGTTCAAGGACCAGATTGACAAACGGAAAGAAGAGCTTAAATCGGATGATGTCGAACCGCACTCATAAGTGTCGAGAGGGCCATGATTCTAGCCTTGGGTGCTGATGATGATAGGCGCTGGAGAACAACAATCTTATCCGAGCAGTCAGTCCCGATGATCAATCAGAGCGATGGAGCATTAATGTATGAACGATGAGATTTCGACGCTTTATCAGGCTGCAAAAGCTTTAATTACTTACATCGATAAGGAAGAAGTATTTGATAGAGCCGCTGCCGGTGGATGCAGCGGTTTGGACTTCCACCAGTCGGACACCTTTTATGATTTGATCGTGCAGACCAGAGAAGTCGTAGCCGAAATTGAAAATGGAGCAAAAAACGAAGTCTCAGACGAGGAGAGTGACAAGAAGGTCAGGGCAGGGGAGGCATACTCGAGATTGTTTGATGCTCTCAAAGCTCTTGCAGCGCACGTCGAACAGGAACGTGCTTTCGACAAGGTTACCGATCTTGGGCCGGTTGGGTTTGAAACCCATCAATCGGAGGCTTTCAGGGAAGTTGTGCGAACGGCGCATGAAGCCTTAAAAGAAGTAGAGAGCCGCTTTGAATAAGGAAAGCCATTTCAAGTTTTTCTTCAGGGAGCGTTTTTTCCATCCGATGGGTCACAGAATTTTTGAGGAGCGATGAGGGCATAAATGGCCATAGAACAGATCACATACGAAGAGTTTATGCAGAAGCTCGATGAGATTGAGAAGCGATATTTGTCCGATGAGGAGGGTTTCCCGGAAGGGGCAAAAGAGAAGGGGTTGGAGATCTGTAAGAAATTCAGACGCGAGGTGGCAGAGATAGGTCCTGAGAACTGCGAATACTATATCGACACGATCTACGGCCTGCCCATGCATAAGCCAAAAAAACAAGTGAACAGTGAACGGTGAGCATCGGTTTCATGGCTCCTGGTGACCGGCGGCGGGTCATGGAAGTTATGAAAATGCAAAATCCTGGGTCGAAACTGCTGCTTCACCCTGACCGGCCTTCTTTTCCCGTTCCCGCACCGTTGCTTGCACCTCGCCACGTTTTCCTGTTCCCTCACTACCAGATCTTTCCCTCACTCTTTTATTTCCTTTCCTCCCATGTTTCTGCCTGGTTTTTCCCTCGTTCCCACGCTCCTGCGTGGGAACGCAGATACGATTTGCCCACTCTCGTCTATCACCTACAGAGGAGTGCCAATGAAAAAAGAAGATGCTCAATATGTCGGTTGTGCCCATTGTGGTGCCCAGATACCTCTTGAGGAAGCCGTTCATTACGAGCACCGGCTGATATACGGAGAGCACTATCATTGTCGTGACTGCGATCCCAAGGGCGTTTGGGATTGCATGAGTCATGATGTGGATATGGAGGTGCATTGACTGACGGATGGATCGACCAGACCGATCGAAAAGGTTTCGGCAGTTTTTGAATTCGTAGCTTGTTTGTGTGCTCCAGAAAAAACGAAGTTCGGGGAAAGCTCCCGGCGTTAATCGGCGACCTTAGCTTTACCGGCAAAATCTTTTTTCTTCGGTGGAGTTGGGCGGTCATGAGCTTTGATCATGAGTTCGTAAGACGTTTCGCAGACGGCATCACCCCCTCCAACTGGAATGTAGTACTACACCCTCGACACTATCGTTATAAGCCTGGTACTCTGAATATCTGGCTGCAGATCCTGGGTGTGAGAGAGGCGATCCAGCATTTTGCCGTGGATGGTCCTTTCATGGGAAGAGTATGGGGGCCGATGTTGTTCGCCAGACTGTCGAGCATAATGAGCGCCATTCCCGAAGCGAGGCGAGCGTTCGAGCAATATGGGGACGGGAGCGTTGGGCGCATTCACATCCAGCTTTGTGCTCACGTTGGAGACTGGCGCTTCATAATCGTCCATGAGCTGGCACACGTGGCCGTTACGCGTTATATGGCGAGAAAGAGTCGTCCGTACAGGGCAGACCGTATGTTTGTGGCCGGCGATGCCGAAGAAGAGAGACACCAGAGCCCGCTCTTTCGCAAAGCACTCTTCAGGATGATCTCCAGGGCTGAAGCGGTTTTCGGAAGAAGCATCGCAACGGAAGCAATGTGGCAGGCTTACCTCAATTACGGCCGCACAATAAACGATAAGACCCCTGCCGACTGCCCGCCAATTTAGCTTTGGCAGCATAGCCATTGGTTGGTGCTCGAAGGCGATACGCCCCGAAGGTAAGCCGCCGATGCATTGCGCTGACTCCGCGTTGGTCATGGCGGCACGAAAAGCTTTGCTGGGCTTATTGTTCGAAATAGAGACAAGGGGGTCCGCAAATGGACAATGCGCACAAGAGTGAATTAAACCATCGAGGATTTCATTCTGTAGATGCAGGGGGGTCGGATTGCGGACAAAATTGTCGCACGACACAAACAGTATGCCCCGGCTGCATAACGATTCCTTCCTCTTTCGCATGTGGTGTGAGGTTGTCCTGCCTGTTTCTCAGTAATTAAAGCTCAAGGCGGGTGGAGTTTCCAGCTACATCTGGCACGTAATCTGCTTAGACAAGATGTGGGAGAAGAGCTGGCACTCTTCCCTCCACTAGTTGAGCCCTACGGTGAGGCACCGTGGGGCTTTACTTTTTTAGAGCGCAAAAACTCGACCGACTGTGTCCCAAGGGCCTCGCAGACCTTGCCGATTCGTTCTTGGCACGAATGTTGACTGTCTAAGCCTGAGTAGTACGAAATAACCAAATGATTCAACCCGAAGTAGCAAAGGAGGTAATTGTCATGTTAGATTCCAGCATCTATCCTAAAATTGACCTTAATACGTATAAAAAAGAAGCTCAACTTAAAGACGGGGCCAACGTCCTTTTACGCCCCATGGTGCCCCGCGACAAGGACGTTTTGTTCGCGTTTTTCAAAGCCGTAACGAAGGAAGACGCCAAGTATTTGCGTGACGAGGTTTCCAGCGCTCTCCTCATTGAAAAATGGGCAAACGAGCTCGATTACAGCAAAACATTGCCCATTTTGGCATTCAAGAACGGTGAAATTGTCGCCGATGCCACGATCAATCGCCGCCCTTCAGGATGGAAACGGCACCTTGGCACCGTGCGGATTTTTGTGCACAAGGATTACCGCAATATGGGCCTGGGGCACCTCATGATTGAAGAATTGGTGGACATCGCCTACAAGCTGGGGCTTGAAAAACTGCTCGTCGAGATACCGGATGTTGAAACTGCGGCCATTGAGGCCTTCACCAGAACAGGGTTCAGTCGTGTGGCGCTGATTCCGAATATGGTTAAAGACAGGGAGAATATGCCTGTCGATATTGTGGTGATGATCAAGGATGTCAGGCCGGCTCACGATGATGCCTATGAGTATGATTTCTGATGCCGGTATGGCTAGTGAATTTGAACTGCCGGATCGCTCTACATCAAATTTCCCCCGCCAAAGGGGGAATTTGATGCGCCAGATTTCCGCTCTTTCTTTTTTGTATCCCCCGGCCGGGCCTCAAACTTGAAAAGAAACCTTAGTTCAACAGACATCGTTTTTTAGCAACTCGATCGTAATCATTGACTCCACTATACATCCCAAGTATCGGAAATTGATAACAATACACCTCATCCGGAGACAAATATTGTATGTCGTGATGTAATATGTCTTGACAATCTTTGTGTGGCTTGAAATGATCTCTGCAACCTACACAGCATTTATGCCAACTTCCGCAGTAACTGATTGCACCGGTTTTTCTCGCTCTCCACTAGTACTGCACTTAATCCTCCCCTTCTAACGGAGTGCTGAGGCCCCTGATATCCTGAGACGGATTTTCCATGCCGTGAAAATGATTCAGTTGTTGAGGAGATTCTAACCGTGATCCAGGAAAATGAAAGCTTTCTCGATGGAATCTTCAATAGTGTAGCGGATCCCATGGCTCTGTATGATCGCGAGCTCCGCATTTTGGGTGTGAATCGAGCTCTTGCGGTACTTTTCCAGATTTCTCCCGAAGCGGTGAAAGGTCGCTATTGCTATGAAGTGTTTTATGAGCGCAACAGCAGCTGTGAGGACTGTCACGTAGTCGAGGTTTTTCAGAGCGGGGAGTCGTGGATGCGGGAAAAGTTTATTCAAGTACCGGGTGGCCGCCTTCGCTGCTTTGAAGTTCACTCCTATCCCATAAAGAACGCAAATGGCGTGACGGTCCAGGCAATTGAGCACGTCCGCGACATCACCGAGCGAAAAGATTTGGAAATGAGCCTCAAGGTTTCGGAAGAGAGGTATCGGACGATTGTGGAAATGGCTCGGGAGGGGATCTACATTCTGGATGCTGAAGCAAGGCTTGTTTTTGCCAACCGATGCATCGCTGATATGCTGGGTTACATTCCCCAAGAGGTCATCGGGCGGTCGATATTCGAGTTTGTGGACGAAACGTGCATGGAGCTCGCAGTAATGCAGCTCGAGAGGCGGCGCAGAGGGCTGGCTGACGTTTATGAGCTTCGTCTGGTTAAAAAGGATGGAAATTTCCTACTTGGCCTGGTTTCCGTGGCGCCACTCATGGCAAACGGCGCCTTTGCCGGCTCGCTGGGAATTCTCACCGACATTACCGGCTTAAAGCAGACGCAAGAGGAGTTGCAGGCAGCTAAGGAGTTCAGTGAGAAGATTATCAACAGCATTACTGACAATCTTATTGTCATCGATCCGGAAACATACAACATCGTCCAGGCTAATGACGCATTCCTGGCTCGAGTCGGTCTTGACCGGCAGCAAGGTCTTATCGGGAAGTCCTGCTATGAGATTATGCTTCATAGGACCACTCCGTGCGAGGCGGACGGCGTGCAGTGCCCGGTGGAGGAAACGGTCCGATTGAAGCGCCCAACACTTGTGGAGAGGGTCTATCCGGACTCGAAGGGCCAGCCCCGGATGCTGCAAATTTCGACCTACCCCTTCCTGGACAAAGGCGGGCAGATGGAGCTGGTGGTCCGTCTGGAACGGGACATCACCGAAAAACGGAAGATGGAGGAGGTCCTGGCGTTCCGCTCCAGGCAGCTTCAGAAAGCGCACCATCAACTAAAGACCCTTTGCGCGATTTCGCAACAGATCAGCACCCTCGGATCGGTGCGAGAATTCATCCATTTTCTGGCTGAAATCCTAACCAAGATCTTCCCGGAAACGGAGCTTCTTTTTTTCATTTTCAATGCACATCGCAATTACTTCCTTACCCTCAGCGAGTGTGACCTTAAGCTGGCGGAATCTCTGCGGCTGCGACTTTGTCGGCTCGAACAATCGGGCCTGACGGCCGAATTCATAAGTTTTCTTGCGGAATTGCAGAAGACACAAATATTCAACTGCAAAGATTATGGTGGTTTTGCCTCTTTCCGCAACGCGCTCTGCGAGAAGCATTCGGAATGGCTGGGCTTTCCCATTATCACGCAAAATCAATGCATTGGACTTTTCTCTCTCAATAAGGAAGCCTCTAAAGAATTGAGCGAAGAGGATCTACGCTTCTGCCAGGCACTCTTCGAGCAGTCGGCCGGCCACCTTCGCCACCTCGTTCTTTATGAGGCGGAGATCGATCACCTGCGCCGGCAGGTGAGCGAACGGAGCTCCTACGGGGAAATCATCGGCCAGAGCAAGAAAATGCAGGAGGTTTACGAGCTGATCGATCTGGTTTCAGGCTCGGATGCAACAGTGCTCATCAGTGGAGAAAACGGCACCGGCAAAGAACTGGTCGCCCAGGCAATCCATTGGCGCAGCCATCGACGCAAGGGGCCTTTCATCGTTGCCAATTGCTCGGCATACTCGCCGACCCTGCTGGAGAGCGAGCTGTTCGGGCATGAGAAGGGGGCTTTCACGGGGGCCATCAGCCAGAAGAAGGGCCGTATCGAAAGGGCTCAGGCAGGGACTCTTTTTCTTGACGAGATCGGTGATATTGCTCCAGCCACTCAGATCCTGCTGCTGCGATTTCTCCAGGATCATTGCTTCGAACGAGTTGGTGGTGAGAAGACCATCAAGGCGGATGTAAGGGTGCTTGCGGCAACCAACCGCAACCTTCGCCAGGAGGTACAGGTAGGTCGCTTCAGGGACGATCTCTACTACCGACTGAACGTGATCGCTATTCAACTGCCGGCCCTTCGAGAACGCAAAGAGGACATCCCGCTGCTGGCGCAGCATTTCTTGAAAAAGTTCAACCTGAAGGAAGGCAAAAAGATCCATAAGTTTTCTTCCAATGCCATGCAGGTTCTCATGGAATATGAGTGGCCGGGTAATGTCCGCCAGTTGGAGAATGCAGTCAGCCATGCCGTCATCCTCTGTCAGGGGGACAGTGTTCAGGGAAGACATCTTCCCGGGTTCCTACGAGACGTCATGGGAGAGTCGGCGTCAACCTCTTTGGCGGAAAACGAGCGCAGCTTAATTGTCCGCGTATTAAAGGAATCAAACTGGAACAAGCACGATGCGGCGCGGCGCTTGCGAGTGAGCCGCAGCACGCTCTACAGCAAAATCCGCCGCTACGGCTTGGAGAAGATTCAGAGTCCAACTGTTTGAAATAAGTACAAGTTGGGTCGGATTCTGTACACCGGCCCAAATCCTTTTCCCGCCTGTTTTACTTCTATATTCCCGACAGTGACAGTCTGATTTCGTACACGCCTTTGTGCTCTTATTGACGGCAAAGCCATTCAGGACTTCTCGCCTTACGCCTGCATAAAAGTGCCCAAGCCGCTATAGCGGGTGAAAAAACCAGCTCGTGTACAGCCTTTGCTCCATCTCATCAGCACTTTTGGCAAGAATCTTGTACACATCAACACCGGTGCCAACGGGAGCCATCCATTTGGTGTTTCCCGGCCCAACCGATAAACGCACTCATACCGATTCCGTTGCCTTTTAGCAGCTCCATCTCGAAGCGACAGAGTTAATGAAGCTCGTCTCGCCAATCCCTCACATGCATTCTGCAGGTTCTGTGATTCATATAGTGTCAATGTTTCATCTTCTAATCATCACCTTCTAACCACAAGGAGGATTGAAAAATGGCAGAGGTTTTCTCAGCGGTGAAAGTTGGAGATGAAATCGTGTGTCGAGAATGTCTTACCATGGAAGAGATGGTCACAGCCCAGAGAGGCGTAACGGATACTCTGTCCGCTGAAGAGGTGGAGCAGACGGAGTACACCTGTTTCCGATGCAAATCCAAAATCGAGCCGTTTAAACCATTCTGGTGATGGCTCGGCAGCCATCTGCAGCGTCGGGAGCCAGCCGAAAGATATGAAGGCGATGTACGTGCCGTAATTATATGCATCCGACCCAGACTCAAGGGACGACCAAACGACTTTGAGAGCAGCAGGTTTTTTTGCTGCCTGACGCCATGCAGCAACCGACATGGCAGAGAAGGGGGGTGAGAGGAGGACCGGTCGACTGTCAGACGGAACATATTGTGGCAGTGCCCTTACCCAAACAAGTTGGCAAGGGGCCCCGCAATGAGCCCATCCGCCAAGGGAAGTACAAGATGCTCTGCAAGCAGTCAAGGTTTTAACGAAATGGCCAATCAGCATTGGCAATTGGCTCTAGTCTATTGAGAACAATGTGATAGGGAGGTCTTAGAATGCCAGAAAAAAGAGAAGTAAGAATCAAAAGCCGGGCCGACACCCTCGATTTGATGCATCCGGA
>Ga0068714_10001345_pt1 | contig 36638 bp, 37 predicted proteins | sample MTBNYHSulfiMetaG_FD_62988 | JGI IMG/M metagenome (GOLD analysis project Ga0068714, IMG submission 62988) | Enrichment culture microbial communities from rom New York Harbor, USA that are MTBE-degrading - MTBE-NYH (New York Harbor Sulfidogenic)... | ecosystem: Environmental > Aquatic > Marine >...
GATGGCATCAACATATCCTGACATGTATGCTGGCTCACTTCTTTCTGTGGCACCTCAAAATCAGATTGGGGAAAAAAAGCACCGAGCATTACTCTGCCGCAGCTTAGGGTTTTATTGGAAGTGATCCTTCCCCTGCGGCGAAATCATATTGACGACGCCCTTGCTATGGTTGTGTTTGTGCAAGAGAAAAACCACCGAGCTTATCTTTCCCACAGGAAACGGAAGCTCAAACAACCTAAGACATAAGTATCGTTGTAGGGCTACTACCTTGTCAAAAATCCGTTGTTAAGATCTCTTGTTTCTGCTAGTTGAGTATATTCAAGTGCCTATGCTTCGAAAACTCAGGCCGACCCTTTTGGCACGGGCCAATAGATAATCAAATCTCCCTGCTGCTCATCAGATACGACCGCGGATGCGACGACTATGTTTGCTCCTCTTCCAGCGCAATTCTCCATGCAGTTTTTTACTACTTGCACCGACAAGAAAGGTATCCAAAGTCGGCCATTGGGCAGCTTATTGTCACCCTTGGCGACCTCGCCCAGCCGACTCCCGAGGTGGGAAGATAAACAGAAAACTATACAATTACTTGTTAGTAGGCGGCTGCTGAACACGAGGCAATCCAGGTGGCCTTCTCCAAGGCCATGCCTTGAAAAGGAAATGCTCTTGGGAAACCTAAATATGCGACATGAAGCACGGCAGTGTGTATCTCGCGCAAAGAAACTACTTTCTCGGGGTGAAGAGGCCGCTGTTCGGTATGCCTGTTTGGAACTACGCTTTGCCATTGAGTACATCACGTACAGCCAGCTTCAAGCGTACATGAAGGAAGTGTCGGACGATGCTCTCAAAAAGTGGACCCCGAAACAGGTGATCTCCGAAATGCTCGAAGTTGACCCCTGTGCTGACAAAAGTAGATCCCTGGCCGTAGGTTTAGAAAAGACATACGGAGTCCCACCTCCACCTGGAGAGGTGCAATCATTAGGTGAAGATCGACGGTTTTCGATGAATTGGGCCAACAAAAGTTACAATGCACTTGGAAACTTCCTGCATGCGCCCACTATGCACCAGATGGAGTCAGGAGGAGGCCCTTCAGTATCCACAATGACCGAAAAAGCCACTCTAGTTGCTGACGAATGCGAGAAAATCTTGAATTCCAGCGTATTCAACGTAAATCTTGGCACCTTTCTCGAATTCGATTGTATAGACTGCGGTACCCATGTCCGACGGCGTATTGGGAGCGTTACGCAGGATCAAGGTATCGTATGCCCTAATTCAAAGTGCCAAGCTGTCTATGACTTCGAAATTGGCGAGCACGGTCGGGTCAAGTTCCACCTCCGGCAGTCGAACTATACGTGCCAAGCTTGCGGCACAATTAATTGGTTGGGAATCCATCGTTTGGCAACAGGCACGGTACTCGAATGCGCTAATGACAACTGCAGGCAACGAGCAACTATTGTACAGAGGTTTGAGCTCCTTATCGAAGACGGTTGAGCGGGGTCAGCCATTGACATGGAACATTTTTCTAACTTCTGCTTCCACCGAACCGCGCGGGACCGCTTGTTGTTTTACTGAGGATTCGAGTGCGCGCGCGTCTCAACTCAATTGTTATGTGGGAGAGATGCAATGATAGAAACTCTGAGTCTAAAGGACCTTTACTCGAAATTCAGGAATAAGGTATCGATACCACATCAGTTATCGGAGCGTTTGTCGCCACCACTATTACTATACCCTACAGAAAGATGGAAAAACGCCCCAGTAAAAGTACTGATCGTAGGGCAAGAAACATTGGGATGGGATTTCGAAGCTGGGTCCTATTTTGATTGGCCTTATCCTTCCATTTGTTCTTTCACGGACTTCTTGGGAGTTCAAAATTCTGTTGATGCACTAATATACGGATATAAGGCTTTTGAGTTTTCGAGATATCAGCCATTGAATTACAGAAGCCCTTTCTGGAGGGCATATAGGCAAATAAGGCGCAACTTTGATGACGAAGTTGACGGATTTAAAACGGCAGTCCTATGGACAAACCTTTTTCGCATGTCTTTGGACGGCGGGTCCGTTATCAAAGGCGGAACAGCAGAGGAGATTAAATGCATTTGTCAGGCAACGCAAGGTTTGCTTAGATCTGAGATAGAAATATTGAAACCGGATGTCACTTTGTTTTTTACCGGCCCAGACTACAATGAAACTTTGTACTCAGAATTTCTGGATATGCAACTGCATGATTTCAATGGATATGACATCTCCCGCACAGCATGGATAGAGCATCCTGCCCTCCCTGCTATTTCCTTGCGATCGTACCATCCTGGCTATCTTAACCGTGGACATTGGGAGTTGGTTGATAAAATTGAACAAGAGGTGGTAGCAAGGGCAACACATAACATTGCTGCTTCAGTGGACGGCGAAAAAGCCCGCCGCCCCTGAGCAGCCCGTTAGCTCTAGGATGAGAATGAAATTCGTAGATACATTTGAAAAACACCAACGCGAGCCATACAGGTCGGCAGACGCGTACGCGAAGGAGAAGAGGGTTGAGTTGGGGGCTGGTCTCCTCGCAACGAAAAAAATCTACCTTGATACGAAGTATTGGCTACTGTTGCGCGATGCAAAGCTTGGACGGGCGAGAGATGAAAACCAAGTTCAGATGCTGGCCCTAACAGAACGAGTTTCATCGTCAGGCCGGTACTTCTTTCCGATATGTGAAGATATTTTTTTAGAGGTCTTAAAGCAGACAGATCCAGACACTTTAAGATCTACTGTGGCTTTGATCGACTCTTTTTCCAGAGGAGTATCTCTTCTCTCAGGAGAGGAAAGAGTTCGATTGGAGGTGTTTCACTTTTTGGAGACGCACCTCGGCAGTTCTGTGTTCTGCCTGCAGGAGATGGTTTGGACGAAGGTGGCGTACAATCTTGGGTACTTGTCTCCCCATCATGACAAATTTCCTAAAGACACCAACACTCTGATTCAAAAAGCATTTTTTGATCAAATGTGGTCCGCGTCACTGATGGACATAGTTGAAACAATGTCCCGGAATGGTGCGCCTAATTTGCCACCTATCCGAGGTTATTCGGAGCGACTAAATACCGGGAAATTTGCGCACATGCGCCAAAACAATACATTCAATGAAATGTTTCTATCTGAAATTGCCGGCATGGTTGACTCTTATAAAGCGGACTTTAAGGACCTATTCACTTACAAATTTGAGAAACAATATGGTTGCCTACCAAATCCAGAGGAACTTGAACGGAGTGAATCAGGCCAGCTGTTCGCAAACATGATATACAATCTGTTCAAGCTCAACAAAGTCAAACAAGAGCTTCCATCATTCAGAATTCATGCGGGGCTTCATGCGGCTGTTAGATGGGATAAGAAACAAAAATATCAAGACAATGATATGCATGATTTCCGACATGCGGCGGCCGCACTCGGGTATTGTGACTATTTCTTCACTGAAAAGAGGCTTTGTCATCTTGTGACACAGGACCTGCTTAAATACGACAAGTTATTCAACTGCAGGACCCTTTGGAGAGTTGATGATGCTGTCGAATGCCTCAGAACGCTAGAGAGCTAACCCACGGCGGCAGCGGTCTCCGCTAACGCTCCGCCGCTGGCGCCTTGACACGTTGTCAAAAAGGACAGTTGAGGGACGGGGGACGTCCATTGGTAAATTGGTTGAAATGGCAAAATTCTGGTGCTCAGGAAAAGAGGCTAGCACCTGCTCAAATGAGTTACTGATTTACCAATGGACGTCCCCGCTGCAGGGTACCGTAATAAGAAAAGATTCGGGCCTCAGCCCATTTCCTCGAACATACTCAAGATTGGGGGAAAGCATGGTTTCTCTTCCCGTAACTGTCCAGGGGGTAGTAAATTTTTTTTTCGCCAACTCCTCCCAGCTCTTGAATATAGGCTACTTAATATCGCTGAAGGAAGCTCAATGAAAATAATTGTCGAAATCGGAACTGAGGAACAAAAAGAACTTATAAGGTCAGAACTTTCAGTCTTCTCGACCCTTACACAGATTTTGGAGAACCCGCCGAACATAAATCAAATTATAGTTCCAACAGATTTCGATCAGAAAGTTCAAGAACTGGTGGGCAATAGCAACTACCAGTCCGAAAGAGGTCATCTAGCGATTGCCAAGATAATTCCTTCTGCGGAGGGCATCTCCATCGTTATTTCTCCCATTAACTATACAGAATCTTTTGATTATCTCATAAGGCTGAAAGGGTACCTTCACGAATTTTTCCACACTATTACCCGATCAAGGTTCCCGTTCGTTGACCAGTGTTCACCCGCAGAGTGGCGTTACATAGATATCCTGACCACTTTATATGATGAATACTACGTAGAACGAAAGGCGATAGAGATAGTTGAGTCGTCCCCTATTCCCAAAGGTCACCAATTCAAGAAGAACACTTACGCGGGACTGAAAGGACACATAAAGACAGTTAGCGATCTAAGATACTACGAAAGAATTAAAGGCGAAATCCAACGCTTCCGATTTCATGGCGACCTTTTGGAGTTTCACACTAAAACCAGTGACTGTATAGATGAGGTACTTAAGTCAACCGTCTATTCACTGGCTCTCATTGATAGTTATAAGCCATTAGCAGTGCTTGAGGTTTTAATTCGGAATTCACATTTCTACACTGAAGGGACCTGTGCATTTGTCAGCTTGATCAGGCAAAAATATGACGAGAATGACTTCGATTTCATCGAAAATATCGATATAGCGCAGGAGCTACTTCTTAATTTTGGACTTTTTTTCGAAGATACTCCTAGAGGCTTATATGTTCACGTCTTTGATATCTGACTGATCTTGTTCATTGGAGGTCAGGCCATGGCAAGCGACTGAATCGGAAGAATAATTGTCAGTTTTGACTACCTAAACGTAACTGTTCAGGGGGTATCCAATTTAAATCCAAGAGACATCGGGAGTCCTGTTTTGGCGCGCACAGGTGAGAGCTTCAACCAGCACAGGAAAGGTCGGAAGATTCCGCAGCCGGCAGGTTTCTCTCAAGGAGAGAATTCGCTCAACCCAACGGTCCCCTTTTTCATTGAAGCTACCCTGCATCATCCGGCGCCAGATCACGGCGAAGCGAAGGGCTCTTTCGGCGCGATTATTGGTGGGGTCGACGCCCTCTTCCAGCAGAAAGACCCAGAGGCTGGCCATCTCGGCATCTAGCAAACGGGCGAGCCTCCCCGCTTCATCCTTGCGATCCTTGCCTTTGTAACGGTTGATCAGATGACACATTCGAGCATACCATGCGGTGACTTCTCCTTTAGTCGGAGGTGCATTGGCCCAATGGATCAGACACTGAAGCTCCGAGCGAACTCGCTTTCCAAGCCATGCAATCGCAGGGTCTCTTCTCCCGGCCAGTCCCTCGGCCGTTCGGATAAGATGGGCCAGGCAGGTTTGCCGCATGTGTGCCCATTTGCGATAAACCCCATAGTTGTCGCTAACCAAAATCCCCGCCCAGTGGCCAATCAACTCTTCGAAAGCCGCCTTGGACCGGCTGGTCTTGACGCTGAAAAAGGCGACCGTGGAGTTGACCATTACCCACAACCACATCAGTACCCCGTGCTGGTACCAAGAGGTCTCGTCAAGATGATTCACCTTGCAGCTCCGCGCCCGGGCTGCGATAGCTTCATAGTAGGGAAGGATTGCGCGAGATACTCGATCCACGCACAGCTGGATTCCTCCTACGCTAATCGGAATCCCGAAAACCGACTCCATGAATTCTTTTACAGACCTGCGACTACAGCGCTGACTTCCGCTCAATTCTCCGATCAGGGCGGTCAACCTTTCACCATACCCAACCTGAAACCCCTCTGGCACCGTGCCCTGGCAGATTTTGCCACAGTTCGTGCAAGCGCCTTTCTGCAGGATAAAATGCGTTACCTGTATTGGAACCTCGGGAAGCTCAATATGTTGGTGAGTGTAGAACGGTTTGACATTCTCAAATTCCTTACCTCCACAGTCGCAAAGCTTGGGCGGCAGTGGAACGGTTTTAGTCGGTGTCAAAAGTGCCTGCTGATGTCCTTGGTGTCCTTTTTTGGCTCCTGGTTTGCCCGGTCCCTTCGATTCTCTCTTTTCTCTCTGGTAAGGAGAGTCCGAGGAGGGAGGGCGACTGGAGTTGCTGGAATTTTGACCAAGCTTCACCTCAAGTTCTTCCACACGCTTGGTGAGCTTTGCGATGAGCTCCTGTTGCCACAATATGAATGCCTGGACGGAGGGAGGCGTCTGTTTCCAGTCCGCTTCGCTGATCGGAAGACCTTCGGGAACATTCTGCGAAGACATCCAAGCACGCTCCCATGGCTATCGTGTTTCGCGTTGTGCTCAATCTTATAGTCTCCCATACTCGAAATTGACGAAAATGTCTCGCAAAAAATGCGTACTGGGTAAAAAAATTTGCTACCCCCCTGAACAGTTACACCTAAACAGGTCTATATCAAGTTTTTCGGCGCTCGACAACCTGCACTAATGATAGAGGACATCAATGCTTATTTCGAATGTTTTCTAACAAGGCTTTTACAGTGGAGCGCAAAAAGTGAGCGCCTGCTGAAAAGCGACGTTCGGCAGAGTTCGGAGTTGCAGCAGTGGAATCGATTACCCTAAATTGGTCTGGGCCACACCACTGGCCCAAAGGCGGAAGACAACCGCGAGTGGAGGCACTTGAGCACGGCGGCGGCTATCTGTTCTCTGTCGAGCACCACACTGGGTATCTCGTCTATTGTGCCGGGTACACATGACACTTTCGAAAGCGCTTTCGCCAGCACGATCGACTCTACTGGGACGGCACCTACAGCATCTTCGATCACGACGCATTTGCGGCTGGCAAAAGGGTGAAGGTCTGGCAGGGATTTTGGATGAGGAAACCACGACCCCAAGAGCTATGCGATGAGTTCATCCAGAGGGCTGCGGAGATTCAAGCTGCCACAAAACGTTGGCTAGACGGGTACCGCGTGTTCGTTGCACGTGCTGACGTTCGAGTCGAGGCGAGCAACCACGCGATCAAATTAATCAGCACTTCCTGTAGATTATTGGCGCGTGGTTGCTCGCCGCTGATGTGCATTAGGCCGTTCCAGCATGCGTTGCTGCCAGGAGGCAATAGTGGAAACAGAGGTGAGAAATGTCTTACTATGAAAAATGGTCGCTAGCATTGACCGCGACCTATGACGTGCTGACTTTCTTTCTGCTTCTTTTCGTTGTATATGAGGCAATTGTAAAGCCGAAAATCCCCAATATCGCCTTCTTTATGCAAATCCTCCCACGCGACACAAAAGGATGGAGTCGGACAGCACAGCTCACTGACTTCATATTTGAGAATAGGGGAGTAGAACTTAAGAACGTGAGCATAAGATCCAACCCCGATTACATCGGTTGGGATAATCTCGGGCCTTTAGCTGCAAAGGCTGGTGTAGTGGCAAAGAGGACTTCAGAATATTTCAAGAAGAGCTTTCCGTATTTGGGCACCAATGAGAAGACACAGTTCTTTTGGTGTGATATGGTAGCGAATAGAGATGTTCTCGCAAAGCCGTTTACTGTAATAGTTGAGTATGACAACTTGGTCCCGATCTATAGGGATTTCCAAAGCAGGCGCAAAACTGAGTTCCCCTTTGACTTAAGCGCGTTTGATGGTGCTGCGTGGGGAGCAACGAGTAAATCCGACATTCACAATGTTGCTACGGAATTGGCACGAGTACGAGAACAACTGGAAACCATGAAAGAGTCCTTGGTTAAGCTGCTCAGAGTATGAGGTCTGATGGAACCGGACAATGAAGTGATTGGCCTAACCCATCTTTAACAGGATGAATTAAATTTGTGTTTAATAACAATAAGATAGAAATAGGATATGGGACGTTGGCACTACCTTCGCCTGCTTTTTCTTGAAGCCGTTTGTAGATTACACTTCTCGAATGGTCGGGGGAACCGCAACGCCGACGGCCTGAAAGACTTTCAGGCAGGTAAACAAAAGAGAATGCGGCCAGTTTTGAGGCTCTGTCTGATGAACAAGCGAACCGGTTGCTGAATGCTTATCTCGTCATTGAAAGAGACCGGCAAAAGACCCGCGAGCACTATGTGAGAAATTTCGAAGCGCACTATGTGCTGCGCAGTAAAAGGCTATCGTCCTCGCGGGAATCCGCATCATCCGTCGATCTAGTCGACAAAAACGAAAAAATTTCAAAATGTAGTCTCCGCTACAGAAACACTCAATCAGATCGGATATACCCACCCGTAAGCAGCACAAGCATCTGAAGTCGATAAGAAAGGAGGTGACAAAAAATGCCGAAATGCGGAATTTGCGGCGGTGAGGCTCCAAAACAGCCGTGCATCACAGAAGAAGGCAAATGTGACCTGTGCGGGAAAAAGGTGGTGTTAGCAGAAAAGCAGGAGAAGAAAGAAAAATAAACCTCCAGGCAGGGCAGCCAATGGATTCGACTTCAAGCGGTTGTATTAGGATGGAATAAATTGTTGACCTTTGACTATTGAGTGGCTGCCCTGACAGCCAATCCTCGCCCGCTTCCCCCCGGGAGGAAGCATATTGTTCGATGGATCGGTTTTTAAGCAAGGGGCAAATCCACAGTGAAGAAGCATAAAGTCTTAATCGCGTGTAGGATTTTTGCTCGGGAGCTCGAGGCAGCTTTGCCCGCCGATGAGGATATCGAAATCATCTGGATCGATGCAGCCCTGCATGCTGATTTGCCAATGCTTGAAACAGAGCTGCACAGAGCTCTCACGGAAAAGCAAGGTACCGATGTGGATATTCGGATTCTATTCGGCAGCGCCTGCCATCCGGACATGTGTCGGCTGGCCAGGCGATATGGAGCCGGGCTTGCTCCTGTAAAGAACTGCATCGAAGCGTTTTGCGGCGATACAGTCAAGAAGTTGGAAGAAAATCGCACCATGATCATGACGCCTGGCTGGGTAAGAGCATGGCCGGATATCATGGCTGCGCTAGGGTGGGACGACGTCGATACCCGCATCAATTTCGGAATTTACGACCGAATTCTTCTGTTGGATCCGGGACTCGATCCGCTCACAGACGAAGAAATCCTGACTTTCTTTGACCTGACACAAGTCCCCATTGAATTGGAATCGCTTGATTTAAGCCAATTCAGGGAGACTTTGTCGAGGATTTTATGCTGACTGCCGCCGACTTCTTATTTGCCCATAAAGAGTGCACCCGTTTGGGATAGCTGATGTGCATGCTTGCGCTGTTTGATTTCGGGCGCCATGCGTGAAAACTCGTGCTTTCAACCCGAAACGCTCACGATTCGGCCAATCGCTGAAGGATTCCGGCGAGCAGAGCGGTTCGGGGGACCAGACTGGCGATTTCAATCCGTTCCTCGTCACCGCACATATCGTGACAGACGGGACCTATGGCATCAAGAGTCGCCACACCGAGAGCCGCCGTAAAACAGCCGTCGGAGCCGCCGTATTCCTCGACGGCATCGACTTTCATGCCGACGTTTTCGGCGACCTTGCTCGCAAGCTCGAAGAAAGCCTCAGTCTTGCGATGGGGTTCCATGGGTGGACGGGTCAGCCCTCCCTCCAGCGCGATGCGGATGCCGGGCAATACAGGAGTCCCCGCAACCTGCCTGATATGCTCTTCCATTTCCTTCATCTCCGCCGTTTGTCGAATGCGCACGTCAATGTCCGCTCTCGCTGAAGCGGCGGTGACCTGCCGGGAGCGGCCGCCGTGGACCAGGTTGACCGATACTTTTATGCCTCGCTCGATGTTGGTTAGGGACTCGAGAGCCAGGATTTTGAACGCAAGCTCGCGACAGGCATTGACCCCGCCGGAGTCCGGCCTCAGCACATGAGCCGCCTTGCCATGGATGGTCAGGTGGAAAGAACCTATTCCCCAGCGTCGCACAGCGATGGATTCGGGCGCAGAGGCCGGTTCCATAACCAGCACGTGCGTTGATCGGCGGGCAAGCTCTTCAATATAGGGTCGTCCGCGGACACTTCCGATCTCTTCGTCCGCCGTCAGGAAAATCCATAAGGGCGGAGTGGCTCGCCCGGTATGGTGCAGCGCCTTGAGGGCGTACAGCATCTGCACGATTCCGCCCTTCATGTCGCCTACTCCGGGACCGAAGGCGAGCTCGCCCTGTTTGCGAAAAGGCATGGCGGCCGCGGTTCCTTTTGGAAATACTGTGTCGAGGTGAGCCGATAGGAAAACCCGATTGCTGCCTGCTCCCGGCCGATCCGCTCGGATATGATTGCCGCAGTTGCGTTCCTCAATGGTTTCCGTTCGGAACCCCAGGCCTTCCAGTTCTTCGGCTATGATTCGGCCGCAGGCGTTTACGCCTTTACTGTCATACGTGCCGCTGTCGATATTCACAAGACGCTCAAGTAGATCGAGCATCTCCGGCTCTTTTCCGTCAAGAAGCCGCAAAGTATCCTTCATATGCTCATCTCCTTTAAAGGGTATAAATAAACTAAGACAGGAAGTACGAATTTGAAGATGCCGCGGTGAGTGATGACAGATGTACAGAGCGAGTTTTGCTGCCTGCATCGTTGGTTTTCATTGACAATGAGGGCTCCTGAATCCATGCTCAAGCTCGGACGCGCAATCGAGGTGATAAAACCTGCTGTTGTAAAGAGGTATTCCCGGGAGAACGTTAATTGTGAAATTTGTGCTTTTTATGGCAGGAATTCCGGAGCTCGAAACACGACTCGCAACGTGAATTCGAAACAAATTCAAAACTGGAAAATTCAACTGACCCAAACTGATTTGCGCTGATGCTCAATGTCTTTCGTTTATACATTTTGATCATTTGATCATGCGGCATTGTTTCGAAATTCGAAATTCGGAATTTTAGCTCCGGCTTTGCCGGCTGAGGGTTTACCGATGTGATCCGCAAACTGTTTAGAAACGCTAATATCTACACTCCAGTCGATCGCGGCGCGGCGCTTGCCGGCAAGAGCCAGGGGCTTGTGGTACAGTTTGAAAGGGGTGCGCTGTACAGCGTGAACGGCGCCATACAGGCGGTCGGGGCTGATCGGGAGGTGCTGGCTGTTGTTGCGTCTTCCGGCGTAGATATGGAAGTTGACTGTAAGGAGCTCTGCCTCATTCCGGGCTTCGTTGATTGCCACACGCACATGTGTTTTGCGGCACTGCGAGAGGAAGAATTCGGGCTACGTTTGCTCGGCACTGACTACCTCGAAATACTGCGCCGGGGTGGAGGCATTCTCTCTTCGGTGCGCGCCGTTCGCAACGCTTCCGAACAGGAACTGTTCGTCGAGACTCGGAGTCATGCCTTAAAGGCGCTTCAATGTGGCACCACAACTGTTGAGATCAAGAGCGGATACGGCCTGGATACCGATTCCGAGCTGAAGATGCTGCGAGTGATCGATCGGGTGGGGCGTGAAACCGGTCTGGATGTGGTTCCCACCTTTATGGGCGCCCATGCAGTGCCGGAAGCCTATACCGGCAGAGCGGACGAGTATGTGGATCTCGTTACTGACGAAATGATCCCGCGCATAAAGGCTCAAGGCATTGCCCGTTTTTGCGATGTCTTTTGCGAGTCGGGTGTTTTCTCGGTGGAACAAAGTCGGCGCATTCTCGAGGCTGCGAGAAGGTCGGGATTGGGGCTCAAGATCCACGCCGACGAGGTGCACGATCTAGGTGGGGCGGGGCTTGCAGCGGAACTGCGAACGGTCTCGGCCGAACATCTGCTGGCTGCAAACGATGCCAATCTTCTTGCCTTGGCTCAGGCAGGAGTTATTGCCGTGCTGCTTCCGGGGACCGCTTACAGCCTGCGGAAAAGTTACGCTCGCGCGATGCACATTCGGGAGCTTGGAGCTCCTATCGCCATTGCCACCGACTGCAATCCGGGTACCTGCTATAGTGAATCCATGCCCTTTATTTTTGGCCTGGCGGTGGTCAATATGAATCTCACGGTGTCGGAAGCACTGGCGGCCGCCACCTTGAATGGCGCTTATGCTTTGGGCATCGCCGATCGGGTGGGCAGTCTGGAGCCGGGTAAATACGCGGACTTTTTGCTGCTGGAAGGAAGCAGCCCCGCCATATTGGCCTACCATGCGGGGGTTTCTCCGGTGGTGAGAGTCTACAAAAAGGGAGAGTTAGTGGCGAGCCAATCGCAGGTTTTTGCGCGTTGACCGCAGAGTCCGCAGCGCGGCAAAAGGCCGCAACCAAAAGCTCGATTATAAAAAACTGCAGAGGCAAAGGACTTTTCATCCATGGAAAAAATCCTGCTGGGTATAGAGGGGATGACTCTTGAAGATCTGGCAGCCATTGCCAGAGCGGGTGTAAAGGTGGCGCTGACCGAAGAGTCCAAGGATCGTATCTGTGCCGCCAGGAAGTTGATCGAAAAATGGGTACGTGAAGGCAGGATCATATACGGCATCACCACAGGGTTCGGGGCTCTGAGCGATGTCATCATCTCCAGGCAGGACACTCGCGAGTTGCAGGAAAATGTCCTTAAGAGCCACGCGGCAGGTGTTGGCAGCATTCTGGATGAAGAAACCGTGCGGGCGGTTCTGGCTTTACGGATCAAAGATTTTGCCAGAGGCAATACGGGTATTCGGCTCGCCACGGTGCAGCAGCTTATAGAACTTCTCAACAGCGGAATCTGCCCGGTGGTGCCGGAAAAGGGCTCGGTGGGGGCGAGCGGCGATCTGGCTCCGTTGGCCCATCTGTCTTTGGTTTTAGTGGGGCTTGGAGAAGCCTTCTACAAGGGGCAAAGAATGCCCGGAATGCAGGCGCTGAAAGAATGCGGCATGCAACCTGTGCGACTCGAAGCGGGGGAGGGTCTGGCCCTGGTCAACGGCACGCAGGTCACCACCGCCATTGGTGGACTCGCTCTCTATGACGCCTCGAGGCTCGCAAAAATGGCGGACATCGCTGCGGCCATGAGCCTGGAGGTGCTCATGGGCAGCCGGACCGAATTCGACCCGAGGATCCACAGGCTGCGCCCGCATCCGGGCCAGGCGGTTGCCGCCGACAATATGAACAGGATCGTGCAGAATAGTGAGATCATTTCTTCCCACAAGGATTGTTCCCGTGTGCAGGATGCCTACACTCTGAGGTGTTCGCCCCAGGTGCACGGAGCCAGCAGGGACGCTTTGGCTTACGCCGAGCGAGTGCTGGAAACGGAGATGAACTCCTCCACTAACAATCCTCTTATTCTGCCCGAGACGGAGGAGTTCTTGCTGGGCGGGAATTTCCATGGGCAGCCTGTGGCTCTTGCCGCAGACTTCGCGTGCATGGCGGTCGCAGAGCTTGCCAACATTTCGGAAAGGCGCATCGAGCGTCTGGTTAATCCTCAATTGAGCGGACTTCCGGCCTTCCTGGTAAGTGACGGAGGGCTCAATTCAGGCTTCATGATAGCGCAGTACACCGCAGCGTCGCTGGTCTCCGAGAATAAAATATTGTCGCATCCCGCGTGTGTGGACTCCATACCCACTTCCGCCAATAAGGAAGACCACGTTCCCATGGGCACCATCTCCGCCCGCAAACTCAGGGATATCACCCGCAACGCGGAAAACGTTATCGCCATTGAATTGCTTTGTGCTGCCCAGGCCCTGGACCTTTTCACCAATCTCAGACCCGGAGAAGGCACATCGGCAGCTTACCGGACTATTCGAAGCGCCGTGCCGCACCTGGAAAAAGACCGGGTACTATCTACCGACATTGAGACGATTGTGCGGATGATGAGGGACGCCAAGATCCTGCTGGAAGTGGAGCCGGCCGTGGGCCGGTTGCATTGAGGAAACGCGCACCTCGCGTAGGAGCGACCTTGGTCGCGAGCCATGAGCTGCATGCCGGAAAGAGACGTTTTGGTCGCGAGCAAGCTCGCTGCTAGTGCTGCGCATTCTCGCCGCTCGCTTCGTTGGAAGCTTGAACGGGCAGCACGATTCTGAGCTCGATGAGCTCAGAACCTTCAAGCCACTTCATTTGCTGCAATTCCTCAAGCTGCATTTCTTTACCATCAAGTCGGGCGGACTCCAGACTGTTCCGGAATTCAGCCGGGCGACTCTCCAGGAAGACTTTCAGGTTCGGTGCCCTTAGCCGAACACCGCGCAGCAGGAAGCCTGCTCCCAGATCCTCGGCCAAGACGTTGAAGAGCTTGACGGTTATTGCTCTTTCCACAAATTCACGGGATGTCCCTTTTTGTTGGTGAGATATGATGCTGCGAAATTTTGCATAATAACCCCCCCGGCGCATGGTTGCTCCCACCAGACCGGGCATTGCAGCAGAAAGAGCAAGAGTTGATCCTTCATTGACGATGGCGGTTTCCATATCGTCGACCGGTTTCCCGTCCAGAAAAATCGTACTGATGCGATTTTCCACATAGTCGGGATCCAAATGAAATTGCTCGCATAACAGCTGCTTGATGCTGCAGCCGACCCGAACCTCAAGCTGGAATCCGCCCTGCAGGATTTGGCAAAAATTGGGGGTTCGATTGAGCGTCAAGACGAGAGAATGATAAGGTGATTGCCCGGGGCCTTCTTTATTCATGATTTCAGGTAGTCCTTTCCAGTCGATCTTCAGGAGCTTTGTTCAAAATTGCGACCCGGCTTACCGAGGTCTGAGATGCAGGCGAACCTGGCTTGTTCCATCACTTCCTTGAGCGGAATCTTATTCTCTACAGCCACTCTTCTGCAATCGTCGTATTCCGGTGAGACATTGATGATGCGCTCGGCTCCGGCAGCGACTTTGCATCTGATGATTCCATAAGGAGTCCGGACTTCAAGAGTCCTTCTTCTAGCCTTAATGCGGTTCTCCAGTCGCCACCTCAATCCGATGGTGGTTGTTTCGCGCATGATGATGTCGGCAAATTTATCTACCGCTTCCACCGCACAGATCACAGTCATCAGGATGGCTGGACGATTTTTTTTCATCTGCACCGGCTTCAGCAGAACGTCCAGAGCACCCGCTTGCAGCAGCCTAGCCATCAGGTGATCGTAGATTTGGGGATTCATGTCGTCAATGCCGGTTTCAATAACGGCCACGGTCTCCGTTTCGTAGTGGCCGACCTCGGCTCCGTCTCCGATAAACAGACGCAGCAGGTTAGGCAATGAAAAGTCTGACTTACCGGCCCCGTAGCCGCTCTTTTCCAGCATCATGGCCGGCATGGCTCCAAAATCGGAACCGAGAGTGGTGAGAATGGCGGCGCCTGTCGGAGTGAGCAGTTCGCCAACGACTCCGGTGGAGTACACCGGCTTTCCCTGAATCAGTTCAACGGTTGCGGGAGCAGGCACCGGCAGAGTGCCATGCTGGCAGAGCACGGTTCCGCTTCCGACGTGAAGCGGTGAGCAGTACACGCGCTTCACTCCCAGTGCTGCAAGTCCGGCGACCGCACCAACCACATCCAAAATGGCATCCACCGCTCCCACTTCGTGGAAATGGATGTTTTCTATATCTGTCATGTGGACTTTGGCTTCGGCCTGGGCCAGCCGCTTGAATATTGCCTGGCTCTGGGCTTTCACCCATTCCTGCAAGTCGCTTTCGGCAATGATTGCCTGGATCTCCTGCAAATGCCGCGCGTGCTGCTGGTGGTATGAACGATCGACGATGATTTCGATCTGCGTGCCCGCCAATCCGTGCTTGACTGATTTTTGTGCGTGCAACTGATAGTGGCTGAGCCTTAATTTGGAAAGCTCCGCCTTCAGCTGATCCAGGCTCAAACCGGCATCCACCAGGGCTCCCAGGATCATGTCCCCACTGGCACCGGCAAAGCAATCAAAATAAGCGATTCGCATGGTCTATTCTCCGCAAGGACTCTCCAATCAACAGCAAGATGTCTGAAATCGTGCCGGCTTTCCAATCCAACAAATGCCGTCTGCGGATTTTAGCAGCTATTTACTAATTTTTCGAGAAACTCTAAACTGATTATTGAACGCCCGATTGCATTGCAGGCAATCATGGATTGGGGGGTATTGATCATATAAAGACAGGAGACGGGACAAGATGACTGTGGAAGGAGACCTCGTTCTGGTGCATATGGATGGGCAGCCGGCCTTTTTTGCCCGCATCGAAGCTATAGGCCCTGATGTGAAGCCGAACTGGTATCAAGTGAAGATCCTGGTTCTACAAATCCCTTTGGTGGTCATTACCTGGATTTTGCGGGAACCCTATATCAACGGCGAGGAATTCACCATGGGCGGGCGTCCTATTAAAATGGTCAAGGTGGTCGCTCCGGAACAGGATGTCGCACCATCTCCGGTGGATGAGAGTGCCGAATCTGCGGTCCCGTCCCCGCCTTCGCCCAAGGCGTCCGGAGTCGAAAAGGTGGTTTCGCTGGCTGACAGGCGCAAAAAAAATCATCCTTCCTGATCGGGGTGCCACCAGTGATCGTGTCCGTCAAACCACCAGGATGAGGAATCTGTTTGCAGGATTTCGTCGGCCACTTTCTTGGCAACATCCGTTTTCAGGCGTTTCAGGGCAAAATGAATCCACTGTGGAGCATAATTATTTCCCAGGTCGCTCTGTTCCTTGAGCTCCAGGATAAGATCCAGCTGATCGGCGTCATGTGCTAGCTTTGCCGCCAATGTTTCCCCTTGACGATATTCTGCCAGTGCCGCCTTAAAGTCCGCGCCGAACGGCAAAGACGCGGCGAGGTCTGAGATGGCCCCTTTTTCATCCACTCTGACATATTGTTTATTCACATAATTGAGATCGCCGGTGCGAGCTTCGGGAATATCATGAAACAGGCACAGGCAGACGACGCGGAAGGGATCCGAGTATTGAATCAATTGGGTGAGCGTATAGCCAATCATCGTCACCCGGAAGGAATGGTCGGCCACCGATTCACGACCCGAGCCCAAGAACTGGAATCCCGAGCGGGGGGTTTTTTTGAGCATTCCGAGCTCGAAGAAAAAGTTGACAATGTTTTTACAGGAGTTGGTGCTCTCTCCGGCGATATCGGCACGATCATCGCTTGCATCCATTTTCATGTTTCATCATCACCTTAGCATGCGTTTATTTTCAGCCCGCAGCCACAACTGAGCGTGAGAATGCTTTAGGGCTCGCTCCCCGAACGAGCAGAGCGGGATGTGTTCGGGGAGCTCACCCTACATTCTCACAGGAATTTTCATGACGCCGCTCAGGCCGGGCGCAGCGAACAACAAAGAATGCGCGCTGATTTAACTCCCTGCTCGTTGCTCCCTGCTATAATTGGAGCTTGCTTCCCTGGTGAAAAGCATTGTAACAAAGGTTCCCGGTTTGTCAAATTGGGGGAAAATAGCCCCGATGATTTTTCTTTGATTGACAGTTGCCTACAACATTATATAGAGTTACCAGTCTATCTAGCGAAAATTGTTAATAATTAACTATGTTAATCGGTTGTAAACCAAGGCTGGTGCCCCAGTCGCCAGTCTTCAAATCCTTGACACATCGAGGTCTCTTATGAAACTCAAGGGCTCACAAATCTTTTTCGAATGCCTCAAAAAGGAAGGGGTCGAAGTCATTTTTGGCTTTCCCGGAGGCGCTGTCATAGACATCTACAACGAGATGCCAAAATACGACATCCGACATGTCCTGGTTCGCCATGAGCAGGGCGCCGCGCACATGGCCGATGGATATGCGCGTGCGACGGGACGGGTCGGCGTCTGCCTGGTCACTTCCGGTCCGGGAGCGACAAACACCGTCACCGGCATCGCTACCGCATATATGGACTCCGTGCCAATCGTCTTTTTTACCGGCCAGGTGCCGACTCCCCTTATAGGCAACGATGCTTTTCAGGAAGTTGACATCGTCGGTATCAGTCGCCCCTGCACCAAACACAACTATCTGGTTAAAGATGTAAACGACCTGGCGACGGTCATTAAAGAAGCTTTTTTCCTGGCGCGCAGCGGTCGTCCGGGTCCGGTTCTGGTGGACTTGCCGAAAGACGTGGTGGCCGCCGAGGCCGAGTTTCGCTATCCAAAAAAGGTCGAGATCAAGGGCTACCGCCCGACCCTGGACGCTCATGTGGGGCAAATCAAACGGGCGCATCAGCTGATCGAGAAATCCAAGCGGCCGGTCATTTATGCCGGAGGAGGCGTGATCATCTCCGGCGCCAGTGAAGAATTGACGCGCTTTGCTCAGCTGATACAGGCGCCGGTTACGGCGACTTTGATGGGCCTCGGCTGTTTTCCCGCCATGCTCGAAGGGCCGACGGGTGAAAAAGACCTGAATCCGCAGTGGCTGGGAATGCTGGGCATGCACGGCACCTTCCGTGCCAACATGGCGGTCTCCCATGCAGATTTGCTCATTGCCATAGGGGCTCGCTTCGACGACAGGGTCACCGGTAAAATAAGCGGATTTGCCCCCAAAGCGAAAATCATCCACATTGACGTGGATCCCACCAGCATCAGCAAGAATGTGGTGGTAGATATCCCCATCGTCGGGGACTGCAAGAATGCCTTGCAGAAGCTTGTGCATATGTTTGAAAAAGATCCGCTGGAAAACATCGATGAATCCCGTGCTGCATGGTTCGAGCAGATTCACGAATGGCGACAAACCTATCCTCTTGTTTACAAGCAGGAAAGGGACATCATCAAGCCTCAGTTCGTGGTGGAGAAACTCTACGAGCTGAGCAACGGCAACGCCATTATCACCACCGAAGTAGGTCAGAATCAAATGTGGACCGCCCAGTATTATCATTTCAATCACCCTCGCACGCTCTTGACTTCGGGTGGTCTGGGGACCATGGGCTACGGACTGCCTGCCGCCATTGGAGCCCAGGTCGCTTTTCCCGACCGGTTGGTGATCGATGTTGCCGGAGATGGCAGCATTCAAATGAATATTCAGGAGCTCATTACCGCCGTCTGTAATGGCCTGCCGGTGAAGGTCGCTATTTTGAACAATAAATATTTGGGTATGGTGCGCCAGTGGCAGGAGCTCTTCTATGCGAAGAATTACTGTGCGACCTGCCTGGACGCTGCTCCCGATTTCGTGAAACTGGCGGAATCCTATGGCGCGGTGGGTCTCAGAGCCTCGACGCCCGAAGAAGTGGAACCGGTCATACGTGAAGCCTTTTCGATCAAGAAGCCGGTTATTATGGATTTTTTGGTCGCACAGGAGGAAGGAGTTTATCCCATGGTGCCGGCAGGCAAAAACATTTCAGAAATGCTACTGGTGTGACATATGGAAAAGCATAGCAACGGACAGAAACACACGATAGGGGTTTTGGTCGAGAACCGTCCGGGCGTATTGTCCCGGGTGGCGGGGCTGTTCAGCGGACGAGGCTTCAATATTGAATCCTTGACCGTGGCTGAAACAAACGAACCGGGAATGTCGCGCATGACTCTGGTGACATCGGGAGACCAGCAGGTCCTGGAACAGATCGTTAAGCAGTTGAACAAGCTCATCAATGTCATCAAAGTGATTGATTTTCGCGAGACTGAATTCGTCAATCGGGAGATGGCACTCGTCAAAGTTCGCGCCGATCAGCAGACCAGAGCGGAGATATTGAGAATTGTCGATATATTTCGGGCCAAAGTGGTCGATGTGAGTCCTCTTTTCTACACCATTGAGGTGACCGGCGACGAAGGAAAGATTGCTGCCATCCTCGAATTGTTGGGACAGCTCGGTATCATGGAAGTCGCTCGAACGGGGAAGGCAGCCATGGCGCGCAGCAAGAAACACTGATCGGCAGGGATTCCGTCGGAAGCATGCGGGAATGACGGAGAACGATAAAGGGCAATGCCCGGCCAAGCTCCTCGCCCTTACGGGCGTCGTGGAGAAATGCGCGACGCTCCGGGTTGTTTCTCAACATTGTGCGGGGCGCGCCCCTGAGAGAGAAACGGGATGCAAGCCACCTGGCGGGTGCATACCGATTGCATGCCCCGGCCCGCACAGGGCATGGCGAGACCCACAGAGTGGGTAACCGGCAGGTTTATGAAAGAGAGATCATCTCAGTTTCAAGTTTATGGATATAGATTATCAGGATCCATAAGTAACGCTTTTTTAGAGGGTTTTCGAATTCCAAATCCAGAATCTAATTCCTGGATTTTTCGTTTTCATGCCAAGAGGGAGGAAAGTGATGCAAATGTACTATGAGGCGGATGCGGATTTGAATGTTCTGAGCGGCAAAAAAGTTGCCGTGATCGGTTATGGGAGCCAGGGACATGCACAGGCCCAGAACCTGCGCGACAGCGGCGTTGAAGTAGTGGTGGGGCAGCGGCCGGGCTCTGCAAACTACGAGAAAGCCGTCGAGGACGGTTTTACCCCGGTATCTGCCAGCGAAGCAGCCGCCACCGCCGATGTTATTCAAATCCTGACCCAGGACCATGTACAGTCCCAGCTGTATCACCAAGACGTGAAACCTTCCATGAAGGCGGGCAAAGCGCTGCTCTTTTCTCATGGATTCAATATCCATTACGGACAGATCGTTCCGCCGCCTGAAGTCGATGTTGTTATGGTTGCCCCTAAGGGTCCGGGGCATCTGGTCAGAAGCGAGTATGTACGAGGAGCCGGTGTACCGGCTTTACTCGCGATCCATCAAGATGCCAGTGGCCAGGCCCGGCAAACAGCTCTTGCCTATGCCAAGGGCATAGGGGCAACGCGCGCCGGCTTGCTTGAAACATCCTTCAAGGAAGAGACCGAAACGGATTTATTTGGCGAACAAAGCGTTTTGTGCGGGGGTGTTTCGGAACTGGTCAAGGCAGGTTTTGAGACCCTTGTGGAGGCGGGATATCAACCCGAGATTGCTTTTTTTGAATGCATGCACGAGTTAAAATTAATTGTTGACTTGATATACCAGGGCGGACTCGCCTATATGCGCTACTCCATTAGTGATACCGCCGAGTACGGCGATTTGACGCGCGGCAAGCGAATCGTTACCGATGAGACCAGGGTTGCGATGAAGAAGATACTGGAAGAGATCCAGTCGGGTGCCTTTGCACGGGAGTGGATTTTGGAGAATAAGGCAGGGCGTCCTATGTTCAGCACTTTACGCAATCGGGAAAAGGCTCATTTAGTCGAGCAGGTGGGACAGAGGCTTCGAGCCATGATGCCCTTTTTGGACGCCAAAGTGATAAAGTAGGATTATTTAAAAAGGAATTATATTGAGCTCAGGAGACTTCCGTAACAAATCTCGACACATCCCGTTTGCTTCGGAAGGGATCCCGTACGTTGCAGCGTCAGCGTTCGTTGCGCTGATCACGGCGATTCTCGGTCATTGCATCGTGGCCTGGCTGTTCCTCTTCGTCACGCTTTTGGTCGGCCATTTTTTTCGAGATCCGGAGCGGGTTATCCCCACCGGTGATTCGGATATTGTGGCTCCGGCGGATGGTAAGGTTATAGCCATTGAGAAAGTCCGGGAAGATCGCTTCATACATGGTCCCTGCTTGAAGATCGGTATTTTTTTGTCGGTCTTCGATGTGCACGTGAATCGAATTCCTTATTCGGGCGTAGTTCAAGGGATTGAATATCAAAAAGGAAAATACCTGGCAGCCAATTTACCAAGGGCCGGCAGCGAGAACGAACAGAGTTGGCTATGGATTCGCACTGATGCGGAAGCGGATATCGTGGTGGTGCAGGTGGCGGGCTTGATCGCGCGCCGTATCGTGTGCTGGCCGACTCTGGGAGATCGAGTTGTTCGTGGCGAACGCTATGGAATGATTCGATTTGGTTCTCGAACGGATCTTTATGTTCCCGCAGACAGCGACCTGTTAGTTTCCAAGGGAGATCGCGTTGCCGGGGGAGAAACCGTGCTATGTCGGCTGAAATAACAAAAAGGCGCCCTCGCAAGAAAAGATGGCGTCGCCCGGAGGACGGACAGGTACGAAAAGGGACCTATATTGTCCCGAACCTCTTTACCACCGCCAATCTATTTGCCGGTTTCTTTGGCATCGTCAACTCCATCAACGGCAACTTTCAAGTGGCCGCCGTGGCCATCTTGATATCCAGCGTGTTCGATATTCTGGATGGCAAAGTGGCCCGCTTAACGGGTGGGACAAGCCGCTTCGGTGTCGAGTACGATTCTCTGGCAGATCTGGTGGCCTTCGGAGTGGGGCCGGGTTTGCTGATGTATTTGTGGGCCTTGAAGCCCTTTGGCCGGCTCGGGTGGCTGGCCGCTTTTGTGTTTGTTGCGTGTGGGGCGTTGCGATTGGCCCGTTTCAATGTGCAGGTGGAGACTGTCAGCAAGAGTTACTTTGTCGGGTTGCCGATCCCTGGCGCTGCGATCATGGTTTCCACCACAGTGCTTTTCCTGCATCCGTGGAAATTGATCTCGTCAACCGCGTCCACTGTGCCGTTAGTGTTCACCACTTATGTTTTGGGCTTTCTGATGGTTAGCACCGTCCCCTACTACAGCTTCAAAGATGTTGAAGTCGTGAAGGGCAAAGTTCTGCCCGTCCTCTTTTCTGTGATCGTGTTCCTGACGATAGTGGCCATCAATCCGGGTTTGATGCTTTTTCTGCTCATGTTGACGTACCTGATTTCGGGGCCGGTAGTGTTCCTCTGGCGCCGTTACAGGAGGGTCGAAGCGACGCCCGAACAGGAGCAGGCGGGAGAAGGTGCATCCAATGAAAGCCCGGGCGGCGATGAGGAAGATCTTTTACGACCGTAGATGCTGCGGACAGTCTGAGGACTCTATTCATGTGATGAGCTGGTTTTGATGAACATCCTGGTGGGAGTAAAAAAGTAAAATGACGTCGATGACCATTTCGGAGAAAATCCTGGCAACACATGCCGGCCAAGCAAGCGTAAAACCTGACGATCTCATAGAAGCTCGCATTGACTTCGCTCTCGGCAACGACATAACAGCACCCCTGGCAATCGATGCGTTTCGGCGCTCCGGGGCTCAAGGCGTGTTTGATCCGGAACGGATCGCATTGATTCCCGATCATTTCGCCCCCAACAAAGACATTGCTTCGGCGATGCAGATCAAAATATTGAGGGAATTTGCCAAACAGCAGCAATTGCCTCATTTCTATGAGGTGGGCAGGATGGGGGTCGAGCATGCCCTTTTGCCGGAGCTTGGTCTGGTGCTGCCGGGCGATGTGATAATCGGTGCGGATAGCCATACCTGCACTTATGGGGCTTTAGGCGCGTTCGCAACGGGGGTGGGCAGCACCGATCTGGCAGCGGCTATGATCACAGGCAGGATTTGGTTTAAGGTTCCGCCGAGCATTAAGTTTGTTTTTCGCGGCAAACGGCGGCCCTGGTTCGGGGGGAAAGACCTGATCCTTTACACCATAGGTCAGATCGGAGTGGACGGGGCTCGCTACATGGCTATGGAGTTTACGGGTGGGGTGATCGATTCATTGCCCATGTCTGACCGCTTTACCATGTCCAACATGGCTATCGAAGCCGGAGCCAAAGTCGGGATCATTGCCCCCGACGATATCACCGGAGATTATGTAAGAGATCGCGCCAAACGCTCGTACGAGTTTTATCAGAGTGACGCGGGCGCCGTCTATGCGTCAACTTATGACTGGGATGTGTCGGATCTTGAACCGATGGTCGCTTTGCCTCATTCCCCCGAAAATGTGCGCCCGGTGACAGAACTGCCGGAGATCGCTATCGACCAGGTGGTTATAGGCTCTTGCACCAATGGCCGGCTCGAAGACTTGCGCCAGGCGGCAGCGGTTCTCAAGGGCAGGAAAGTAGCACCGAACGTCCGCTGTCTCATCATTCCCGCCACCCAGGCGATATATCAGCAGGCCATGCGCGAGGGGCTTTTTGAAACCTTTTTGCAGGCTGAGGCGGCGGTGAGCACGCCTACCTGTGGACCTTGCCTGGGCGGGCATATGGGGGTTCTGGCTGCAGGTGAAAGAGCCGTGGCGACGACCAATCGCAATTTTGTCGGCCGCATGGGCCATGTGGAAAGTGAAGTGTATTTGAGCAATCCCGCCGTGGCGGCGGCTTCAGCGGTTTTAGGACGAATTGCTCATCCTGATGAAGCTCGCTGAATCTTGAAAGCACGAAGAAACGAATCACGAAAGCATGAAAGGACGAAATCGCGGATTCTGACGAGGAGAACAATGTCATGCAGCTTACTATATCTCCTTCGTGTGTTTCCTCTTTCGTGATTTCGTGTTCCAAAGTGAGGGCATAACCAATGAAGATAAAAGGACAGGCCTGGAAATTCGGAGACGATGTCGATACAGATGCCATTATCCCCGGACGCTATCTCAATACGACCGACCCGAAGGCCCTGGCTGCTCATTGTATGGAAGACGCCGACCCCTTATTTGCCGGCCAGGTCAAGGTGGGTGATGTCATTGTCGCGGGGAAGAATTTCGGCTGCGGATCTTCCCGCGAACATGCTCCCATCGCTATCAAGGGAGCGGGGGTCGGATGTGTCATAGCGCAAAGCTTTGCCCGTATTTTCTACCGCAACTCATTCAATATGGGACTCCCCATTCTGGAATCGCCCGATGCGGCTGCCTCCATTCAAGCCGGCGACCAGCTGGAAATCGATCTGGACACGGGAGTAATCGTCAATCATTCCCGCCATCAAGAGTATCGAGCACATCCGGTGCCGCCTTTTATGCAGGAGCTTTTGAAAGCGGGTGGGTTGATGGCTTACGTCGACTCCCAGCTCCGGCAGGAAGGCGCGTAGGAGAGGGCAGGGGACAGAGGACAGAAGGCAGGGGAAAGAGGACAGAAGGCAGAGGACAGAAGGCAGGGGACAGAAGACAGAGGGCAGAGGACGGAAGGAAGTTAGACCGCCAGGCTTCAGCCTTTTTCTTCGTTCCCCCTCCTACCTTTCTCGTTCCCACGCTCCTGCGTGGGAACGCGTATCGGGATACATACCGGGGAGTAGCGGTTCACTCATCCTGATTTATTTTCTCTCGCGCACAGAAGCAGATACGCAGAGGATGAAAAAGATAGTACATTTCTCCGTGTATCCGCCAGCTCGCACGAGGCTATCAGTGAGAGTCCGCCCGAAGGGCGATAATTTAAAGCTGATCGGGCCGTGCAGCCCAAAACACTAACTGTTGATGTAGATGAGGACATTCATGGGAGCAAATCATAGTTATCGTATTGCCGTGATACCTGGAGATGGTACTGGTCCCGAAACCATTCGGGAAGCGCTCAAAGCCTTGCATGTTGTTGCTGACAAAGAGGGATTGAAAATAGAAGAAGTGCATTATGACCTTGGCGGGGATCGCTACCTGCGCAGCAAAGAGGTCCTTCCTGCCGGCGTTGTGGATGAGCTCAAGAAATTTGACAGCATTCTGCTCGGGGCTATCGGCCATCCCGAGGTGAAGCCGGGAATACTCGAAAAAGGTTTGCTTTTGGAGCTTCGTTTTCAGTTGGACCAGTATATCAACCTGCGCCCGGTGATACTCTATCCCGGTGTCGACACTCCATTGAAAGATAAGGGGCCGGAAGAGATTGACTTTGTCGTAGTGCGGGAAAATACGGAAGGGTTGTACGCCGGGACCGGCGGTTTTCTGCGCAAGGGAACGCCCCATGAAGTGGCGGTGCAGGAATCCGTCAATACGCGCATGGGTGTAGAACGCTGCTTGCGGTTCGCTTTCGATTTCTGTCACCGCCGCGGTAAGCGCAAAAAGCTCACCCTATGCGGAAAAACCAATGTCCTGACGTATGCCTTCGATCTTTGGGAGAGGGCCTTTTACGAAGTGGCGACAGAATACCCCGATGTGCAGACGGATTACGCCCACGTCGATGCCACTTGCATGTGGATGATCAAAAATCCCGAATGGTTCGACGTCATCGTGACAGACAATATGTTCGGTGATATCATCACCGACCTTGGCGCGATGATTCAGGGAGGAATGGGGATAGCGGCAGGCGGCAATATCAACCCCGCCGGAGTCTCCATGTTCGAGCCCATCGGCGGCTCGGCCCCGAAGTACACGGGCAAGAACGTCATCAACCCGCTGGCGGCAATTGCCGCGGTACAGATGATGTTGGAGCATCTGGGTGAGAATTCCGCCGCATTGCGGGTGGAAAATGCAATTCGCAAAGTGGTGGCAAAGGACATCGAAAGCCTCTCCGCGGGGCAGATGGGTTACACCACCAGCGAGGTGGGTGACCTGGTGGCAGATCACATTGCTATGTCTTCATGAAGTCGATGGAGTAACCGAAACATGCAACATAAAACCTTTGATGTGGCGGTTGTCGGTGCGACCGGTGCAGTGGGCAACATGATGATTCGAGTTTTGGAGGAAAGATCCTTCCCCGTGCGAAGCTTGAAGCTCTTGGCTTCGGCGCGTTCTGCAGGGAAAAAGCTCTCATTTCGCGAACGAGATATAGCGGTTGAAGAGCTGCGGGAGGATTCCTTCGAAGGGCTGCAACTGGCGCTCTTTTCCGCTGGGGCGGGTGTGAGCAGAAGGTTCGCTCCATTATCGGCGCAAGCCGGCTGTGTGGTAGTGGATAATTCCAGTGCGTTCCGGATGGACCCCAATATCCCGTTGATCGTGCCCGAGGTCAATCCGGATGCGGTTGCAGTCGATCCCGGTATTATTGCCAACCCCAATTGCTCGACAATCCAGATGGTTGTAGCCCTCAAGCCGATCCATGATGCGGTGGGCATTAAACGAATCGTGGTCACTACCTTTCAGGCTGTCTCCGGAACCGGCAAGCGGGCCGTAGATGAACTGCGCCGACAAGTTAATGCCTTGAGCAAGGGAGACCCGGCGAGCTGGGAAGTTTACCCCCATCAGATAGCCTTCAACTGCCTTCCTCACATCGGGGCGTTTCTGGAAAATGGCTACACCGAAGAAGAAATGAAGATGGTTAACGAAACGCACAAGATCTTCAATGATTATGACATTGGGGTCTGTGCGACTACAGTGAGAGTTCCCGTTTATTACGGTCATTCCGAATCGGTCAACGTCGAGACCAGAAGCCACATATCGGTTGAAAAGGTTCGTGATTTGCTCGCCTCGGCTCCGGGTGTGAGGCTGGTGGACACGCCCGCCGATAAGCTTTATCCCATGCCGATTGATTCCGAGGGCAAGGATGAAACACTGGTCGGCCGTATCCGCAACGATCCGTCGGTGGAGAATGGATTGACCATGTGGGTGGTTGCCGACAACATCAGAAAAGGTGCGGCAACTAATGCTGTGCAGATCGCAGAGCTCTTGATCCAGCGGAGCTTGATCTAGCAGCCATGAGGATCGTGGCCGGCGAATTTCGGGGCAGGAAGATTCATTCCCCGAAAAGCAGAAAGGTTCGGCCAACCAGCGATCGGGTGCGTGAGGCGATTTTCAACATAATCATGCCGACCTTGCCGGATGCCAGGGTATTGGATCTTTTCGCTGGGACAGGCGCGTTAGGCTTGGAAGCACTCAGTCGGGGAGCTGCCCAAGCCGTTTTTGTTGACGAGAGCATTGAAGCCATCCGCCTTATCCTGGAAAATGTCAAAATTTGTGGAGCTCAAGACCGGGCAGAAGTCATCCATGGGTCGGTGGATCGGGTGGTCCGCCGGTTGGCCGGGCAAGCCCACATGATTGGCAGGTTTCAAGTTGTATTTTTGGACCCACCCTATGGCAAGGGTTACGTGGAAAGCACCATTGTTTCGGTAACCCGCCTGGTCACTCTCACTGCGCTCGTTGTTGCAGAGCACCATAGGAAGGACAGTCTGCCGTCGCCATTGGGCGACTGGGTGTTGACTCGAGAGCGGAAGTACGGTGATACGAAGGTGTCTTTTTTCATGAGGGAGATCCCCCCGGCCATTGTGAAACCAGAAGCAGAGAAGCACTGAAAAGGAGCGGTTATGGATAAGGTGGCGGTCTATCCCGGTTCGTTCGATCCAATCACGAATGGTCACCTCGACCTTCTCGAGCGTGGTTTGAAAATCTTCGATCGCATTGTCATTGCAATTGCGGCAAATCCGGCAAAAAAGCCTGTTTTCAGCATTGAAGAGCGCGTGGACATGATTGAATTATCGGTCCGGGATCATCCTCTGAGAGATCGCCTTCAGGTGGATGCTTTCCAGGGACTTCTGGTCGAATATGTGAGAAAAGTTAATGCAAAAGCGATCTTGAGAGGGCTTCGCGCCATCAGCGACTTTGAATACGAATTCCAGATGGCCTTAATGAACCGAAAACTGAGCAATGAGATCGAGACCCTGTACTTGATGACGGGGATGCGATGGATCTACATCAGCTCTCGGATCATTAAAGAAGTCGTGATGTCCGGTGGATGTGTGAGCGGGCTCGTTCCCGAACCGGTGGAAAAGATGCTGGTGGAACGTCTGGGCCCTGCAGGCGGTACGGGAACGACCATGTGAGCGCAGATGTCCTCCACTATCCATCCCGCTGCAATCGATCGGCGATTCCCAGGATAGTTTCAACATAGGGGCGGCTGTGGTTGTAGGAATAAATAACCTTTTCCTTGTCGGCCCGGCTCCTCGCAGTGCCCCAGCCATAAGCGGTGAGGTATTTGGCCACGCTGAAAATGGCGTCGGTCGGTTCAAAGAGATCAACCTGACCATCTCCATTGCCGTCGACCCCGTGCCGAACGAGGCTCGAAGGAAGGAATTGCGGCCAGCCCACGGCACCCATCAGTGATCCTTTAAACGATGCCACTTTCGCGGGTCGGCCGTCAGCCCAGGTGAGCAGTGCACAAAGCTCCTGGTATGCCCACTCGGAACGCTTGATGAGTTTTTCGTCAAATGCTTGGCGCCCCCACCTGGTTCGGTCTTTGGCAGTCATGAGCCGCCAGACAACATCCCGATAGCTTTTCCGGTTCATAAGGGCAAAAGTGGACAAGATATCGAGTGTAGGGGTGTAGCCGGTGTAGCTGCCAAAGCGCGTTTCCACTGAAAGAATCGCCACGATGACATGCTTGTCGACACCGTAGGCCTGCTCGGTTTCCGTCAGCTCAGCGTCATAGCCGCGCAAAAATTGTCTGGCCCTGGCCATGGCGGACGGCTGCAAAAACTGGTTGTAGTTGAGCTTGCTTTCCCGGATTCGAAGGGTGCCGGCGACCGTGTCGAACAATGGTGCCGGGTCGGATTGATAGACCTGGTTGACGAAGCTTGCTGAAAAACCTTCCCTAACGAGCCGTTGTTTCAGAGGATCAAAAAATCCTGCGGCGGCATGTGAGGTCGGAACAAGGCCGGCTAATAGCAACAAGGTCAATGCTGTGAGGTAAAGCTTGCGGTTTGGATTGACCTCTCTCCGGCTTGCAGAGCGTGCGGTTGGCATTTGCTTTCCACCTCCGATGAATTTGTAAAGTACCAAGATCAGGCGGCAGCTATAGTTAACACAAATATCATCTGCTGCGCAAATGCCTTTGCAAGCCTCACCGCTATTTGTCATTGCCATAATTTTCACCAGGGCTTGCGCCGTTTTCCAGAGTGAATTCCTGCGGGTCAAAAGGATTAAACTTTTTGCAGGGGGATTCGCGATCAAAGAACATTTTCAAAAAGGGGACTGCCACGTTTAATCTTTGGTCACTGCTTGAAAAATCGTGGCAATCGATAAAAAAATATTTCACAAAGACCTGAAGACGTGCTACAAGAAGCACGCTTCTCATTCTGAAGCGGAGCCAGTGAGGACTTCAGAATGACCTGGATTTGCCGCAAAGCTTATGCAAGCTTGCACCACTTTTGCACAAGAAGATTTCGCACATTAAGAACGAGGCCCTGTGAGTAATCTGGCCTCTATCGCGCGGGTTCCATATGGACGACTATCTGAAGCTCCAGAATAGCATCATTAAGAAAAGCCTGTGGCTTGCGTTGAGCGGGACTATCCTATTCATGGTTTTAGATTATACAGCTGTGGCCAAGGGAATAGCACTTGGAGCGCTGTTCGGAGTTTTAGACCTCAAGCTCATGGCTTTGCAGATTCGTCAGCGTCTGGTGGGCTGGCGCAGAACCACGGATCAGCTCTGCACTCTTGGCCGATTTGCGCTGTTGAGTATACCGCTAATCCTGGCTATTAAGCTGCCATATCTGAATCTCGCTGCTACAGTGGCTGGTCTCCTGTGTGTCAAGGGGGTGATCTTTTTCACCTTTACGCGCAGGGCTAGCAGCAGTTAACGAGGTTTTTGCGTGCGCTTCGGCCTTGCCGGTGGGAGCCTCGACGGAAAAAAGCATGCGCAGGGTGATTTTTGAGCTATCGGGGCGGGATACCCTTGAGTGAACCGCTCGATTGAAGCAAGTCCATTCAGCCTGGAAATGGTTCGGAATGAATCCATACAGGCTGTAAACGCTGTTTTAAACGTGCTTGCACGAGGCCCGTGCGAGGCTTAACAAGTTTCACTGCTTACCAATTTTATGGCTTAGATCGAAAACAGGAGGTTTAAGTGGATATCTCCAGCGGGGTGAAGATGGCGGCTTTCCTCGGGGCCGGAATTTCCATGGGGCTTGGGGCTATTGGGTCTGGTATGGGGGAAGGTTACGTGGCCGGCAAGGCCTCTGAAGGGATGGCCCGACAGCCCGGGGTGGCCAGCACACTGCTTCGAACTATGCTGGTCGGGCAGGCTGTAGCTGAAAGCACGGGCATCTATGCACTCGTGATAGCAATGCTGCTGATGTTTAGAAGTTCTGCTGAGCTGAGTGTGATTCACATCCCGGCTTACGTGTCGGCCGGCCTCTGCATGGGTCTCGGGGCCTTCGGCTCCGGCGCGGGGGAGGGTTACGCGGCGGGGAAAGCCTGCGAAGCAGTGGCGAGAAATCCAGACGTTGCCCCGGTCGTTGTGCGCAACATGCTTATTGGACAGGCCGTTACCGAAAGCACGGGGATTTATTCGCTGGTTATTGCGCTGTTGTTGCTTTTCACCATCTAACCAAAGGTGCCACACATGCTCTATGAGACGGCAGACTGCCATTTTTTGGCATTCACCAAGCTAAAGTGCATGCACGGTGTGGTCAGCCACCCTGCTGTGTGGTTTCCTGAGCCTTCAATGGCGCTTTATCCAATTGTAAAAAACAGAATGGCGCTAAAAAAATATTTCACAAACAATTCAAGCTGTGCTAGAAGGGTCACGTCCTTCAATTTGGGCCAATTGCGATGAGCGACTTCAAAAAGCAACGGGACCTGGTTGAATATCTGACCTTTGTGAGCCAGGCAGGATTGACGATGGGAGGCTCCATCGTCTTTTGTTTCATGGTCGGGTACTTTTTGGACAAGTGGCTGCACACGCACGGAATTTTGCTGGTCGTCTTCATACTGCTCGGGATAGTGGGGGGAGGCTACACGGTTTACTTGCAAATCAAGAAACTGCCCAAATAATGCGTAACTGCAATAAGTGACGCGCTTCGGTTGCCGGGCAGTGTCAACCTTCGCGGCATCAACGCGAACGTTGCCGGCGACGATAGCGCCAAGGCTTTCAACTGGTCAGCGGGCAAAAGCATCTTGGCATGGATTTGTAGGGCGTTCTTTTCTCAGGAAGAAACATCTCTAACAGAGGTAAGTCATGGATGAAATTGGCAAGATTTCGGTCTGGGCCACGGACATCGGCGGTCTGCATCTGGTTTTTAACCGTACCACGATCACCATGACCTTGTGGGTGATGGGCATCCTTATCCTATTTGCGGTGCTCTCTTCGCGAAACAAAGGATTGATCCCCAATCCTTTGCAGGTTGTAGCCGAGCTCTTTGTCGGCATTTTCTGGGGGTTGACTCGAGACGCCCTGGAAGAGGATATGGCAAAGACCTACTTCCCGCTGATCTGCACACTTTTCATGTTCTTGCTCTTGTGCAATTTGATCGGGGTCGTGCCATTCATGGATGAACCGACCAAGGACCTCAACACCACTTTGGGGCTTGGCCTCATGGGCTTTTTCATCGCACATTATGCCGGTATCCGCACCAAGGGCTTGAAAAAATATGTGAGCGAATATTTTCAGCCAATCTTTTTCATGATGCCGCTGAACGTGATCGGCGAGCTGGCCAAAGTGGTTTCCATCTCCTTTCGTCTTTTCGGGAACATCATGGGAGGCTCCATCATCATTCTGGTGGTTTCGCACCTGGTTTACAGTTTGCTGCTTCCGCCTTTTCTGTATGCATTTTTCGGAATCTTTGTCGGGACGGTGCAAGCATTTGTTTTCACAATGCTGACTCTGGTCTATATTTCGGTACAGGTAAAATAACGTGTTTAACGATTCTTGTAAGCGTGGGGATCTACAACTAAAAGGGAGGATATTTGACGATGGAAATTACAGGTGCTGAGTTGGTTAGAGGTTTGGCTCTGCTGGGTGCTGGAATTTGTATGGGGATCGGTGCCATAGGACCGGGAGTCGGTGAAGGTTTCGCCGCCGGGAAGGCATGCGAAGCGATCGGGCGCAAACCCGAAGAAGCAGGACTCCTCACCAGAACCATGCTGGTTGGTCAGGCGGTCAGTGAGTCGACGGGTATTTACTCCCTGGTCGTAGCCCTGTTGCTCATGTTTGTTGTGAAGTAACCGAATACTCTACGGGAAAAGGCAATGATCAGCGTAAATGCAACACTTTTAGTCCAGGTGAGCCTGTTCCTGATCCTGCTCTTCATTATGAATCGGATCATGATTCAGCCCATACATCAGATGATTCTTGAACGCGAACGGCATCTGCAGCAAAAAAAGCATGAGCTTGCCGCGGTACAAGAGGAGATTCGCCAGCTTGGCGAGGACTACGAGGCGCGCTTGCGTTTGGCTGAACGTGACGCCCGCGAAAGCCAGTTGGCGCAAAAAGAGAAGGCAGGTGAAGAAGCTCGCCAGCTGGTGATGACCGCCAAGGAACAGGGGACCGCTATACAGGAGAAGGTGCGTTCGGAGGTGGCGAGGGAGCTAAGCAAGGCAAGGGAGAAAGTTGCTGAACAGGCCGAGTTGCTGTCATTGAGCGTCACGACGAAAGTATTGGGCCGGGGGGTTTAGGAAAAAATAGGAGAATGCCATGCGGCTTTGCAAGAGGGCTCATGTGGGGCTGGTAACAGCTATCGCATGTATTTTTGTGGCGATTCCATGTCTAGCCGCCGAAGGGGGAGGGGTCGATCGGCATAGCTGGGATTTCATATTGAGAATTGTGAACTTCGCAATCCTGGCATTCGTGGCCTACAAGTACGGGAAGGATCCCCTTGTCAAGTTCCTTGCAAGTAAACGGGCTAGTGTGGCTCTCTCCTTGGAGGAGCTCCAGAAAGAGCGGGAGCTCCTCTTGCAGCAGCAGGAGGAGCAAAACCTTCTGCTCGCCCAGATCGATGAAAAAATTGGCGGCATCAAAGAATATTATCATCGCCTCGGGCAGGACGAAAAAGATAAGATCCTGGCACGGGCGACGCTGCAGCGGGACCACATGCTGGAAGACGCCCGGCAGCGTGCCGACCGAGAGTTTGAACAAGCTAAGGTGAAGTTCCGGGCCGAGGTCGTTGAAATGGCGATGGAGCTTGCGGAACAGAGGATCCGCCGGATTATTACCGTTGCTGACGACAGGAACTTAGTCAGCGATTACATCGATCAACTGTCATCGATTGGCGAGCATCCTTCACCAAACGGGAGTAGTTCTTAATCCGGAAAGAAATAACAGATCGAGTGCGGTCAATGAGCAATCCGACCCCGTGATGAATTATCACGGGGTTTTTTCGTTACATAATCTAACACAATATCGAGCCCGTCTTGTGTAGAAATCCTGCTGAGATTCAGAGTCATATGATAGAGGTGAGGATCATTCACCGATCGGTTGAAATAATGTTCGATATAAGCGGCTCTTTCTTTATCCTCCCGGTCCATGAGCTCTTGAGCTGCTCGGTCGTCGAGGTTCGGGTGATTTGCTTTCACGAAAGAGATACGGTCTATGCCATCTTTCACAATACGCAGATGAAAAGTGTTGGGGTGAGTGCCCAAAATGCACTGAGCCCCCCACCCGAGTATGATCACATTGCCTGCGGATGCTACCTGCAAGACCAGTTTGGTGGTGGCATCGCAGTAGGATCTGTCGTCCAGCCTCCCATGTGAACGATCTACGACTTTTTTCACCATATGGGAGGTATATTTGTCGAGAAAATGGAGAAGCTTTGAGCCACTCTCTTTCTCGATCAATGTGGCCTCACTCTTGGAAATATTCAAGTCTTCCGCCAGTTGTGCGACCAGTTCTTTTTCCAGAACGGAATAGCCGAGTTTTTGTGCGAGCTTTTCTGCAAAGATTTTACCCCCGGAGGCGTATTCCCGACTGATTGTGATCACTGCCATTGCTTGTCTCCTTGTTGTTGAAAATGACTGTTGCCTTCGGTGAATGAATCATGATTCTAATGAATGCGCAACTGAGCTGGCATGCTGTAGCAGGTGTCGACTCATTTCCCTTTCTTGACACGGCGATCTAAGCTATATACCATGCGATCTTCTGGCATGGAAAGGTAAAATGATGAAAACCATCCACTTTGGTGAGCGCTATGTTTGAAAATTTATCCGATAAGTTTCAAAAAATCTTTAAGCACCTGCGGGGACAGGGAAAGCTGACGGAAGAAAACATTCGCGAAGCCCTGCGCGAGGTTCGCATGGCGCTTCTTGAAGCAGATGTGCACTTCAAGGTAGCCAAGGATTTTGTCGCCGGTATTGCGGATCGTGCGGTGGGCCAGGAGGTTATGAGGAGCCTGACTCCCGGCCAGCAGGTCATCAAGATCGTCAATGAGTCCCTCACCGAGCTGATGGGGGGGCAGGCGGAGCCTCTGAGGCTGACCGGTCGAATACCTGTCACGATCTTGCTGGTGGGGTTGCAGGGTTCCGGTAAGACCACCACCACGGCAAAACTGGCACGAAAGCTCACGCAGGAAAAACGCAGACCCTGCCTGGTTCCCGCCGATGTTTACCGGCCGGCCGCCATCGACCAGTTAACGACTCTGGCGAAACAGCTGAATCTACCGGTATATCCGGCTAGAGTCGATCAGCAGCCGGAAGAGATCGCCCGTGAAGCCGTCGTTTATGCAAGGCAGGAAAATTGCGATACCCTGCTGGTTGATACCGCCGGTCGGCTCCATATCGATTCTGCCTTGATGGGGGAGCTCGAACGGCTGAAGAAGATCCTCGAACCTGCTGAAATCCTGCTGGTGGCCGATGCCATGACCGGACAGGACGCCGTCCAGGTCGCGACCAATTTCCACGAGACGCTGGGTATAAGCGGCGTAATTCTGACCAAGCTGGACGGCGATGCTCGGGGCGGCGCAGCCCTTTCCATACGTGCGGTTACCAACTGCCCGATCAAGTTCGTCGGCGTCGGTGAAAAAATAGACGCGTTGGAGGTCTTTCATCCGGATCGAATGAGCTCGAGAATCCTCGGCATGGGGGATGTTCTTTCGGTCATCGAAAAAGCTCAAGAAGCATTCGATGAGAAGGAAGCCATTGAGCTGGCGCAGAAGTTCAAAGACAACACATTCACCCTGGAGGATTTTCGCAATCAGCTGCGGCAGATCAAGAAACTGGGCTCGCTTGAGCAGATCCTTGGCATGTTGCCGGGCATGGGCGTGATGAAGGAATTGAAGAAGATGAAAGTTGATGAGAAAGAATTCGTGCGCATGGAAGCCATCATCAACTCCATGACTATGGGCGAGCGGCGCAATGCCGATATCATCAACGCCAGCCGGCGACGGCGAATTGCCAATGGTAGTGGGACTTCGGTGCAGGATGTCAATCGAGTATTGAAGAGCTACGAAGAATCTCGCAAAATGATGCGTCAGATGATGGGAGCTGGAGGAACCAAAAAGAAGAAGGGGAAAGGTCGGCGAAAAAGAGCATTTTTCCCTTTTTAATTTGCTCTAAATGGGGTATGAAAGACAGTTCGTAAAAGTTCCGGCTTCGATAAGCAGCAGTTAAAATGTCGAATAACCGCATATTTTGTTTTGGATATTCTTGAAACTGTACTAATAGGTTATCTCAAATTCTAAGAACGCTACATTTGGGGAGGTAAAACGTAGATCATGCCAGTACGTATTCGGTTAGCTCGTCGCGGAAGAAAGAAACGGCCATTTTACAGGATCGTGGTAGCGCATTCCGAGGCACCCCGAGACGGACGTTTCATCGAGAGCATCGGCAGCTACAATCCATTGATGGATCCGGCTGAAGTCAGTATTGACAGCAGTCGACTGCAATATTGGCTGGAACAAGGCGCGGAGCCAACAGATACAGTGCGCAGTCTGCTGCGGAATCAGAGCTCGAAGACGGTCACCCAGGCTTCCTAGGTTAATAAATCCTTTGCGGCGCAGGAAATCCGGAGGTCACCATGTTGAAGGAATTGATTGAGTTTATGGCGCGGGCGTTGGTCGACAATCCCGAGAAGGTGAAAGTTTCGGAAATAGAAGGCGAACAAACCTCAGTGATCGAACTTCGAGTGGCGAAAGAGGATTTAGGTAAGGTTATCGGCAAGCAGGGACGCACCGCTCGGGCGATGCGAACCATTTTGAGCGCGGCGTCCACAAAGATTCGAAAAAGAGCCGTTTTGGAAATCATCGAATAGTGGAATGGAAGAGTCTTGTCTGATTCCGGTTGGCAAAATCGGTCGAGCTCATGGGGTCCGCGGCGCAGTAAAGATCTACCCTTATGGAGAAAGCCTGGCGGAACAGCAAGCCGGGGACCGGCTGTATTTGCAGGGCTCCGTCGCGGGCGGCGAAGAAATAGCGCTGACTATCTTGAGTATCCGGCCGCAGGGCAAGTTATGGATAGGTCAGTTCCATGAGATCACCGGCATAGATGAAGCCCGAAAACTGGTCGGCGAGGAGCTTTTCCTTCCAAAAGATCGGCTCTCCCCAGCCTCCGAGGGGGAGTATTATCATTACCAGCTCATTGGACTGAA
>Ga0068714_10001346_pt1 | contig 36574 bp, 33 predicted proteins | sample MTBNYHSulfiMetaG_FD_62988 | JGI IMG/M metagenome (GOLD analysis project Ga0068714, IMG submission 62988) | Enrichment culture microbial communities from rom New York Harbor, USA that are MTBE-degrading - MTBE-NYH (New York Harbor Sulfidogenic)... | ecosystem: Environmental > Aquatic > Marine >...
CGGCCCATTTCTGGAACCTGCCCTTGCCCTGTTGGCGTTGCCCTTCCGTCCGGTAACGGCGAGCGTTTTACTTCCGGCGCTTCCGCCAGAAGGTCGGCGTCTGCGTCATGCCAGGCGCACATCTGTGGGCCACCTAAAGGTGGCTATCCTTGAAACATCTTCATCTGATCTATTCTAAGGTCGTTTTGCTCTTGCCTGCTGATATAGGAACGAATCGCAGCCTCGTCCGCGCCAACTGTGGATGCAAAATATCCCCTGGCCCGGAAGTTCTGGCCCGTGAAGTTTGCCCTATGACCACCATAGGTTCTAGCAATATGAATAGCACTCTTTCCTTTCATATACCCAACAACCTGCGATACCGCATACTTCGGGGGAATGGAGACCAACATGTGGATGTGATCTCCTCTCAGATGCCCCTCCAAAATCTTGCTTTCTCTTTGCAGTGCAAGTTCTCTCAATACCTCTCCAAGGTATCGCCGGATATCGTCGTAAATGACCTTCTTTCAGTATTTTGGTATCCAAACGAGGTGATAACTTGCAATCCCATGTGGTATGGCTTAAACTCTCATACTCATTCGAAGGAAAATAGGAAAAAGAGAAGGTGAGAAAAGCAGAAGGTTAGAAGAGGCATCAGTCTTTTACCGTATTGCTGTTTCTGAACCCTCAGCCCCTTACCTTCTGAACTTCTAATTTCATCTGCGGCCTCTGCGGGCCCGCCAGACTTACGGCGGGCAAGCTCTAGCGACTCGTCGCGGCGGAGCGTGCCGTAGCCGGAAGCGGGCGTGAGAAACTGGCGGTTTTTGTCTGTCGTAAACCCTCATGACCGGCACGACGGTCTCCCCTGCATGAAAATGATGGGGCAATCCGTCATTCCCCGGCTTGACCGGGGAATCCAGACGAAGTCAAAACAGGGAGTCTGGATTCCGGTTTTCACCGGAATGACATAATGATGATTCTAACGCACTATAACTTAACGAAGGCATGTATTTTCACGGTAAAAACTCAGATTAAGGAGGAATGAATGAAAAAGAAGATGGGGTCCTTGATGGTGTTGTTCCTGGCAACCACGCTTTTTGCCTGGGGTTTCGGGTGCAGTGCGGTGACAGGAACCGGAAAGACGAAGGATGTCCCTCGCATGTCCATCGATGATCTCAAGTCCCGCCTGGGCGAACCGTCCCTGGCGGTGATCGATGTCAGGCAGGGCGCTGACTGGGACAAGAGCGGCCTTAAAATCAAGGGAGCGCTGCGGGAAGACCCGAACAATGTGCCGGCCTGGGCCTCCAAGTATCCAAAGGACAAGACCCTTGTCTTTTACTGTGCCTGAAGAGGCGAAGGAACTAGTGCCAGTGTGGCACAGAAGCTCATGGGCATGGGATACAAGAACGTGTACGCCCTCAAGGGAGGCTGGTTGGAGTGGGAAAAGGCCGGCTATCCTACAGAGAAGAAGTAAGCTGTAACAAGTGATGAGTAACGAGTGACAGGCGACAAGACAGAATCCTTCGTCACTCGTCTATCTTGAGCAAAGCGGACTTGTCACTGTCCACTGAAGCGGGTCGCTCGTTACTCTTCACTCATATTGCGGACACAACAGGTGGATTGGGAATGAGAAAGCAAATAAGCATTTGGCGGAACCAGCCATGAAAGCTCGGGGATGGGCACTAAGCTGCGTACTTGATCACCTCCAACTCCGCAGCCGTGTCCACCTTATCGAGGATTTCATCTACACGCTTCAGTACCGGGTCTTCCAACAGATATTCACTACAGTTCTTACACTGGAGCAGCGGTAAGTCCTTTAAGACCACGATAGTCATCTCATTTACTTTGAAGGGAAGATTTGTAACAATTGACTCCATTGTAGAACCACAAACATGGCACTTCATAAAGATGGCCTCCTTTTCCTTAGATCTTTCTCCCACTCTTCCGCATTGGGATAATAAGCAGTGACGACGCGAACATTATCTCCTGGGACGTCCACGGCAAATAGTATGTGGAAAACGACTCCTTGATGCTGAGAATAAATGAGGTAACTCGGAAGATATTTATCTCTTGGGTACTCCTCAATAATCTCAAAAGCTGGGACAGATTCGAAAATCTTCTGTCGGGAGATTGATCTACCTTTAAGGCGCATGTTGACATGAAACGTCCAGTATATTCTGTGTTCTCTAACGCACCGTTGGATGAATGCTAATGGATCGTCTGGAATCATTCCTGCAGAAGCCATCCTTTACCTCTTATGATGCAGAAGAAGCAAGCCGATATTCCATTTCGGATTCTGCAGCCTCCCAACACGTTATGTGTTTTCCTTGCCGCGCTATCCAAAAACCTGCTTTCCCAAAATCATTGACGGCACATTGATGGTTTATGCCCAAAAGTTTCGGCATGATTCAACCGACCTCAACGTATCGAGACTCTTTGTTTTGGCTCAATTCTTCTACGGTTTCCAAGTATGCCTGTATAGTGTCTTTGATGTTGTCCAAAGCTTCCTCCTCGCTCTTGCCCTGAGACCAGCAACCATGCAATCCAGGGACCCAAACAGAATAACCCTCGTCGGTCTTTTCGAGACTTACTTTATATCTCATGCTGCGCCTCCATAGATCCTTGTCATCTCGGACAGATAGGATAATTCACTCCATATTTATCAAAAATAACTATAGGATGATTAGGTCCAGCCTGTCAACCGCAAGCGACCGCGAGGCGAAAGGGAAGCCCTTGCTTTTGTGCTGTACTTGGGGAACTTCGGGATCGGCCTTACTATTGACGGCGCCAACCAATGCGGATATTATTCCATTTTAGTAAAACCAAACAGGAGTTATCTCCGTAATGGAAACGATTCATTGCCTGTCAAGAAAAGCAATGCGGAGAATCCGCTTGATCTTTCAACGTTTATTCAATCCATTATTATCACTCGCTGGAGAACTTAAATGATGGAAGTTGAGACCGCTCGAAATGAAGCGCACGCGATTCTCGATCGTTTGCCGGAAACCAGGGTTCCAGAAGCGTGGAACTATCTTAAAGTCTTGTCCCGGCTTTCAGAAGAGCAGATCGAAGCGCTTGAGGAATGGATGGAGAGTCTGGGGTGGTCCATTTTGGCTTCGGAGGTTGCCCGGGACGAGTGGGAGTAGCCCATGTCTTGGAATCGAGGTGATGTTGTTCAGGTTGATTTCCCCTTTGTGGATCGCACCGGCTCAAAGTTAAGACCAGCGTTGGTCGTCAGCAGCTCAACTTATCATTCCGAACGATCGCAAGACGTCATTGTAGCGGTTATCTCCAGCCAAATTCACAAGTACAAAGGGAGCACTGACTGGATTCTCCACGACTGGCAACATGCGGGTCTCACTCAACCCTCAGTTGTGCGTTCTACACTTCTAACCCTTTTTTCTGCTCGTATTATCCGCCGACTTGGTAGCCTCAACGATCTCGATCTCCAAGAAGTCTCCCGTCGGCTCAAATTGTCTTTGGATCTGTGAATCGACTTCTGTCTAGTAGCCTATTTTCATTGGCCGGCCTCCCGGAATCCGACAAGGGCCGGGAAAAGTGGGATGAGGCTCTTGCTCGCAAACCACAGGTAGGGAGGGCCTCCGCCGCCCGTTCCTGCCGGGGGTTCGGGCTTTCCGGCTTTCTGGGCGTGTTCGATGAGGTCGTTGATGCGTTTAGCCGCCACCCTGTAGTGGACTGAAATAAAACTGTCTTCATCCTCGCCGTGAAGGACGTCGTCCGTCTCGGCGATCCTGTCGAGGACTCGCGCCAGGTGGCTTCCGCCTGCACTCTTGCGCAAATAACGTGCGCCTTCCAATGGATGCCCGAACATCGCCCGCCGTTCGTTCTCCTTGCCCGCTGCTTCCTCCAGGTCCTTGCGGAAAATCGTCTCTGCCCTCAGATCTCTCGCCTCGGCGTCAGGCGGGAGCACCCCCGCCCTTTTCTGCTGGCTCCGGTGCCCGGCAAGAATCTGCCGGAAGGAGTCCACGGCGGATTCGATTTCAGGAGCGCTTATCGTGCGAATTTCCGAATCAGAGCCTGTTTCACCACCCCTTCCGGAAAGGCGGTCCAGCACCCTGTGTGCCTTGTCGTCCAGTGCGGCGGCCCCTGCTTCCGGAGAATCATCCGGAGGCATTGCCGTACTGATTCCCTCCCTGAGAATGGCCGGGTCAATGACGCGGACGCAATCCGCTTCATCCTTGCCTTCGTAGCTTTTCCGGTATCGCTCGCCGGGGAAAAGCCGGATGGAAAGAAGGTTGGATTTGCCGAGACCGCGCTGAATGAGACGGAACTGGGCTGTCTGGAAGCCGCTTGCCGGAGGCAGATATTTCCTGAACTTAAAGAACTCAAGGCTGCTGAAGGTCTCATCCTTTTCCTCCGAATCGGAAAGATAACCCAGGAAGGCGGGAAGAAGCACTTTGCTGCTGTATTTCATCCGACTCGAGGCCGTTAGAGCCGGCAGCCAAAAGGCGCTTTTCCCCTGCTCGGTGCATCTATTGCGAAACTCGTCGTCATCGGACAGGGCAAAAAGACGGCGGAAGGTCTCGGAAATCACCGCCATGTCGAAAACCGTCAGCTTAAATACAAGCTCGAAGAGCTGGTGGGTGATGACGAACGCCCGTTCATCGGGAACCCTGGAGCTTGGAACCTGACAAGACAAAAGCCGTTCGAGGCCGATGTAACTTCGATAGTCGAGAACGTGCCTGCCGTCGGGAAGGGCCGGATTGACCTCCTGCAAGCCTCCAGGCCCGTCCTTGATTTTGTCTCCCCTTTCTTCTTCCCCTATCGAAAAAGCCCACCAGTTGGCGTCGTCATTCGTGTCCATTTGTCGCTCCTTTTTCAAGCCTCTCAGTTAGAATATAATCCCAGTTGGGTTTTTCCCAAGTATGCCCTAATCGCAGGCAAGTTCAGAGCTCGGAAACTAACGTTTGTAATCATTTATTTTTTCTGCTAATTTTCCAACTTCCCTGGAATTCAGGGAGAGGTATTTTCCGCCTGAAATGATCTCGAAGGAAAGCCTTCCATGGAGCAATATGCGTTGATTATAGATCATGAATTGTGCTGGGGGTGCAGGACGTGCGAGGTGGCATGCAAGCAGGAAATGGACTGCCCGGACGGAGTTTGTCTGATCAGCGTCCAGGAGGACGGCCCCAGGGAAGAAGAGGGAAAGCTCCGGTTCCTCTTCCACGTGAGGGTGTGCCGGCACTGCGAGAATCCTCCCTGTGCCCAAGCCTGTCCCGAAGGCGCGATTAGCAAGCGCAAGGACGGCATCGTAGTCACGGACTACGACCGCTGCACCGGATGCGGAGCCTGTGTCGATGAGTGCCCCTATGAGGCCATCGACTACGATACGTCCCGGGCTGTCGCCCGGAAGTGCAATCTGTGCCACCATCGCGTGGACAGAGGGCTTTTGCCCGCTTGCGCGGACAATGTCTGTCTGGCCCATTGCATCCATTTCCGCACAGTATCGAACACTGAGTAACGAAGGAAAAGACTTATCTCACACAGAGAGCACAGGGATCACAGAGAAGAAGATCAAGAGCTTAAAATATGTTCTTGCGTTTCACTCTGTGGCCTCTGCGGGCTCTAGCGACCAGAGGGAGCGAGCGTGAGATACAGCAGGAGTTGAAGATGGACGATCATTGCCTACCGCCTTGCTTCATTTTCATCGACAAGGAAGGCCGCTGGTTCCACAAGGGTGCGGAGATGATTCACAGGGACATCGTTCGGCTCTTCTACGAAAACATCGCGGTGGACTCCCTGGGCCGCTACGTGGTGCGCCTCGGCAACGAATCCTGTTACCTCGAAGTGGAGGATACCCCCTTCGTCGTTCAGAGGGTGCGACTCCAAGACAACGGAGGCAGTCAGGATCTCTGGCTCTTTCTGAGCGACGACACGGAGGAGGCCCTGGACCCCGAAACCCTGTTTGTAGGTGAAGAAAATGTGCTTTACTGCACGGTGAAGCAGGGTAGGTTTTCCGCTCGCTTCCACCGTCCCGCCTATTACCAGATCGCGGAATTCGTGGAGGAGGATGAAGCCGGATTCCACCTCCCCCTCAACGGCAGGAAGCATTTCATCCGCCAAAAAAGTTCAGAATAGATCAACCCCTGTAGCAGGGATCACCACGGAGACAGTAGAGAACACGGAGGGGGATTTATTTTTTCGTCTATCGGGAGATGCCGATAGACGAAAAGAAGTCCTCAAATTAGATTCATGACACAGCGATTCTTGTGGCTGGATTTCCAAAGGCGTTGCACTTGTATGCCCATTTGTATATGTTGCTCAGCTCATAGTTATCTTGGGACAGAATCCTTTTGTTTGTCCCGGTCGCGACCGGGACAAACAAAAGCTTTTCTCAGTGCCCTCTGCGACTCTGTGGTGAAACACCGCGCCTAGCCCTGGTCGAAGGTCCTTATGATCTTTATATCGGCCCTCTTTCTGAGGCTCTCCAGCCAGTCTCGGAAAAGGGCCTGCTCTTTCATGCGCTTCAGCATGTCGCGGTATTGTTCTTTTTCTTCTTCATACTTGGCTGTGTCGATTCCCTCTTCCCCTTCCCATCGGATCACGAAAACGTCCTTTTCGTGGTGAAAGGCGCTGTCGGGGTATTGCCGTTCGGCGGTGAGACTGAAGGCTATCTCGTATAGTTCAGGGGAATACCCGATATCCGGCACAGGATCCTGGCGCGTGAAGAATTCCGTTGTCTTGATCTCCAGCTTCTTCTCCTGAGCGAGTTTTGACCAGTCTTCGCCTCCTTTGAGCTTCTCAAGGTGACCTTCCGCTGCGGCCTTGGCTTCCTCGATTGCAAGATGGGCTGCGTAATCCGCTTTTACCTTCTCTTTCACTTCCTCAAACGCCGGGACGGTGGAAGGCTGTCTTTCCTTGAGCTGGAAGATGTAGAATTTGCCCCCCTGTTCGATCACTTCGCTCGTTTCATTTTTCTGCAGGGCAAAAAGGGTTTGCCGGAGCCTCTCGTCCCCTCCAACGGAAGGGATGGAATCAGTGAGTGAGAAAAAGCCCGTTTCTTCCGCTTTCGTCCGGTTTTCCGCGGCGTACTGCTCCAAGTCGGTTTCATAGGGCATCTGGTCCAGCAATGTCTGGGCCTTGTCATAGGCGAGATCGGTAGCCGCCGTTCTCGTCATTCTCGCCTCGATCTGCTCCTTGACCTCTTCCAGACTCCTGGTCCTCGCTTCCTTCACATCCTCCACTTTGATGATGTGGTAGCCGAAGGAAGTTCTGACCGGATCGCTCACTTCCCCCTTCTGCAGCTTGAAGGCAGCCTCCTCGAAGGGCTTTACCATCTGGTTCTCGGAGAAGTATCCCAGATCTCCGCCGTCCTTTGCTGCTGGATCTTCCGAATGCTTCTTGGCCAGCTCGACAAAATCCTCCCCCTCCTTCACCCTTTTCAATATCTCTGCGGCCTTCTGCCTGGTTTTCTCCTCTTCTTCAGGGCTCGCGTTCTCCGCCAGCCTGAAAAGGATGTGCCTGGCCTTGACCTGCTTATTTTCTCTGAAAGTGTCGAGGTTTTCTTCGTAGTACTCTTCGATTTGCTCCTCGCTCACCTTGACCTGCTCTTTGAAAGAGTTGGGGTCCAGGACGACATAGGCCACCTTGATTTTTTCCGGCGTGCGGTACTTCTCCTTGTTTTCCTCGAAATACTTCTCCAGTGATGCCTCTTCAATGTTCGGTCCGTCTTTGAAGTCTTCGGCTTTGAATTGCACGAAGCTTATCTTCACCTTCCTGTTCGCATATGTGTACTGATCGAGAAGTTCCTGCTCCGTCACCGGCGAAAAGGTGGTCAGAAACTGCTGTACTTTTTCCTGAAGCAATTCCTGGGCAAGGATTTCCTCGAAATCCTCCGGGGTCATCCTGTTGTTCCCCAACAGGGTGCGGTATCTTGACTCGTCAAACCGCCCTCTGAACTGAAAGGCAGGGAAGGAAAGTATTTTTTCCTGGATTTCTCTTTCCGTCACGTCCAGCCCTATCCTTTTCGCCTCCTGGCTGACCAGCTTTTGGGTAATCAGACCTTCAAGTGCCCTGTTCCTCAGGTCGAAGACTTTTATCAGGTTGTCGTTCCACATCCCCCTATACTCTCTCTGTAGCCCTTCCAGAAGGTTCCTGTAAGCTTTGTCATATTGCACGATCGTGATGAGATCCCCGTTGACGCTCGCGACTTTGCTGCTTTCCCTCTCTCTGAATGAGTATCCGAAGTAAAAAACGAAGACGATGGCTATGATAGCGATCAGGACCTTGATCAACCACGATTTGGCGTGTCTTCGCATAAGACTCAGTAACATGTAGCTTTTCCTCCCATATCAAACACCATTGGAATAATGGACCGATGGAATAATGTGTTTTGATGAACGGCTCGGCGCACACGGCGCAGGGCGCGCGCTCAAATCACTCTCTCGAATTGCCTCGTCTTTGTGCCGTGCGCATTGGGCCGTGCGCTCTCGTTATTCCACCATTGCAGTACGATCTCAAAAAGGTGTGCCTTTCCCAAAATCTACATCTAGCATTCGGAGCCAAGCCTGTCCACTGGAAATTCAGGAGATTCGGGATTCGACTCAAAGGTCAGGACCGTAACCGGCGTCTATTTACAAGTCGGCACGGCGGCCGACTCTACTTCTCTTCATTCTGTCTTCTGTATTCTTCCTTATTCTTCCTTATCATGTAATAGGTCACCGGCACGATGAACAGGGTGAAAAAGGTAGAGGCGCAGAGACCGAAAATCAAAGCCCACGCAAGACCGGAGAACACGGGATCCAGGGTGATGGGCCATGCGCCGAGAGCCGTTGTAGCGGCCGTGAGGACTATGGGGCGGAGCCTCACGGCGCCGCTCTGCAAAATCGCTTGTTTCAGGAAAGCCCCCTCCTTAACCGCTTCCTCTATGAACTCCACGAGCACCAGAGAATTGCGGATGACGATCCCGCCCAGGGCGATCATCCCGATCATGCTGGTCGCGGTGAAAAAGACCGGATTGCCGAACCCTCCAACCGGCTCGGTGAAGAGAAGGTTGAAGAGCCAAAACCCCGGCATAATGCCTATAAGGGTCAGAGGAATGGCGATCATGATGAGAAGAGGCATGAAGAAGGAGTTCATCTGGATGACGAGCAGGATGTATATCCCCATCATCGCCGCCATGTAGGCCATTCCGAGGTCTCTGAACACGTCCAGGGTGATCTTCCATTCTCCCTCCCCCGCCCATTCCACTTCAATCCCATCCGGCGGAGGGCTCCCGCGGAGCCCCTTCTGCATATCCAGGACTGCTTCGGCAGGGGCCCGCCCCGCCATTTCTCCGAACACATAGACTACTCTTTCGAGATTCTTGTGGTAGATCGGCTGGTCTTCTGAGGTTTCCACGAAAGCCCCGATTTCCGTGAGGGGGACCATTCTCCCGTCCGCGGTCTTCACCGGAATCTGGCTCAGGGAAGTGCCGCCCCCTCTCTTTTCCCTGGGAAAAGTGAGCCGGATAGGCAGACTCTGCCGTTCGCCCGCCGCGTGAACCGTGGCGCGGTCGGAGAGGGTAGACAGCATGAGAGTCTGGATCACCTCATCGGGCGTGACGCCGTGAAGCGCGGCCTTCTCCTTGTCTATCACAAAATCAAGCCTTTCCTGCGGAAATTCCACGGTGCTGTCTATGTCGACCACGAATGGTTCGTTACGCATCACTTGCTCTACCCCTGCCGCGGCCTCGACCAGGTCCCGGTAGGGTTTCCCCGGCGCACCGTAGATCTCCGCCACTATGGTGGAGATGACGGGCGGCCCCGGCGGAACCTCCACGATCTTGATGCGGCCTCCGTGACGTGCTCCGATGGTCTCCAAGTCCTTGCGGATCCTGAGGATGACTCCGTGGCTTTGCTGTTCACGCCTTTCCTTTTCCGCCAGGTTGACACGGATGTCGGCCATGTGCCCGCCTTCCCGGAGATAGTAGTGGCGAACCATGCCGTTGAAATCCATGGGCGAAGCGGTTCCTGTGAAAGAAACGTGATGAATCACTTCGGGTACGGTGTTGAGATATTCTCCGAATTCTCTTGCCACTCTGTCGGTGGCTTCCAGAGGCGTGCCCTCCGGCATGTCGATCACGATCTGGAATTCGTTCTTGTTATCGAAGGGAAGCATCTTAAGGGGCACGTGACGAAACATGGCGAGCCCGGCCGAGAAAACAAGAAGCATGACCATGACTGCGATGAGGAGTATCCTTTTCATCCCGGACTCCAGAAAAGGGCCCAGGAGCATGCCGTATCCCTTCACGACCCACGCAGGCGTCGAGTCGCGCTTGGAGATCGCCGTCGCTTCCGGCCCTTCCCTGTAATAGCCTCGAAGCAGCCTGTAAGAAACCCACGGCACGATGCTCAGGGCCGCAACTGTGGAAAAGCTCACAGTGAGAGGAACGTTGGCCGCCATGGGACCCATGTAAGGCCCCATCATGCCCGTGATGAAGAACATGGGCGTGAAGGAAACTATGATGGCCAGGGTGGACATGATCACGGGCGGCAGAACCTCGTCCACCGCGAAAAGGGTGGCCAGCATGGGTTTCCGCCTGCCCATGATGATGTGGCGCTGTATGTTGTCCACATTGGTGATCGGATCGTCTACCACCAGCCCCAGGGAGAGAATAAGGGCGAACAGGGTCACACGGTTGATGGTGTAGCCGAGAAGGAAATTCACGAAAAGGGCAAGGGAGAAACTGATGGGCACCGAGACGGCCACCACCAGGGCTTCCCGCCAGCCCATGGTGAAGAGGAGAAGCCCCACTACCGTGAGGACGGCGAAGGCCAGAGAACTGAGCAGATCGTTCACCTTTTGCTCTGCCGTCCGCCCGTAATTGCGTGTTACGACGATCTCGACGCCGTCGGGGATCGCGCTTGCCTTCAGCTCCTCAAGCCGTCTCAGTATCTCCTGCGCCACCTCCACTGCATTGGTTCCCTTTTTTTTTGCCATTGCGAGTGTGACGGCCGGGTAAACGGTTCCGTCAGGAAACCCGATGCGGGAGTAGTGGGCGGCCTCTTCAGGCCCGTCGAGCACCGTAGCTACATCGCGCAGGTAAACGGGTCTACCATCATGGACGTTGACGACGAGGTCTTCCACCTCCTTTGCCGAGGCGACAAAGGACTCGCTCGTGACCAGAACCTCCCGGTTAGCGCGGCTGTATTCCCCCGCCGTAACCGAGGCATCCGTCCCCCGGAGCGCCCTGAGAACATCGAGCTTGGATACTCCCCGGCCGGCCATCTTTTCGGGAACGAGCTCGATCCTGACCTCCCTGGAGCGGCCGCCCACGATGTACGTCCTCGATGTGTCCTTCACTTCGGCCAGACGGGCCAGCACTTCCTCTCCAATCCTGCGGAGAGCGTAATCGTCGTAACGATTCGAGTAAAGGGTAAGATTGACGATCGGAACATCGTCGATCTCCACGGGTTTGATAACCCAGCCCTTCACAAGGGGAGGGGCCTGGTCGATGTTCATGGTGATCTTGTTGTGAAGCTTGACGAGAGAACGTTCCCTGTCCTCCCCCACGAAGAAACGCACGGTGACGACGGCCGTGTCGCGGCGGGAAGTGGAATAGACGTACTCCACTCCGTCGATCTGCCAGAGAAGCCTTTCGAGCGGGGTGGCCACCAGGTTTTCCACCTCCGTCGCGCTGGCTCCCGGAGCCTGCACAAAGACATCGGCCATGGGGACTACGATCTGGGGCTCTTCCTCCCGGGGAGTGAGGAGAATCGCGGCGGTGCCAAGGGTAAAAGAAAAAATGATCAAAAGGATGGAGAGCTTGGAGGTGAGAAATTGCTCCACCATGCGGGCGACAAGGCCCTTTGGGGGGGTCTCGGTCTCAGAGAACATGGCCCTCTCCTTCCAGAGCCAGCGTTTCGTCTCCCTTCAGTCCCGACAGGACCTCGACCTTGTCCCCAATCTCTTCTCCCGTAGTCACGAAGATATGTTGCCACCTGCCACCGAGTTCCGCTTTGACCACCTCGAGCTGGCCGATCCTCGTAAGCGCATTTTTCGGGATCAGCACGACACTTCTCTCACCGACGGGGATCAGCAGCCTTCCAAACATGCCCGGGAAAACGTCCTCTCTCTCAGGCAAAGCCACCTTGGCGAGAAAAGTTCTCGTCATCGGATCCGCCGAGGGCACCACTTCTTCCACAGACCCGGCAGCCAACCGGCCGACGGCGTCTATTTTGACTTGGAGCGCGCTACCGAGTCGTATCTTCCCGATCATGCTTTCAGGAATGAAGGCCTCCAACCGGAGTTTTCCCCTGGTCTGAAGCATGAGAAGGGGCCTTCCCGGCGCCGCCAGGTCCCCGGGCTCCACCAGTCGCCTGACTACCTCACCCTCCTCCGGTGCATTCACCCTGGTGTATCCGAGGAAGATCTGCGCTTCCTCAATGGCTTTCGAAGATTGTCTGACACCCGCATCCGCTTCAGTCGTGGCCTTTTCAGCCTGCTCCAGGCGCGCCCTTGCCTGACGGAAGGCCGCTTCAGCCTGCTCCATGTCTTGAGCGGTGGCGGCCTTTTGATCGAAATAGGTTTTCGTGCGCCTGAAAGCCGCCTCGGCACGATCCAGTTCCGCCCTGGATGCAATCCGTGCCTGTTCCATCTGCTCCCGTCGGGACCTTGCCGATAAAAGCGCCTGCCGGGCCTGTTCGAGTCTTGCCTCGTATTCCCGGCTGTCCAGGCGAAGGAGGGGTTGGCCTTTTGTCACCCGGGTGCCGGGGCGGACGTAGACGTCGAGCACCTTTGCCATGACCTGGGACTCCACGCCGGTCTCCATCTTGGGCCTCACCGTTCCCACGCACTCGTAGAACTCGGTCACCTTTTCGGCGGAGGCTTTGGCAGTTCTTGCGGGGCCGACTGCCCCTTGCGGCGCCTCATTCTTTCCCGGCCTGATCTTGTCCTGCGAAAAAGTCCCGGACATGTACAGCATGAGGAGGACGAGTCCTGCAATCCCCCCCGGAACCGACAGGACGCGAAGGCGTCTGCCCGGCTTGCTACTTGTCATTTGTCTTTCTCACTTCCTCGGCGTGATTCGCCCAGTACCCCAGCCCTCTTCCCACCGACGCAAGGGCTCTCTCCTTGTCGTAGTAGGCGGCCCTTGCCAGGATGCGGGCACTGTTCAGCGCCAGTTCAGCTTCCAGGTACCGGGTGATCGTGGCCGAGCCTCCTTCGTATTCCTTCTTGACCAGGGAAAGGCTTTCCTCGGCCTGTGCTACGCTGGCCCTGGACACATCCAGCCTTGCCTCGGCTTCGGCCAGCCGGAGATACGCCGATTTCAAATCGATCTGGATCTCCCGGGTCGTCTTCCTGTCCAGGGCCAGCATTTCGTCCAGCACTCCTCTCGCTCTGTTCACGCTTGCCCGCGTGCTCATTCCGGTGAAGAAATCCCAGTTGAGGATTACCCCGGCGACCCAGTTGTCGCGGCTCGTCTCGAAATCGGCGCTCGGATCGTCCATGTAAAACCGGGCATACGCGTCCGCCTTCGGAAGGTACTCGGCTCGCGCTGCATCGATTGCCATGTAAGACTGGATAACCTGATACCTCACCTTTTTGAGTTCCGGTCTGTTCGCCAGGGCCTGGGTCAGACCGGAAGAGTAGTCCCTGGGGAAACTTGGCTCGACAGTTTCCCCTGACTGAAGGCGGAGAGGTGCATCCGGGTCCAGGCTCAAGAGAACGGCGAGGGCGGCCATGGTCAAGTCACGGTTGTTATGAGCGCGGATCATTTCTTCCCTGGCCTGCGCCAAACGCACCTCAAGTGAGAGAAGGTCGGAGCGCAGAGCCCCTCCCGCCCTGTAGCGCACTTCCACCACCCTTCTCTGTTCCTCCACCGTTTCTACCGACCCCTTGGCAATCTCCACGTAGTCCAGGGCGGCGAGGGCCTGGAAGTAGGCGTGTATCACGGACTCAACGAGTGCATTTTCAATGCTCCGGCGGTCCAGTTCATGAATATCGAGGCCCGTTTCGGCCATCCTTCGCCGAAGCAGGTCCCTTCCTCCGTTGAAGAGATTGATTCTTGCCTTGAGCCCCACCTCGTAGTTCTCGAACCAGCCCGGCTCGTTGAAGTTGACGTTGGGGGGCAGCCTTCGCTGGTCGATGGTCTTGAACAGGAAAGAGGAAGGAGCATCCCCCTGGAGGTATTCTCCATAGGCGGAGACCACGGGCCAAAAGGATGCCGCGGCCTCGTCGATCATGGCGTAGGCTTGCCTTATTCTGGCCAGGGCCATCTCCACGTCGGGATGGTCCCGAAGGGCGATATATATGGCTTGATCGATGGAGAGGGGTGCTTTCACCGCATCAGGATAGGGTGCGGCAGGTCTTTCCGGCGGCCGGTAGTCCGCCTTGATCCTTTCGTAGGTATATCTTTTTCTTTTTTCCGCGCAGCCGTGAGACAGGCAAATGCACAAGGCCGCGCATATCAAGAGAACCCCTGTTCCCGTGAGGCGGATTTTTCCGGTCACTGCCTTCCTCCCTGCGAGCGCCGACTCCGTATTGCGGCGTTCGGTGTTCAGCGTTCAGGAAAGCGTTTTCTCGACTTCCTTCCGAACACTCAACGCTGATCACCATATTCTCTGTTTTGAGCATAACAAAATAACCAATATCCTCCGTTTTGACAAGGGATTGCTTGACCCGGGCCGGTGATCCGAGATAGAAAGGAAAAGACCCGGTCATTATTTGAATTGTCCCAAAATTGAATTGACACGAACCGGAAAATCTTCCCCCGACCCATGGGGAGGTCTCTTCAGAGCCTCAACCGGAAATGGGCTCATCGGCCTTAACCGCCCCCGAGGCACTGAAGTCTTTTTCGGGGTAGGCGCACAGGTCCAAGCTTGCCGGAGTGGGCTTCTTTTGGGGCTGCCACCATGACCCACTGACTTTTCGGCGCCGGTTGATACCTCGGTAAGAGTGGTTGCGGCTCTGAAGAGACCTCCCGATGGGGCGTCTTCCGCCGAACGCTTGGAGTGTCAATTCAATTATGGGACCGTTAATAAGTTACACATGAAGGTTGCTTATGCCGCGCGTTTGTCCCGGTCTTGACATGCTCGGAGAAGAGTATTTGAAGAACCTGAAGGGGCGTCGATTGGGCCTTCTTTCCAATCAGGCATCCCTGGATTTTCGACTGCGGCCTGCGAAAGCCGTCATTTCGGAGCTTCTTCCCGGACAACTCAAGGCCCTGTTCGGGCCTCAGCATGGTCATGGCGGCGAAGATCAGGACAACATGGTGGAGACCGATCATGCCTTCGATCCCGGCTTGCAGGTGCCGGTTTTCAGCCTCTATTCCCGAACCAGGGAACCCACGCCCGACATGTTGGATCTTATCGACGTGCTTCTTATCGACCTGCAGGATGTAGGCACGAGGGTCTATACCTTTCCCTCCACCATGCTCGCCTGTATGCGGGCGGGTGCCCGCGCAGGAAAGAAAGTGGTCATCCTGGACAGGCCCAACCCCCTGGGAGGAGAGATCGTGGAAGGGAACCTTCTCAAACCCGAACTCTATTCCTTTGTGGGTTCTTACTCTCTCCCCATGCGGCACGCCCTTACCATGGGGGAGTTGGCCCGGGTTTTCAACTCCGTCTTTGACCTGGGATGCGATCTCGGCATCGTGGTCATGAAGGGATGGCGTAGAAGCATGATCTGGAAGGAAACCGGGCTCACATGGTTCATGCCCTCTCCCAACATGCCGCTGCCTGAAACTGCCCTCGTATATCCTGGGCAGGTCCTCTGGGAAGGAACAAACATCTCGGAAGGAAGGGGCACATGCCGGCCCTTTGAGATGTTCGGGGCGCCTTTTCTTGAAACGGCCGAAATCCTCAAGAGTCTAGGAGACAAAGAAAGGGAAGGAGCGATGCTCCAGGAAATCACGTTTCGCCCCACTTTTCACAAGTGGGCGGGGCAGTTGTGCAAGGGGTTCATGATCCACACAACCCATCCCGCCGTGTACCGTTCTTATGAACTGTCGCTGGCGCTCTTAAGGGCAGTCGTCAACCTCCACAGGAGTTCGTTCTCCTGGAAGGAACCTCCCTATGAGTACGAGTATGAAAGAATGCCGATAGACCTGATCCTGGGCGATTCCACACTTCGTGAGTGTTTGGACAAGGGGGTGATGCCGGAGCCTTTGTGGGATGATGAACTCAAAAACTACCTGGAGTGGAGGAAACCTTACTTGCTTTACGAATGAAACGTTGGGGTTGGCTATGCTCACCCAAACCTACGCTGCGACGGCACTGTTTGAGGTTTGAGGATCGCTTCGCTCGAGGCTGGAGTCAGAACCCCTTTTGCCTCTAACCTCTAACCTCCATCTTTCAAATATCTTATAACTCGTCTCCTCCCATTGACTTAAGTAAACTTTCGCCGATTTGCAGGTACTCGGGTCCAAGCTTCTTTGTGATCCACTCCTTCGCACTGGAAGACCGCATGGTCATGGCCAGGATCGTCCTGAGCAGGGCTCTTTCCTTTTTGTTGATCATCATCAGGGCGCCGGTCTTGTCCGCCAACACCATCAAGATTTCGTCTTCTTTTTCCATTTACGATTTTTTCTGACCCCCGCTGATCCACTTGTCAATGGCCTCTTTGTCAAAACGCCAGACTCTTCCGATCCGGATAGCAGGAATTTTCCCTTCAGCAGCATACTTGCATATGGTAATCTCATGGAGCTTTAGATATTTTGCGAGTTCCTTGGTTGTCATTATCTGTGGCATACTGAACTCCTCAAAATCTTTTCTTGAATCTTTATTTGATATTCTTTAGCGCAATGTCTATATATATAGTCCCTAAGCGCGATAAAGTCAATAAAAAACTGCTAATAACAAGTAAAAACATCTCATCTTTATATATTTAGTTTTTATTGCCTTTTGCCAAGCTTCGTTATTGATAATTAAGTATAGCTGTAACCGTTTAGCCACTAAGACAAGAACGCCAAAAAAAAGAACCTGATGATAGGCCTTCGTCGAACAGATGCTATTTTCGCGGCTTGGTGTCTTTGTGCCCGGAATTCTTTTGTGCAGGAATTATTCATGAAACGCAAAAGCCTGACAGCGGCATTAATCCTTGCCTTTTTCACCTTGTCTCTCGCGGCCTCACCCTCCTTTGTGATCAGATATGCTTACGACGGAGACACCGTGGTCCTGACTACGGGCGAAGAGATCCGGTACCTGGGCATCGATGCCCCGGAGATTGGGCGTAAAGGAAGTGAAAGCGATTTCATGGCTCTCGAGTCGAGAAACTACAACCTGACCCTTGTAAGGAATGCTTCGGTTCGCCTGGAATTCGACAAGCAAAGGAAAGACCGTCACGGTCGGTTGCTGGCTTACGTTTTCCTGGAAAAGGGGGAGATGGTGAACGAGCTGCTGGTGAGACAAGGCTTTGCCTTCGTGCTTTTCAATAAACCGAATACCAAGTATTTCCCCCGCCTTCTGGAATGCCAGCGCCAGGCCATTGCCGAAAAGGCGGGAATCTGGAAAAAACCACCGGAAAAGAGGGAACCCTATTACCTTGGCAACCGCGATTCCTATCGTTTCCACAGACCGAACTGCCCTCTTGGAAGAAAGATCGCACGGCGCAATCTCGTGAGGTTCGAAAACCCCGACAAGGCTTACTGGGAAGGCTACAGCCCCTGCCGCGGATGCAAACCCTGATGAAACCCGCGCAGGCGGATTTCATTGTTCCTTAAGGACGGCTTTCATGATGACCGCCTTGTTGTAGGCACTCATGATGTCCCGCCGGTTGAGAACACCCAGAATTTTGCCGGGGTCCTCCGGGTCGACAACCGGAAGGATGGAGAAGTCTTTGGAAGCGATCTTTTGGAGAGCGGTGTAAAGATTCTCGTCGATGGATATCGTGACCACGTTTTGCGTCGCAAGCTCTTTCACTACCACGAGGTTTGCAAGGTTTTCGTCCAACATTGCATCGTGATAGTCCAGGTAGGAAATGACGCCGGTGAGAAATCCTTCCTCGTTCACCACGGGGAAGCTGTTGTACTTGCTTGTGGAAATCTTTTCGGCGAACCTGCCGAGACTCAGGTTCTCGGGGACGCTCTCAACCGCAGAATTCATGGCCTCCGTGACAGGGATTGAAGCGAGCAAGTTGATTTCCCTGCCTGCCTTGAGGTTTACGCCTTTTCGCGACAGGTTCAGAGTATAGATGGACTCCTCAAGCCACTGCCTGGCAACCACGGTACTGATGATGCAGGCAATCATCAGAGGCAGAATAATGCGGTAATTCCCTGTCATTTCGAAGAGGATCAGAATGGCGCTCATGGGACCGTGGGTCGTTCCGCTCACCACCGCCCCCATGGCAACCATGCCGTATGCGCCCGCAGAGGCCGTCATTCCCGGCATCAGGGCATGGACGATGGTGCCGAAAACACTTCCCGTCATTGCACCCAGGAAGAGCGAGGGGAAAAAGACGCCTCCGACTCTGCCGGAGCCGATGGTCAGGGAAGTGGCGAGAACTTTTGCTGCCAACAGGAAGAGCATGAAACTCCATGAGTAGCCGCTTATCAGAGAGTGATCAATCGTCGGAAACCCCACGCCCAGAACGTGAGGAAAGAGGAGCGCGATCCCGCCCACCCCCAGACCGCCAAGCATGGCTTTGAAATGCGCCGGACACTTCAGACCGGAGAAAATCGCCTCCATCCTGTAGAGGGTCGTTGTGAAAAGGACTGCTACTCCGGCGCACAGGAAACCAAGAATCACGTACAGAGGCAACTCGATGGCGCCGAGGAGTTGATAGGAAGGAAGGGTAAAGACCGGAGTGTTCCCGAGAAAATGCCTGGAGACCGCTGTAGCGGTCACGGAAGATATGACAATAGGACTGAAGGTCGCAATCCCGAATTCGCCCAGGATGACTTCAAGGGCAAACATGGCCCCTGCTATGGGGGCGTTGAAGGTCGCTGCAATGCCCGCAGCCGCCCCGCAACAGGCAAGGGTCCTGATCCGATCCCCCGAAACTCTCAGAACCTGCCCGATCACGGACCCCAGGCCCGCTCCAATATGCACGGTCGGTCCCTGAATGCCTGCCGAGCCGCCGGAACCGATGGTCATCGCCGAAGCGACGGACTTCACGAGAACGGATCTCATCCCCATGATCCCCCGCCTGATGGCGACGGCTTCCATGACTTCCGGCACACCCTGGCCCCTCGAGTCTCCGGTGGCGAACCGCAACAGCAGCCCCACAGCCAGACCTCCGGCTCCGGGAATGCAGACCTTTGCGTACCAGGGCGCGGCCTGCGCGAGTGTCAGCAGGTCGCCGCCGGCGCCGTAGCTCAGGGCCTGGATCCAATCCACCAGAGAGCGGAACCCGATAACCCCGAAGCCGCCGGCCAGCCCCACCACAGTCGACAGGACGGCCATCACGGCCTGTTCATTGGTTTTGAAACGATGAAACAAAGAAGCTTTGGGGTGGGAAGGCTTCTCTTTCACAGGCAGGAGCGTCGTGATTTCCTGATCCCTACTTCAAGCTTTCGAGTTTTTTCTGGGCGATCTTCGCCTCGTTGGAGCCGGGATAATTCTTCACTACCTTGCCGAAAAGCAACTTGGCGCTGGTCGGGTCCTTTATTTCCAGAAAAGCCATGCCCTGTCTCAAAGTCGCATTGGCCGCCTTGTTTCCTTTCGGGTACTTCGTGATCACTTCCTGGTAAGCGAGAATGGCCTGCTCGTGCTGCTTGAGGGCCATGTGGGACTCGGCGATCCAAAAATACGCGTTGTCCGCACGATCCGACTTGGGATAGGTTCTGAGGAATTCCTTGAACCCATCGATGGCCTGCTCATGCTTCCCTCCCTGATAGAAGGCAAGAGACCTCTCGTACAGGTCGACTTCCCTGGAGGCCGGTGACGTTTGGGCAGGCGGAGGAGCGGGCTTTGCTCTCGGCTCTTCCCTGGTCGAAACAACGGGTGCCTGTGCCGGCGTTTCCCTGGGAGGAGGAACCGCCAAGCCCAGATACCGTTGCTGCTCTTCCACCATGGCCTCCAGCGCGGCCGTCTTTTCGGAGAGCTCGTTCAATGACGATTTCATCGAATCCTGCTCCCCCAGATCCTTTTCAACGGCACGCTTCAGCATGTGCTCGCTTTCCTCGATGCGGCCTGACAGCCTTCTCATTTCCGACTGCACCTGATCGAGGTCTGACTGGAATCCCGCCTGGCTCGACCGCATGGGTCCGAGCCTGTTGTCCATGCTGTCTTCTAGGCTCTTGACCCTTTTGTTAAGGGCGATGACCTGGTCGTTGAGGTAGGCGAACTCCTCATCGTAGACGCAGGAGGAGGCAAGAAAAAAGAAACCGAGGATCGGCAAAAGAAAATAAAGGGTTCTCCGATTCATGACTTTGGCTTCCCTGAATACAGGGCGGGGCCAACCCTTCGCGAGTCGGCTCCGCCCCGAAAATTATTGAGAGGCGGTACACCCAAAAGCGCGGGGCGCACTCCGGCTTCACGCTGCTCACTTGGAAAGTTTGAACTCGCCCCTTCTGTTCCTCCACCAGCATGATTCATTCGATTCCGTACACACCGGCCGCTCTTCCCCGAAGCTGATGGTGGACATCCTGTCCGCTGAAATCCCTAGGGCATTGAGGTACTTTGCCGCGGACTTGGCCCTTCGATCACCGAGAGCCAGGTTGTATTCGTTGGTCCCCCGCTCATCGCAGTGCCCTTCTACCCTCACCTTGTATTCGGGATTTTCGCGAAGCCACGCAGCCTTCTTCTCCAGCACCGCCTTTGCCTCGGGCTTGATCTCCGACTTGTCGAAGTCGAAATAAACGTGGGTCGATTCGAACGCTTGAATCTCGGCCCGAAGCTTCTGAGCCTTGTCAACATCCTCGACCTTCGGCGCAGGAGCAGGCGCAGGAGCAGGGGCCGGCGCAGGAGCCGGCTTAGCCTCAACTTTAGGCGTAACGGCCACTTGTTTTTTCGCGCACGAGATCATGGTCATTGAAACACCCACAAAGGCCAAAACAACTAGAACTGTCATCGCTTTCTTCATCATCTTATTCAACCTCCTAAAATTGTTCTCGTTTCACACTAAGTTCCTCTCCAAGACGCAGACTCGGTGACAATAACACCTCTTTATTGAGATTTCAAGCCCTCCTCCGATTTGTTCCTCAAAATACATGATTCAACCGAAAAACGCAATTTCTTCATTGCTTCTCTTTTGCTTCACGGCGACCACGAGGGGGAAGTCTGTTCCCCCTTGAGATTGGTAATAATTCTCTGGTTTTGTCCGTTCGCCGTCATGATGTAGATGCGGTAGCTTCCGCTCCGGTTGGAACTGAAAGCTATGTAGCGGCCGTTATGGGACCAACAGGCGTCTTCATTGTTGCCCTGTCCGCCGGTCAAATTCCTGGCGCTCCCGCCGGCGGGGTCAATGGTGAAGATATTGAACCGTCCGTCCTCCATTCCCGTGTAAGAGATACGGTTCAGGCTGGACCAAGAAGGCGAGGTATTGTATTTTCCTTCGAAGGTAAGCCTTTCCTCTTTCCCTTCCTTAAGGCTGCGGACATAAATCTGAGGACCCCCGGCCCGGTTGGAGACAAAGGCCATTTTGCTTCCGTCCGGTGAAAAGGTGGGAGATACGCAGATGCCCATGCTGCTTGTGAGGCGCTCCAGGACCTTGCCGCCCAGGTCAATCCTATAGATGTCGGGGTCCCCGTCCACGCTCAAGCACAAGGCGGCACTCCGTCCGTCGGGAGCCCAGGCCCCTCCGATGTTCAAGCCCTTTCTTCCCGACACCTTTGTCGTTGTTCCGGTGGCCATGTCCCGCATGTACAGGGCAGGCCCCTCCCCATCTTTGTATGAGTTGTAGAACAGTTTGTCACCCTCAGGAGACCACCTGGGAAGCAATGCAATGCTCCTGTCGTTTGTGATTTGCCTTAAGTTGTGGCCGTCGTAATCACAGACGTAGATCTCTTTATGCCCTGTCGCCGTTCCCACGAACGCCATCTTGGTCAGGAAAATGCCTTTCTGCCCTGTGAGCAGATACACGATGTCGTTCCCGATCCTGTGCATGAGGTCCCTGGCCTCATTCGTTCTCCCGAGAATTCTCTTGCCCAGGATCTGACGGCCTCTGAAGACGTCGAAAAGCCTCACTTCCACTTCCACGCTTTCGCCGACGGTGCTGTACCCGCCTTTTACGAGCAGGTCCGCCCCTATGGTGCTCCAGTCCTTGAACCGTATCTGATCCGCGGTGAACGCACTGCTGTCCTCGGAGAGAAAGGCGGCTCTGTCTATGGGGGTAAAATAGCCGCTCAGGTCCAGGTCGTTCGCGAGAACGCCCGGCAACCCTCCGGCAAGCTCCGGGTTCATGCCGTTGGGCGACTCGTTCCTGAAATCCGGTATTGCGATCTTGATCTTTTCGATGGAAGGGGCGTTGATGTCGATGTAAATTCTTGCCCATCCGGGGTCCGATAGAAGGCACAGGAAGGCAAGAAAAATCGGCACCATCACAACGCTCTTCACACCGAGTCCGAAATGTGCCGCCTCGGCGCCACGTGTTGCGGTTGTCACAACGCTGCTCCGCGACCTTGCGTTAACCAGTTTTGAGATCATTGAGATTAAATCTGATTTCAAATTCTTCATAGCTCCTTCTGTAGCTTTCCGGAAAGGGCGGTAATGGATTTGATCGTTCGATCGCCTTGTGGACGGACTCGTCAAAAAGTACGTTCTGCGATCTTTTCTCAAATCGCGATCTCATGATTGTGCCGTCACTTTTTACCGTGAGCACCACGATCGCTTCCGGATCTTTTTGGTTGTCCATTGCCACGGGATAATGCCAGTTGCTCCTGATCAGGCTATAGATCTCCGCTCTGTAGAAATCCATGATCTTGCCTCCCGGCAGCCCTCCGCCTGAACCGCCCCCGCCGACAGGAGAATCCGAGTAGACCTTGCTTTCGCCCGCCCTGCTTTCCAGTTTCGCCAGAGCACTGTCCAAATGCTCCTCGGTTTTCACCTTGCTTTCAATCTGCGAGATCGCCTTGCTTATCTGGTCCAAAGGAGAGACCTTCGGTTTTTCAGCAGGAGGAACCGGCTTATCCAGGGTCTTCTTCGCGATAACAACGGGTTTCTCCTCCCGTTTCGGCTCCGCCGGAATTCGTTTGGTCGGCCCATCCGGTTTCGAAGCGGGCACAGCCTTCGCGCCGACTTCAGGTTTCTGCGCCGCCTGCACGCCTTTCCCCTCCGAAGACTTTCCTCCACCCGGCAGTTCCACCAGGTTGACTTCGTAGATCGCACCGTCAAAAGATCTTCTGGCAGGGACCGACTCGGGGATGAAGAGAATCGACAGGAAGACGACAAGATGAAAAGCCACCGAAAGGATGACCATGGGTCTCCATTTCATCTCCATCAGATTGTCTGAATCTCTTCTTGCCTTCATGCTACTCTAACGGCTCGGTCACCATCCCCAGCTTTGTAACCCCGGATCTTTTCACCTCGGCCATGACTTTGATGACAACGCCATAGGGGATGTCTTTGTCCGCCCTTAGAATCAACTCTTTTTCCCTTCTGTACTTGAATATGGTCTCGATCTTTGCGCCCAGTTCTTCCAGCTTTAAAGGGTGCTCCTCGAGATAGATTTCCCCCTTTTTGTTCACGGTCAGTATAAGGGGATCCTCCTTGGTCTTGATGCTCTGAGCCTTTGTCTCAGGGAGGTTCACTTCCACCCCCTGCATCATCATCGGCGCCGTCACCATGAAGATTATCAGCAGGACAAGCATCACGTCAACGAAGGGCGTAACGTTGATCTCCGACATGAACTTGCTTCGGGAGTTGGTCATCATTCTTTGTTACCCCGGTGATTCAAGCTCCCTATCAGGAAGCCATGCTCCTCTTGACCATCTGCCTTTCGATCAAGCTCTCGAAGTCGGCGGAGAAAAGATCCATTTCGGCTTTCAGCCTGCCGACCTTGCTGTTGAAGAAGTTGAAGGCAACCACGGCCGGGATCGCGGCCGCCAGACCCGCCGCGGTAGCCACAAGAGCCTCGGATATGCCCGGCGCAACCACGGCCAGGTTTGCCGAACCCTTCAACCCTATGCCTCGAAAAGACTCCATAATCCCCCACACGGTACCGAAAAGACCTATGAAAGGCGTGGTGTTTCCGGTGGTGGCGAGAAAGGAGACCGCCTTCTCGAGTTTGTTGGACTGGTCGATGATGGTTTTCTTAAGTGCCCTTTCCACCACATCCACGAGAGTGTGCACAGGGCCGCCCTCCTTCCCGGTGTCGGGGTTGTGGAGTTTTCCGAACCGATTTATCTCCGCATAGCCGGCTCTGAAAAGCTGAGCCACAGGACTGAAAGTGAGTTCCTCGGATTCGGCGTAAAGCTTGTTGAACGGGGTGTTCTCCCAGAAAAGCTCCAGGAAGTAAGCATTCTCCTCGTTGGCCCTGCGAATGAGCTTCCACTTCATGAAAATGATCGCCCAGCAGGTCACGGAGAAGATAAGAAGGGTCAGCAAGACGAACTTCACAACAATCCCGGCGTGGAGGATCATCTGAATGATATCGCTTCCAAAAGCGCCGCCCAAAGAAATTCCGCTCATATAGTCCTCTTCTGATACAAATCCAGCCACGAACACTGAGCCACGAAGATCATATCCTTTTCTTTGCGCCTTTATGTCTCAGTGGCAGGCTGTTATTTCCTTGAATCAAGATGGCATCATTATGATTCATTATATACATTTGTGGTGATTGCAAGAATTTTTTGAGGATTTCGCTCCAACCTGATAGGATCATTGAGGTTCTAACCCGCGGTCGGTCCGGTGCCCGGGAGGCGTATCAAGGCGTGCTGTCGGCGGAGGAAAACATTCATCACTCGAAAGACCCGTCGGTTTCCATTCCTTCTGTCTTGAATGTCTCAGTCAGTCCGGAAGATGTTCCTGAACACCCTATCGTCCGCCTGGAGGCATTTTTCCTTTAACAGATGGTATTTCTCAAGCAACTCTTTTCCTTCCCTGGTCAGGTGGGAACCCCTCTTCTTGTCAGTGGCGACAAGGATGACATTCAGATACTGCTCGGTGACCTTGATCTTGCTCCACACGCCTTTGTAGGACATCTTCATCACCTTGGCGGTCTGGTTGAGGGAACCTGTCTTCTCGATATTTTCCAGGATTTCGCACCGCCCTTCCCCGATAATAATGTCTCCCTTCTCATTGACGATCCAGTGCCTCGATCTCAACTGCAGGTTTGCCATCTTGCCCCTCCTTTGCATCCTTGCTGCTATGCCTTCATCCGTCTGCACACTCTCTGCGCTGCGATCACCGGCCGAGATCGCCCTATCCGATTTCCTGCCACAACTCCCCGCTTCGCTCAGCATCGTAGCCTCCAAGCGAGGTAACCCTTTCCTTGAATTCCCGGGATCGCGTTGTTTCCAGTACAACTCCAATCGCCGGATGATCCAGCAAATGAGATGGAACGACGAGATCATACTGTTCCCGTTCCATGGGAATGAATTCCAGCCCGAGCGCCTTTGCGGCAGCGTGAATCCCTATGCCACAATCCGCTGCTCCGCTCAGCACGTCCACAGCCACGCCCATGTGGGTGAACTCCTCGTGATCGTACCCTCGGATCGTTTCGGCTCTGATGTCCAACTGCGCCAGCTTGTAATCGAAGAGTACGCGCGTTCCGGATCCGGCCTGGCGATTGACGAAGGTGACTCCGTCTCCGGTGAGGTCTCCAATGCTCTTGATACCCTTCGGGTTTCCCTTCGCTGTCATCAATCCCTGGTCTCTGAGCACAAGATGGAAAACACTCACCTTCAAACCTTTCAGATACCTCCTGATATAAGAGAGGTTGTATTCCCCTTTTTCCGTGTCGAGAAGATGGGAACCTGCCAGATGGCACGTGCCTTTCCGCAAAGCAATCAAGCCCCCAAGGCTGCCTACGTTCCCGGAAGAGATGCGGATGTTGTGGCCCTTCCGCCTGATCTCGTCCGCCATGATGTCGATAGTGATGTCATGGCTCCCGATGAACACAACCGTATTCATGATCTCTTCTTCACCGACCAGAAGTTCCGCCTCCACTTCTTCTTCCTGGCCGATCCCCTCGGAAAGGGCGGGGATACGAATTATGCCTTCCGCTCTGGTGAGGGAAGTGATGGAGCCGGCGGCCCTGGGAAGCGGTGTTGCCACCGTCTTTGCGCCGACTCTGCCGATGTTTACCCTCACGAATTCTTCGATGCCGAGCTTGGAAGGGATGTCCCTCGATGGTCGCACCTTTATGGTCTTTGTCTTCGGAGGAGTGGATCCCTGAAGGGTATGTAGAATCGGCAGCACGAATTCCTGAAAAGAAAGGGTGGACGAAACGGTATAGCCGGGGTTTCCGACGACCGGCTTTCCTCTTACACATCCCAGGATGGTCGGTTTGCCGGGCATCATGGCAACGCCGTGAACCAGCACTTCCCCCATTTCTTCGATAATGTGCACCGCGTAATCCCTGCTCCCTGCAGACGACCCGGCGTTGATGAGGACGATGTGGGCGTCGGAATTGACGGCTCGGTCCAGAGCCGCCCGGATGCGCTCTTCCACGTCGGGCACAATTTCATAAACCACGGGAAGAGCATGGCACTCCGTCACCAGTCCCGCAAGGATCACGGAGTTGTGTTCGATGATCCGGTTTTTCCCCGGCTCCGGTGCACCTTTCAGGTCGCGATGATGGAGGAGCTCGGACCCCGTCGGAATAATCGCCACTTTAGGCCGCCTCCAAACCTTGAGCGAAAACACACCCGCCGAGATCATCGCTCCCACATCGTAGGGCCGGATTCTGTGGTTTTGAGGCAGGAGCAATTGAGTCGCCACGATATCCTCGCCCACCTTTCGAACGTTTTGCCAAGGATAGGAAGGGGCACGGATTTCCAGCCGTCTTTCATCGATCTGATGAATTTTTTCCACCATGATGACCGAGTTGAAGCCCTCCGGCATGGCTTGCCCCGTATTGACCCACTCCGCGTCCTGCCCCGCTACCAGTATCTTGGCTTTCTTTTCCGTGGTGCCGTAAGTCTCCTCCGCCCTGACGGCAATCCCGTCCATGGCCGCGCCGTGGTACGTCGGTGTTGAGATCCTGGCAAATATGGGCTGGGCCGTGACACGGCCCAGCGACTCCTCTGTCGGAATCTCTTCCGGCTCCGTTCTCAGGTCGGCTCCGAACCTGGCAAGAAACAAAGCCTTCGCCTCTTCCAGGGTCTTCATCGCAAGATATACGCGACGCTTCAACTCTATCCTCCTTTATCCTAGGACGATAAGTGTTCGGCGTTCAAAGTTCAGTGTGCAGGAAAGGTTTTTCTCGACCCCCTTACTGAACACTGAAGGCTGAACGCCTCTATGTTAACAACATAACGTCCACCGTATCCCCCTGGTAAAGCCCCTCCGTGTTCCTTTCCACACGGAGAAGGCCGTCCGCTTCGACCAGAGTGGAGATGAGGCCGGACTTGCCAAAGATAGGCTCAGCGACCCATTCGCCTTTTTCCCGTCTCAGGCGGACGCGGATGAAGTCGTCCCTCCCGCTTGCGGATTCCACGTTCCTTCCCAGCCTGGCTTTCACGAAGTGATGAAGTCCTTTTCCGGGGTTCTCCTCGCCTGAAAGACAAGACAGGAAAGGACGCAGGAAAATCTCCGCCACAACCATGGCGGAAGCTACGTGTCCTGGCAGTCCGAACAAAGCCTTGTGCCCGACCCGTGCGATGATCGTCGGCTTGCCCGGGCTGATGGAAATTCCGTGAACCAGCAGTTCCATATCGTCCATGGATTCCAGGACCTTCAGCGTCAGGTCCCGCGTCCCCACGGAACTGCCCCCGGAAACCCAGACAGTATCTGCGACCTGCAAGCCCCTTTTAACCATGGTCAGCAAGTCATCGAAGCGGTCCCCGCACAGTCCGATAAGAACAGGCTCCACGGATTCATGCTTACAGAATGCGCTCAGCGTGTAAGAGTTGATATCCCGCACCTGGCCGCGCCGGGGTTTCCGGTCGATGGGGATAACCTCGTCGCCAGTGGAGACAATTGCAACCTTCGGGGTGCGGTAAACGGGCACCTCCGCCGTCCCGAGACCTGCCATGACCCCCACATCCTGAGCCCGAAGCCTGCGCCCTTTTCCCAGCACGAGATTCCCTTCTCTGAAGTCGTCGTCGGGCTGGATCACATTCTCCTGAGGAGAAACCGACTTGGTGATTTCGAGTGTGCTTTCGTCAAGGAGATGGCAATACTCGATCATAACCACGCCGTCCGCCCCTTGGGGCAGCATGCCGCCCGTAGAAATCCTGACTGCCTTTCCCGCGCCCACCGTGATCGAAGGACTCTCCCCCATCTTCACCTCGCCCTCGATCTCGAGGAGGGCGGGCATGTTCTCGCTGGCACCGAAGGAATCCCTGGCCCTCACGGCGTATCCGTCCACGGTGGCTCGGGAAAAACCGGGCATGTTCTCGGGCGAGATGAAATCTCGGCTCAGAACCCGGCCGAAAGCTCCGGCCAGGGTCGCCCTCTCCTCATTCACCGGCGAAAAGCGCTTGACCAGGCTCAAAACCTCTTCGGTTGTCTTGACCTTGAAAAACAATATACAGACTCCTCTTGCCGCGCCGAATCATCTCCCTGCTATTGTCGATGATCTCGCAAACGCCCATGACCGGCACGACGGTCGCCCCCGCGCATGAATTCCGCTGTCCGCAGGTCTCCGGACTCCTTCGGAGAGGCGCACAATAATGCAGGGGTGCACTCTATGTGCACCCGGGAGGGTGGAAGTGAATCCCGGCCTTACGAGGCAGCCGCGGTCTGCTGCCCTGCGCGCGCATCTATTATTTATATCGCGTGTGATATGTTATAACAACGAAAAATCGTCATTTCCCAAGCGCATCGGCGCTATTGATTTTCACCCCACGATCCCGTATCCTTAAATTTTAGTGGATTTTTGGCGCTTGTCGATATGGGTTACCTTAAACACATCTATTGGCTCGAACCGGGCGATACGGCACGTCTGAGAGAATCTCTCGAAACCGGGGGGGTCAAGGTCAAGAGGGCAAAGGGAGTAGTGTGCACCCCGCTTGACGAGATCAACAAGATCTCGGAGGTTGCGCCTGAGGTGTGGGAGGAGACATGCGCCCGCCAAGGAAGCTGGTACCGGGCGTCGGACAAGTGCGGTCTTCATCTGATCATCAGCTCCTTTGAACTCGAAGACCATGCTCACGAGAAGGCGGCCACCGTTAGACCGGTCGCTTTTAGACCACCCCGGTCAGCCGATGTCGAAGAAAAGCGCAAAATGGTCCGCGACCCGGAGTTTGCAGGAAAGGTCCCGGCGGGGTGGAAAAGGGTCACCGAATTCGAAAAAAGAGTTTACCTGAGATGGGCGAACAGACTGGGCTCCGAGGTGGAGGACTTCGATTTCCTGTACCTCTCTCAAACGGCTAACCATGCCAATTTCGTCAAACCTCGCTTCTATGTGGTAGAGAATGGAGAGACGATGCCCTACTCCATTGACAGGAGCGCCCACCTCTGCTCCTGCTGCCTGGAGCTCTTCCAGGTGCTCGGCGAGGAGTACCGGAGAAAACTGGTGGCTCCCTGCCCGGGGGCAACCATATTCGCCAGGCTAAAGCCCGATGAATACCTGCTCGTCGAAAGACCATGAATCCCCTTGAGAAACCCTCTTCTTTTTTCGGGCGCTTACCGCTAAACCGCCTTCCTCTCCCTGCGGGTCTGCGGCTAATCCTCATCTGTTTTCTGATTCTTCTTTCTTCCGAAGGCGCCGAAGCTGGAAGTATCCCCTTCAAGCCGGGAGAAAAACTCACGTTCCAGGTGAAATGGGCTTTTATTCCTGCCGGAGAAGGCACCATAGAGATTCATCCCATGGAAACGGTAAACGGTGCTCGATCCTATCATTTTTCTTTCACTGCCCGGACGTACGAATTTGTGGACATTTTCTATAAGGTGAGGGACCGCATCGACTCTTACACGGATGAGAGAATGACTCGCTCTCTGCTTTATCGCAAGCACCAGTCCGGCAAGAGGAAACGGACGGCCACCGTGACCTTTGACTGGGAAACCAACCGGGCTCAGTATGATGAAACTTCGTGGAAACACGAACCCATTCCTGTTCTCCCGGATTCCTTCGATCCTTTGTCAGTCTTTTACGCCTTTCGTCTTTTCTCCCTGGAGGAGGGCCTGGTGATGAGGCTGCCGGTCACCGACGGAAAGAAGTCCATCGTCGGCAGCGCTAAGGTGCTGAAGAGAGAGACCATCGTAGTACGGGGCAAAAGCTACGATACGTTTCTCGTGGAACCGGAGCTTGAACATCTGGGTGGCGTGTTTGAAAAAAGCAAGGATGCCAAACTGAGAATATGGGTCACGGCGGACGGCACTTCAACTCCCGTCAGGATAGAGAGCGAAGTGGTCGTCGGCAGCTTTGTCGCAGAACTCGTCCCGGCCAAGTGAGTCTACCGTGGGGGACCGCTCGGCTCACTCCAATCTCTCGCCTGTGCCTGCCGGAAACCGAACTCCCGGGCAATACCTTCTCAATTGCCCCATGAAGCTCTCCCGGCCGCTGCAAAGTATGGTATGCATTCCCGCCTCTTGGGCTTTTTTGACGTTTCCCGGATTATCGTCCACGAAGAGCACTCGCTCGGCCGCGGCGCCCATGGCCGCCAGAATATCCTTGAAAGCGCTCGGGTCCCTTTTGGATTTGCCCTGATGGTAGCTGTTGAAAACAAGATCGAACCACTCGAAAAAACCGTATTTTGAATTCAGCTCATCCAACCAGTTCGTCTGGTCGCTGAGCATACCGAGGCGCATTCCGGATTCCCTGAGCGTCTTGACCAGGCTTGCCATCCAGGGTCTCAGGACAAAATGTTCGAGGATTTCTTTCCTGAGGAACTCGTCATCGTTTCTGATTCCCGTGGCATCACGAACAGCTTCCCAATAGACCGGCTCCCGGACCTTCCCCACCACATAACCCGTAGCGTGGACCAGGTCGAATCCCGTCTTTGCAAACGACTCGGGATCAAGGCCGTTCAACTCCGCTATGGAACGAAGCCCGTTCAAAAATCCTTCTTCGGCGATCACCCCGCCGAAGTCGAAGATAATCACATCCACAATGCAGGGTTTCGAGATTTCAACCATCGGCTCAGCCCCTTTTTATCCTCAGCCAATTTGCCGGCATTTTCAATAATCTAATCACGGAAAGGAAGGGTTGTGTTTTCCCTTTACTTCCCGCCCGCCTTAGTTTATACATTAAAAACTGAATTGCCATTCATTTTTTTTGCTTCGCTAAGTCTCTGGAACCACTAGATCATTTTACAAAGGGGGAAAAGACGAAATGAAAGAAGTTGTCATTGTCTCCGCTTGCAGAACGGCCATAGGAACCTTTGGGGGATCACTGCGGGACAGCCATGCTGCGAAGCTCGCGGCCGTCGCCATGAAAGAGGCCATCAGGAGGGCCGGCATCGAGCCGGGCATGATCGACGACGTCAGGTTCGGGTGCTGCCTCGAACCCGGGGATGCGCTAAACGTCGCCCGAATAGGCGCTCTTCTGGCCGGGATCCCTGACAGCGTCACTGCCGTGACGATCAATCGCGTTTGCACGTCGGCCATGGATGCTGTTACGAGCGGTATGACGATGATCCAGACCGGCATGGCCGACATCATCCTTGCAGGAGGAACGGAGCACATGTCCGGCATTGCATACACGGTTCCAAGCGCCCGGTGGGGCTGCCGGCTTCAGGACCAGGTCTTCGTGGACACTATGATGCAGGCCCTGCACGTCGGCTCGCACCTCATCCCGCACCCGGAAGACGGTCCGCTCAAGGAAGGCATGCCGCTCGATCTTTTCAAAGGGAAGCCCTACATCATGGGAGTTACCGCCGAATTCGTGGCCCAACTCCACAACATAAGCCGGGAGGAGATGGACGAAGTCGCCCTCCGCAGCCACAACAACACTGAAAGGGCGACAAAGGAAGGTGATTTCAGGGACGAGATTGTGCCGGTTGAAATTCCCCAGAAGAAAGGAAAGCCCCCCGTCATCTTCGACAAAGACGAACATTTCCGCCCGGGCCTCACCATGGAGCAGCTTGCAGCACTGCCGCCGGCTTTCATTCCCAAGACGGGCAAGGTTACAGCGGGCAATTCCTCGGGCATCAACGACGGAGCCAGCGCCATGGTCATCATGTCGGCCGACAAAGCGAAAGAACTGGGCCTCAAGCCCATGGCTAGAATAAGAGGATGGGGCAAGGGAGCCTGCCACCCGTCGGTCATGGGCCTCAGCCCCGTCCCGGCGGTTCGCGATCTCTTCAAGAGAAACCCGGGTCTGAAAATGGAGGATTTTGAGCTCATTGAACTCAACGAAGCCTTCGCCGCACAATACGTAGGCGTCGAAAGGGAGCTGAAGTTCAGGAGGGAGATCACCAACGTGAACGGCTCCGGTATCGGTCTCGGCCATCCGGTGGGATCCACGGGTTGCAGGATAATGGTGACCCTCCTCTATGCCATGAGAAAAAGGGGCAAGAACCTCGGCATGGCCATGATTTGCGGCGGCGGAGGCATCGGCATGGCCACTGTCATCGAAACCCTATGAAAGCTTTGGGATTTGCGGGTTTGCGTGAAGAGCTTTTTCGTGCTTTCCCGATTTCGCATTTTCGTGTTAAGGTACGAACACTTCTAAGGCGAGAGAGAATATGAGTTCAGGCAAGAATATTTTGTGTATTGGTGCCGGATATGTGGGCGGACCTACTATGGCGATGATCGCATACAAGTGCCCACAACACAAGGTAGTGGTCGTCGATATCGACAAGGAGAAAATCAGGGCCTGGAACGGCAGCAACCTCCCCATTTTCGAACCCGGTTTGGACGAACTCGTGAAAAAGACCCGAGGGAAAAACCTTTTCTTTTCCACGGACACTGAAAGCGCCATCAGGGAGGCTCAAATCATCTTCGTCTCCGTAAACACCCCCACCAAGACCTTCGGCCAGGGCGCGGGCAGGGCCGCCGACCTTCAATACTGGGAGAAGACGGCCAGGCAAATACTTGCCTGTTCCCGCGACAGCAAGGTCGTGGTGGAGAAGTCCACGCTTCCCGTGAGGACGGCCTACGCAATGGAGCGAATCCTCAATGAAAACTCCAAGGGCGTTCACTTCGAAGTCGTATCGAACCCCGAGTTCCTCGCCGAGGGTACGGCGGTACGGGACCTGGAGTTCCCGGATCGCGTGTTGATCGGCTCCAAGGAAACGGAGGAAGGCTTCAGGGCGAGGAAGGAAGTCGTAGACATATATCTGAATTGGGTTCCCAGAGAGAGAATCTTAGAGTCCAGTGTGTGGAGCTCGGAGCTGTCCAAGCTCACGGCGAATGCCTTTCTGGCCCAGCGAATATCTTCCATCAATTCCATCTCCGCCCTGTGTGAAAAAACCGAAGCCGACGTGGATCAAGTCTCGGGCGCCATCGGAATGGACGCGCGGATCGGTCCCAAGTTTCTCAAAGCGAGCGTGGGGTTCGGCGGATCCTGCTTCAAGAAAGATATTCTCAACCTGGTTTATATTTGCGAAAGCTACGGGCTGGAAAAAGTCGCCAGATACTGGGAATCGGTAGTGGAGATCAATGACTGGCAGGAAAACCGCTTTGTCCAGAACATGCTCGTAAACATGTTCAACACCGTTGCAGGGAAGAAGATCGCCCTTTTCGGCTTCGCTTTCAAGGCAAACACGGGAGACACGCGGGAATCCCCGGCCATCTATGTCGCCCAGGGACTCCTCGCCGAACAGGCGGAAGTGGCGATCACAGACCCGAAGGCGCTCAAGAATGCCAGAAAAGACTTGAAAGATTTCAAGAAGGGAGTGACCTTCGAACCGGATCCGTATAAGGCCGCCAAAGGGGCCCATGCGATTGCCGTCCTGACGGAATGGGATATTTACAAGGGCCTTGACTACAAACGCATCCTCAAATCCATGGTTCAGCCGGCCTTCATCTTTGACGGCCGGAACATCCTGGATCACAATCGACTCTACGAAATGGGGTTCAGCGTCTTTGCCATCGGCAAAGCCCCCCTGAGGCACTTCTAGAGAATTTACCGCGAAAGCCGCAAAGAGCGCCGAGGTTTTCCTGACAGGATCAAGAGGATTTACAGGATAATTCCTTGGCTCTCTCTCGCCTGTGCCTGTCTGTGGCCAATTCTCCTATCGGCCGTAGAATCCCAGGTACCACTCCACGAATCTCTGCACCCCTTCCTCCAATTTCATAGCAGGTGCATAATCGAAATCCCTCACAAGGTCGTCCACGTTTGCCCACGTTGCAGGCACATCCCCCGGCTGCATCGGCAGCATGTTCATTCTCGCCTTCTTGCCCAAGGCATTTTCGATCGCTTCGATGAAGGCCATCAGTTCGACCGGGGAATTGTTCCCGATGTTGTAGAGCCTGTATGGGGCTAGCGATCTGGATGGATCCGGCTCCTTTCCGCTCCACTCAGGATCGCCATGCGGGCGCTTGCCGAGAACCTTGAGCACTCCCGTCACGATGTCATCGATGTACGTGAAATCTCTTTTCATCCTCCCGTGATTGAACACATCGATGGGTCTATCCTCAAGGATAGCCCTCGTGAAAAGGAAAAGCGCCATGTCGGGTCTCCCCCACGGCCCGTAGACCGTAAAGAAGCGGAGCCCCGTAGTGGGTACTCCGTAAAGGTGGCTGTAAGTGTGTGCCATGAGTTCATTGGCCTTTTTCGTGGCCGCGTAAAGAGATACGGGATGGTCCACGTTGTCTCGAACCGAGAAAGGGTACTTTTCATTGAGTCCATAGACCGAGCTCGATGAAGCGTAGACCAGATGCTTGACGGAATGATGTCTGCAGCACTCCAGGATGTTGAGGAATCCCGAGACATTGGCCTCGACGTAGGAATAGGGATTAAGAAGGGAATACCTGACTCCTGCCTGGGCCGCAAGATGGCAAACCGAGTCGAAACTCTCTTTCATGAAGAGTTCCTGAATGCTTTCACGATCTTCCAGGTTCATTCTCTTGAAACGGTAGTTTCGAGACCTGGTGCTCCGGACCCATTCCCCTGCTTCAGCCTTCCGCCGTCCGATCCCGTCCCGTTCGAGGCGCCCATATTTGAGATTGACGTCGTAGTAGTCGTTGACGCTGTCGATCCCGACGACCTCGTCCCCTTTTTCCGCGAGCCTAACAGCCGTGAAAGAACCGATAAAGCCGGCGGTCCCCGTCACCAGAACCTTCATGTTCACTCCTCTTCCAATAAAACTGCCACGCCCTGCAAGGCGCAAGACCCGTGATTAGACCACCCTCTCGAATGGTTTTCCCCCTGTGCCCTGCGCCGTGCGCCCTGTGCTGCTGTTGTTCTTTTATATTTCACAAGCGTCCTCACTGCAAGAGAACTTCAAACCTCCAATAGACTTTGAACGGGATCGGAGCCCTGTGATAGAATGACCGGATGAAATCCAAGGGCGTTAGCTTCAGAACCGGAATCGGGATTCTCGCCAGTGCGGCCTTCGTTTATCTGGCTTTCCGGGCGGTCGACTTCACTCAGATGGTACACTCCTTCCGTTCGGCCAGGTACTGGTATCTCATCCCCGTTCTTTTCATCCTTTTCCTTAGTCACTACCTCAGAGCCATTAGGTGGCGGTACCTTCTCGAACCCGTCGTGCGCCTCGACACCGGGAGCCTTTTCTCCTCCCTCATGGTCGGCTATGCGGCGAACGTCGTTATGCCGGCACATCTGGGGGAATTCGTGAGGGCCCACGTGCTGAGCAGAAAGCGTCCCGTCTCGATGGGATGCGCTTTCGCCACAATCGTCGTCGAGCGGATCATCGACGTTTTCGCCCTTCTGATCCTGCTTGCCCTCTCCATGACTGTCCACCCTTTCCCTTCGTGGGTGGTCAAAAGCGGATACGTGATGCTCGGCGGCGCGGTGCTGCTCTTTTCGCTCCTGGTCCTTTGCAAGAAATATGAGGCTAAAACGCTGGAGGCCCTTTGTTCCCTCACGAAACCCCTCCCTGCCGGCATCGGGGGAAGAGTCGTGATATGGACAGGACGGTTTCTCTCCGGCATCCTTCCCCTGAAGCGCGGGTCGGATTACCTCCTCGCCGCCTTCCTCTCGGTCGCGATCTGGGCCTGTTACGGCCTGACCCTTCACCTTTGCCTCCACGCTTTCGATTTTGTAAACATCTACAAACTTGCGTGGCATGCGGCCCTGGTGCTTCTCGTCATAACCACGATCAGTATCGTGGTTCCTTCCTCACCCGGCTACGTGGGGACATTCCACTATCTCTGCCAACTCGCCCTCGGTCTTTTCGGCGTTCCCGCGTCACCGGCTTTGTCCTACGCGACTCTTGCCCATGGGGTTCTTTTTGTTCCTGTTTTTTTCGTGGGCCTTGCCATTGCCAACTACGAGGGAATAAGCGTCCGGAGAGTGGATAAGCGGGCACACATCCCGCATCTTGACGACTCGGTCGCCAAGAGCCAGGGGCAAGAAGAAAGAAAATATGGCTGAACTTTATCCTGTACTGTGGAGGTAGGCAGGAAAAGCTCCAAAATAAGGTATTCACCCCATTCCGTTTCTCCCTTGATTGGTCTAATCAAGAGGCGAGGCTTGAATTACCCACGCTGTTTTGTGGAACTCCGGAGGGAGAAAATTCAGTTAAATTGGAACCTGTCATTCG
>Ga0068714_10001348_pt1 | contig 36557 bp, 27 predicted proteins | sample MTBNYHSulfiMetaG_FD_62988 | JGI IMG/M metagenome (GOLD analysis project Ga0068714, IMG submission 62988) | Enrichment culture microbial communities from rom New York Harbor, USA that are MTBE-degrading - MTBE-NYH (New York Harbor Sulfidogenic)... | ecosystem: Environmental > Aquatic > Marine >...
CCAGCCGAGGAACGGTGTGTTCTTGCCGGCGGAGAGGAGTGCCCCTTCGCTGACGCTCCAGTACTGCTCCGGGTCGAAGATGCAGATGTCGGCTACGGCACCGGGGGCGAGCCGGCCCGCCTCGATGCCGAGGATCCGCGCCGGCTCCAGGGTGAGGCGGGAGATGGCCTCGCTGAGGCTAATCAGCCCCTCGTCCACCAGCCGCAGGGTCAGCGGCAGCAGGGTCTCCAGCGCGCTGATACCCGGCTCGGTGACGGCGAAGGGGGCCAGCTTGGCATCGCGGTCGTGGGGCTGGTGATCGGAGCAGACCGCGCTGATCACCCCATCGGCCAGCCCCTGGCGCAGTCCGTCGCGGTCGCGCTGGCTGCGCAGCGGCGGGCGCACGTGGCAGAGGCTGTTGAAGTCGCCGATATCCATCTCGGTGAGGTAGAGCTGGTGAGCGCTCACGTCGGCGCTGACCGTCAGCCCCCGGGCTCGCGCCTCGGCGATCATCTCGACGGCACGGGCGGTGGAGAGCTGGCCGAAGTGGGCGCGCACGCCGGTCTGCTCAATCAGGATCAGATCGCGGCCAAGCGCGATGATCTCCGCGCACTCGGGGATCCCGGGCAGGCCGAGACGGGTGCTCACCGCCCCCTCGTGGACGCAGCCCTCGGCACCCAGCCAGTAGTCCTCGGCGTTGATGAACACCGTCAGGCCGAGGGTGGCGGCGTACTCGAGTGCCCGACGCTGCACCAGGGTGCTGGTGATGGCTCGGCGGGCGTTGCCCATGACCACACAGCCTGCGGTGTGCAATGCCTGCATCGAGGCCAACTGTTCCCCCGCCAGCCCCTGGGTCAGTGCGCCGATGGGCAGGACGCGGGCCTTGCCCGCCGCTTCGGCCCGGTGGGCGATCTGGGCCGCCACCGCCGGGCTGTCGATGACCGGGCTGGTGTCCGGCGGACAGCAGAGGGTGGTGATGCCGGCGGCGGCGGCCGCCGCCGTTTCGCTGGCGATGCTGCCCTTGTGTTTCTGCCCCGGCTCGCGCAGCCGCGCCTGCAGGTCGACGAAGCCCGGGCAGACGATCCGCCCCCGGGCGTCGATGGTGTCGTTCTCCTCGAAGCCGGGCGGGGCCGCGCCGACGGCGGCGATGCGCCCCTCGGCAAGATAGAGGTCGGTGGTGGCGTCCAGCCGGTTGGCCGGGTCGATGAGGCGTCCGCCGCGGATGACTGTGCCCATGACTATTGCTCCTCCGCGCCGCTATCGGCACCGGGCTGGCGCCCCAGCACCATGCTCATTACAGCCATGCGTACCGCCAGGCCGTTGCTGACCTGCTCCAGGATCACCGACTGCGGACCGTCGGCTACGCTCGAGGCGATCTCCACCCCGCGGTTGATCGGCCCGGGGTGCATGACGATGGCGTCGGGCCTGGCTGCGGCCAGCTTCTCTTCGGTCAGGCCGTAGCGCTGGAAATACTCCCCCTCGCTGGGCAGCAGCGCCCCCTGCATGCGTTCTTTCTGCAGCCGCAGCATGATCACCACATCGACCCCGTCGAGGCCCTGCTGCATGTCATGGAAGATGTGCACCCCCATGTTGCCGAAGATGCGCGGGATCAGGGTCTTGGGACCGATCACGCGCAGCTCGCCGACCCCCAGGGTGTTGAGGGCGTGGATCTGCGAGCGGGCCACCCGCGAGTGCAGGATATCGCCGACGATGGCGACCTTGATGTTGTGGAACTCGCCCTTGTGGCGCCGGATGGTGAACATGTCCAGCATCGCCTGGGTGGGGTGGGCATGGCGGCCGTCGCCGGCGTTGATCACGCTGACGTGGGGCGCCACATGCCGGGCGATGAAGTCGGCCGCCCCGCTCTCGGCGTGGCGCACCACGAACAGGTCGCAGTGCATCGCCTCCAGGTTGTGAAGCATGTCGAGCAGGCTCTCCCCCTTGCTGGTGGCGGAGGTGGCGATATTGATGCTCTGCACATCGGCCGAGAGGCGGCTGGCGGCCAGCTCGAAGGTGGTGCGGGTGCGGGTGCTGGTCTCGAAAAACAGGTTGATGATGGTCTTGCCGCGCAGCAGCGGCACCTTCTTCACACTCTTGCCGCCGACCGGGGCGAATGACTCGGCCAGGTCGAGGATATCGGTCAGGTGCGGCTTCTTCAGTCCCTCGATGGTGAGGAAATGGCGCAGCTTGCCGTTGGCGTCCAGTTGCAGGTTTTGCTTATTCATCGCGGGTGTTCAGGCTCAGGCTGAGAGAATCCGGTCCGTTGAGTTTGATCTGCTCGTCGGGGCCAAGCTCCAGGCGGATGCCGTGGACATCGGCCTGGATCGGCAGCTCGCGCCCGCTGCGCTCGACCAGCACGGCAAGCAGCACGCAGGCGGGGCGGCCGTAGTCGAAGATCTCGTTGAGCGCGGCACGCACGGTGCGCCCGGACTGCAGCACGTCGTCGACCAGGATGATGGTGCGCTCCTCCACCTCGAAGGGGAGGTTGGAGGGCTTGACCTGGGGGTGCATACCGGCGCGGGAGAAGTCGTCGCGGTAGAAACTGATGTCCAGGGTGCCGAGCGGTTCGCTGATCGCCAGCCGCCGGTGCAGCTCCTCGGCGACCCACACCCCGCCGGTATGGATGCCGATCATGCACACCTTGCCGAGCCCGCGTTGCTTGATCAGGGCGGAGAGTTGCGCCGCCATCTGCTCGAGCAGGGCGGAGACCTCGGGTAAGGCACCTGGTTTCATGTCGGGATTTCCGTTGCTTGCTGTTCCAGCCAGCCCTGCAGGATGAGCTGCGCGGCCACCTTGTCCACATCCGCCTTGTCGTATCGCCCCTGCTCTGCCAGCAGCGCTTCGGCGGCGGCGGAGCTCAGGCGCTCGTCCATGGTGTAGACCGGGAGATTGTACCTGCCCCTGAGGCGATTACCAAAACGGCGCGCAAGACGGGTGATCTCGTGGTCGCTGCCATCGAGATTGAGCGGCAGTCCGACCACCAGCGCCGCGGGTTGCCACTGCCCGATGAGGCGGCCGATCGCCTCCCAGTCCGGGGCGCCGTTACGGTTGTTGAGGGTAACCAGGGCGCTGGCGCTGCGGGTCAGCTCCTGGCCGACGGCCACGCCGATACGCCGGGTGCCGAAATCGAAACCGAGAATGATGCGTGGGCTCATGCGTGGCCGATCTCGCTGGATATCAGATTGAGATCGACACCCAACAGCTCGGCCGCTGCCGCCCAGCGCTTCTCCAGCGGCAGCTCGAACAGGATCTCCAGGCTGGCCGGCCCGCTGAGCCAGGCGTTCTGCGCCATCTCCTGTTCCAGTTGCCCAGGGCCCCAGCCGGCGTAGCCGAGGGCGATGAGGTGGCGGGAAGGGCCTTCGGCATGGGCGATCGCGGCAAGGATATCGCGGGAGGTGGTGAGGGCGATCTGCTCGCTGATGCCGAGACTGGACTCCCAGGCTCCCACCGGGCTGTGGATGACAAAGCCGTGTTCCGGCTGCACCGGCCCGCCCTCGTGCACCGCCTGGGTGGTGTCGAGTCTGCTGCTGGGGACGATCGCCATCTGCTCCAGCACATCGGCCAGGGTGATCGCCATCAGCCGGTTGATGACGATGCCCATGGCGCCGTCCTCGTTGTGCTCGCAGATGTAGGTGACGGTGTGGCTGAAATTGGGGTCAGCCAGGGCGGGCATGGCAATGAGAAAATGGTCGCGCAAAGAGGGTGGGTTGCTCATAGGAAGAAGTATCGGGCCACTCTGTGCGACAGGCAAGCTTCAGTTGCCGGTTTGCAGGGAGTTGTCGTTGCGAAAGCGCCAGGTGCGGATGATATGCAGCACATCCACTTCCTTGCGGATCTCGGCGGGAAGCGGTGCGTAAGGGGCTGCCATCCTGACGATGCGGATGGCGCCGTCATCGAGCACCTGGTGCCCCGAGGAGCGCTCGATGCGGATCTCGCGGATGGTGCCATCGGGGTTGAGCGCCACGTCCAGTCTGAGACTGCCGCTCAGGTTCTGCTGCCGGGCCTGATCGGGGTAGTTGAGGTTGCCGATGCGCTCGACCTTTTGCACCCAGGCATCCTGGTAGGCGGCATAGATCGATTGGCGGGTGTTGGCGCTGATGTACTTCTCCCGCGGCTGCTGGGCATAGGCCTGCTGTTTCTGCCGGATCTCGGCGCTGAGGCGGGCGATCGCGCGGCTGCGCGACATCAGCTCCGCGGCACTGGGGGCCTCCGGCAGGGGCGGTTGCGGCGAGACCTCCGGCTCCGCCACCTGCTGGCGGCTCTCGACGGTGGCGCTCATGACCTGTTTTTGCTCGGCGACAGGCTGGGGCGGCGGGGCCAGCATCGGCATGCTCTGTTCCGCGTCGCCCTGCTCCTCGAGCGGTACGGCACTGGCGGCCGGGCTGGCAGGGCGCATCTTCTCCGCCACATTGCCACCCCCTCTCTGGTCGGCCTGGGCCAGGTAGTCGGCCTGGTCAGGCGCCTCGCTGCTGCTGTGGACCAGCGTGATCTCCACGGAGAGGGGGGTGTCCCGGGGCAGGAGCCTGTCCATGTCGAAACTCACCCCGAGGATGAGCAGCGCATGGAACGCTGCAGCCAGGAACAGGGTCAGGCCGAGGCGGTCAGCCGGTGAGATGCCGGGTTTAAGGGGGCTGGTCAAAATAATATTTCCATTCGGTCGCACCTGGGCCATCACTGCTGTGTTGCGTTTCTTGGCAAGGACCCTGCCATTACCTGCGAAACGCGCCTTGCATTGATGGCCCAGGCACGCCCTCGGTGGTGACAACATTATTTCGACCAGCCCCCTAAGGGTGCTGGTCAAAACAGTCTCTCTTCAAATGACAGGGCGATTATAACCCCTATCGTGCGCCTGCATATGCGGCCCGAGGGGATCGCTGCGTGCAGGGTGTAGGGCAACATGTCATTGCCTGGTCTGCAGACGCCTGTCGATGGCCTCCATCAACTGGCCGGCGATATCGAGACCGTACTGCTTGTCCAGCTCGCGGATGCAGGTCGGGCTGGTGACGTTAATCTCGGTGAGATAATCGCCGATAATGTCCAGCCCGACGAAGATAAGCCCTTTTTCGCGCAAGGTAGGCGCTACCTGCTCGCAGATCCAGTAGTCACGCTCGGTTAGCGGGATCCCGACCCCATGACCGCCTGCGGCGAGATTGCCTCGCAGCTCGCCTTCGGCAGGGATGCGTGCCAGTGCGTAGGGAACCGGCTCACCGTCGATCAGCAACACCCGTTTGTCGCCGGCAGCGATCTCCGGGATGAAGCGCTGGGCCATGGCATAGCGGCTGCCATGCGCGGTGAGGGTCTCGATGATCACGCTGGTGTTGGGGTCGCCACTGCCGATCTTGAAGATGGAGGCGCCGCCCATCCCCTCCAGGGGTTTGAGGATGACATCGCGGTGCTGCTGCAGGAAGGCGCGGATCTGTTCGGCGCGGCGGGTGATCAGGGTCGGCGGGGTACACTGGGGAAAATTCGCGGTAAAGACCTTCTCATTGGCATCGCGAAGGCTCTGCGGCCGGTTGACCACCAGAGTCCCCTTGCGCTCTGCCTGCTCCAGCAGGTAGGTGGCGTAGATATATTCCATATCGAATGGAGGGTCCTTGCGCATCAGCACCACATCTAGCTCATGCAGCGGGCGTAACACACCCTCCCCGAGCTCGTACCAGTGTCCGGCATCGGCGAAGACCCTGAGCGGCCGCATCCAGGCCCGGGTCTCACCCTCGACCAGCTGCAAATCGGACATCTCCATATAATGGAGTTCCCAGCCACGGGCCTGGGCGGCGAGCAGCATGGCAAGGGAGCTGTCTTTGTCATAATTGATGGAACCGATGGGGTCCATTACAACGCCAAGTAACGTGGGCATGGTACTTCCTCGGGGTTAGAAAGCGGTCATTACAGCGGTAGTGTACTCGGTATACAGGGTGTCGACAGCCTCGCGCCAAATGCTCCTGTCATGGTTTGACATGACACCGCATCATTGCGCCAGCCAGGATAGTATACCGGGCTCCGTTTCTGGTATGGTGCTGCGATGATGCGCGGTTAGCTGGGACAATAGTACGTGTAATACCACGAACTTATGGATTGAAGTTAAAGATTGTGTTAAATATCAAATATAACTAGCCTGGATGTATTGCGGGCGAGATTTTTGTATCGAAATCTAGAGAGCACCAGCTGGGGGATACGTGACTACCGAAGCGGCACCAACAGGGTTGCAAGGCCTCAAGGTCATGGTGATTGATGACAGCAAGACGATCCGCCGCACCGCGGAGACCTTGCTGAAAAAGGAGGGTTGCGAGGTCATTACCGCCAATGACGGTTTTGAGGCCCTCTCCAAGATCGCAGACCACAATCCGGACATCATCTTCGTCGATATCATGATGCCGAGACTGGATGGTTACCAGACCTGCGCCCTTATCAAGCACAACCAGAAATTCAAAAACACGCCCGTGATCATGTTGTCCAGCAAGGATGGACTCTTTGACCGTGCCCGCGGCCGCATCGTAGGTTCCGAGCAGTATCTGACCAAGCCCTTCACCAAGGAGGAGCTGCTCGGGGCGATTCAGCAGCATGTGCTGAAGAATGCATCCTGAACGATGAATAGAGTGCGGAGTCAGCCGCATTTGGAACCAACACACAGACCTTGCAGGAGAAATAACAATGGCGCAAATCTTGATCGTTGATGATTCGCCAACCGAAGTCCATGTTCTGTCCACCCTACTGGAAAAACTGGGCCATACGGTCAGCACTGCCGACAACGGTGAAACGGGTATCGAAAAAGCCAAGGCGGAAAAGCCCGACCTGATTCTGATGGACGTGGTCATGCCCGGGATGAACGGTTTCCAGGCAACACGCCAGCTGACCAAGGATGCGGAAACCGCCAATATCCCGATCATCATCATCACCACCAAGGATCAGGAGACAGATCGGGTTTGGGGCCTGCGCCAGGGTGCCAAGGACTATCTGACCAAGCCGGTGGAAGAGTCGGTCTTGCTCGATAAGGTTAATTCGCTCATCGGCGCTTGAGAGATACCCCGTTCATGGCGCAAGGAAATCAGCTCCCTATACTGCTGCTCCATGAGATGGCCGAGCGAGGCCGTCACGGAGCGCATAACCTGCCGCAGCAGATAGAGGTCCGGACCACCTGGGACGGTGTCGGCTTCAAGATCGGGGATACCTTGATGGTGGCTGCGCTTGAGCAGGTCAAGGAGATCCTGACCCGCGTGACCATAAGCCAGATCCCCGGGGCAAAGGAGTGGGTAAAAGGGGTCTCCAATGTCCGAGGCAATCTTCTGCCGATCCTCGACCTCAGGGGATTCCTGACCGGGACTTCTTCGAAAATGACGCGCCATAGCCGGATCCTGGTGATCCAGCACCAGGGCATCAATGCCGGTCTCATCGTCGATGAAGTGTTGGGGATGCGTCATTTCCTCGAAGAGGAGTTCCGTGAAGACGTGTCATCGTTCGATGCCACCTATCACAAATTATTGAGTGGCAGTTATCGCCAGATCCGTGATCACTGGGCAGTATTCGATATCCACAAGCTGGTTGAGACCCCCGAGTTTTTGCAAGTGGCGGCCTGAGGGAATGATTACGATACCCTGGTTCAGACCGACCGTTGGTGAAGCTGAGAATTCTAGCATTAGGGAAAAGAGGTAGGAGCCGAGAAGATGAAGTTACCGTTACTTTCAAAAACGCGCACCGGTACAAAAGGCGGCGTAAAAGGGGGCTCGACATCGTCTGAAAGCAGCAAGGGGGCTGGCTTTCTCAGTGTCCTGCTGTTCGGTGCGATGCTTGTTACCTTCGTGGTCTACATCATGTCGGCCATTCAGGACGGATACGACACGGAATACCTCGGTCTGGTAGGTGAGCAGCGCGTCCTTTCACAGCAGATTTCCAAATTTGCCGGTCAGGCGAACAGGGGCTTGCCGGTAACCTTCGATGAGTTGAAGAAGTACCGTGACGAGTTTGCCCATAATCTGCAGCTGCTGCGCGCAGGTAACCCGGATAGCGGAATGCCTCCCTCCGCCAATCAGACGGTCGCGGATAACCTCGAGGAAGTGGTGAGGTACTGGCGCCGCTACGACAACGACACCAAGGTGATCATCGATGCCCGACAGGTGGTTATCGCCTTGCGCGAAATCGTCAGAATGATCAACGAAAACTCTGCGCAACTGCTGGCGCTGACCGATGAGGTCGCTACCTTGATGGCGCAAAAGGGCGCAGCGGCTGATCAGGTCTACATTGCCAGCCGCCAGCTGATGCTCAGCCAGCGAATCATCAACAACGTTAACCGGGTGCTGGAAGGCGGCGAAGGCGCGGTTACCGCGGCTGACCGCTTCGGCCGCGACGCGGCACTGTACGGTCGTGTACTCAATGGCCTGCTCGAAGGCGACCGGGCACTGAACATCCAGCAGGTTCGCGATAGTGAGGTCGTCGAGAAACTGGAGGAGGTTAGCGATCTCTTCGGCAGCCTGGGCCAGCAGGTTAGCGGTATCCTCGAGAGAAGCCCGGAGATGTTCCAGGTATCCGAGGCGGTGCAGAACATCCTCAACGACTCCGACAAACTGCTGGAGAGCCTCACCAGGCTGGAGGCCAGCTATCAGCAGGGCATTGAAAGTCGTGTCATTACCTCCGCTCTCGGTAACTTGTTCGCACTTACGACGGTATTGCTGCTGGTCTTCCTCGGGATGCGTCTGCGGCAGGAGGGTGTTCGCCGCCTGGCCGAGACCGAGGCGCAACGCCAGGCAACAGAAGAGCAGAGTCGTCGCAGCCAGCAGGCAATCATGCGCCTTCTCGACGAAATGGGTGACCTCGCCGACGGTGACCTTACGGTGAATGCAACGGTAACCGAGGATATTACGGGCGCCATTGCGGACTCCATGAACTTTACTATCGACGCGTTGCGTACCCTGGTTACGGCCATCAACGACACCGCAACACAGGTAACCTCGGCAGCGCAGAAAACCCAGGCTACCGCTGTGCATCTGGCCGAAGCCAGTAGCCATCAGGCGCAACAGATCGCTTCAGCCAGTACCGCGGTAAACGACATGGCGATATCCATCGAAGGGGTATCGAAGAACGCAGACCAGCTTGCAGAAGAATCACAGCGCTCGGTTACTATCGCGAAGAAGGGCGCCGAGGCGGTACAAAAGACTATCGATGGTATGGATGTGATTCGCGAGCAGATCCAGGAGACCTCGAAGCGAATCAAGCGTCTGGGTGAAAGCTCGCAGGAGATCGGAGATATCGTTGAACTGATTAACGACATCGCCGAACAGACCAACATCCTCGCCTTGAATGCGGCGATCCAGGCGGCCATGGCAGGTGAGGCGGGTCGCGGCTTCGCGGTGGTTGCCGACGAAGTCACACGCCTTGCCGAGCGCTCCTCCGATGCAACCAAACAGATCGAGGCGCTGGTAAGAACCATCCAGACCGACACCAACGAGGCGGTTATCTCGATGGAGCAGAGTACCTCCGGGGTGGTCGCCGGTGCCAAGCTGGCCGAGGATGCCGGTGCGGCACTGGGTGAGATTGAGAGCGTGTCGGCAAGTCTTGCTGAACTGGTGCAGAGCATCACCAACGCCACCCGCCAGCAGGCGACGGCGGCGGCGAATATTTCAGACACCATGAACGTCATTCAGGAGATCACAACCCAGACATCCGAGGGTACCAATCAAACCGCATCATCAATCGGTAACCTGGCAGAACTGGCCAGCGAGCTGAAGCACTCCGTATCGGGCTTCAAGCTTCCGGGGTGAATACCTTGATGGGACCTGTTTTAATGCCGGTGAAACGAGCGGTGACTGAGGCAAGACGTGAACCGCCAATGCTCATCCCCCGCGCTCCGGCGCGCGGAATTTGAAGATATCCTGGCGTATCAGATAGTGAAGGATTAAGGATACGGGCCCTATGCAGATGGCTGAACAGTTTGATATCAGCACCTTGGCGTGGGTCAAGGGTGAAATTGATGAAACGCTCAAGCAGGCGAGGGTTGCGCTTGAGCAGTACGTCGACGATCCAGGCGATGCCGGGCAGCTGCAATCATGCATCGACTATATCCACCAGGTGTACGGCACGCTGCAGATGGTGGAGCTCGGCGGTGCTGCGCTGTTTGCCGAAGAGATGGAGAAGTTCTGCGCTGCCATCCAGCAGGATCAGATCGAAAACAAGGCGCAGGCACATGAACTGTTGATGCGGGCAATTTTGCAGTTGCCCGATTATCTCGAGTCCCTGCTCGCAGGGCAGGGCGACAACCCGGTTGCCCTGGTGCCACTGCTGAACGAGCTGCGCCAGCAACGCGGCGACAAGAAACTTGATAGCGCGGCATTCTTCCGACCAAGTCTGCAGGTAATCCCCCCTCCCAGAATCGGTGCGGCCGCTGCCGGCATCGACAGCAGTGTTGCCGCGAAGAAACTGCACCGCTACTACCTTTCTGCACTGGCCAAGGTCATCAAAGGGACCAATGTCGAGGGCGGCATCAAGGGAATTGGCAAAGTTCTCGACAAATTGCTGGGGGTTGCCGAAAGCGACAACTGGCGGCGCATGCTGTGGGTCAGCTCCGCTTTTGTGGAAGGCTTGAGAGATAACGCTATCGCCGTCTCGCGCGAGAGCAAACCCCTGCTGGGCAAGATCGAGCAGCAAATCAAGGCGGTGGCAGCGAAAGGGGAATTTTCCTTGAGCCAGGAGGCGCTCGCCAGGGTGATGCGGCCGATGCTCTATCACCTTGCCCTCTCCGAGGCCAGCGGCGATGTCGCCACATCGGTTCGCCAGGCCTTTGCTCTGGAACGCTATTTGCCGCAGGGCACTGGCGGCCTGGGTGGGATTAACGCCGAGCTCAAGCAGACGGTTTCCGCGGACATCATGGAGGAGCTCTCGAGCACGAAAGATACCTTTGACGTCTTCGTTCGCAGCGACCGCTCTTCTACCGCCAACCTCGAAGCGATGGTGGAGAGTCTTTCACGCCTGTCGGAAACACTCAGCCTGCTGCAGGAAGATTCGTTACGGGACAACCTGCAGAAGCAGGTTGCGGTGATACGGCAACTGCTCGCCGGCGAGATCGAAGCGGACGATGAGACCCTGATGGGGATTGCCGGTGCGATACTGGCGGTGGAGTCCGCCCTGCGCGACTGGGGGAGCACCGCGCCGCTGGTCAAGGCGGATGCAAGCGAAGAGCAGGTGGCGGATTCCGAGACCTCTCCCGAAGCCATTGCCGAGCACACTCGCGTTACACGCCAGGTGATGAAAGAGGCAAGGGACGATCTGGTGCGTATCCGGGAGGCGATCAACGGCTATCTGGAGAGTCCGGAGGACAAGAGTGTCCTCGAGGATTTGCCGAATCTGCTACATATGATTATCGGCAGCCTTACCCTGCTCTCATACAAGCGCGTATCGCAGGTTCTGATGTCCTGCCGCGAATTCATCCAGCGTGAATTGATCGACGCCGATACCGTCCCTGCAGCAGAGCGGCTGGATGCCCTGGCCGATGCGGTGATGAGTGTTGAATATTACCTCGAAGCCTTTGTTCAGAGCCGTGTCCATCCCAGCTCCGTTCTGGATGTGGCGGAAAATGCCGTGGCGACTCTGGGATATGCGGTCGGCACAGGCGAACGGCTCCAGCCGGCAGCAGCCGAGATACCCCAGGTTGAAGGGATAGAAGTTTTTGAATCCGCTGAAGGGGCGGCCCCGCAGCCGGCGGAGGAAGCCGAAGCTACTGAAACCGCACCGGTCACCGGGGCGCCGGAAGTTGCCGAAGCGGAACAGCCGTCGGTCGAAGTTGCGGTGGTTCCCCCCCCGACTCCTGCCTTCGAGGCTGCACGCAAGGGCGCAACGGTCGAGGTCGATGAGGAGATCTTCGAAATCTTCATCGAAGAGGCCGAGGAAGAGTTGCAGAATATCCAGACGTTGCTGCCGCAGTGGGTGGCGGATCCTGCTGCCGTGGATCTCCTGAAAGAGTTGCGGCGAAGTTTCCATACACTCAAGGGCAGCGGTCGACTGGTCGGCGCGAGTGAACTCGGTGAGTTCGCCTGGGCATTTGAAAATATGCTCAATCGGATCATCGATGGCACGATAGGCCATAGTGCGACGATATTCGACATGCTTGAGCAGGCGGTAGAAGCGCTGCCGGAACTGATCGCGCAGTTCAAGGACGGAACTGAACCGCAGACAGACATCGCATTGCTGCGCGAGATGGCTTTTGAAATTGCCCAGCCTGGCGAAGTCAAGGCAACTGCCGTGCCGGCTGCCCCGCCGACACCTGCGGAGGAAGTTGCAGAGCTGCCGCAAGCGACGGAGCTCCCCGATCTGGATCCGGTGCTGCTCGAGATCTACACGAAGGAGTCGGAGGGGCATATCGATGAACTCGAGTCATTCGTCCAGCATATCGAAGAAGGCGGCAGCCGCAAGGTCACCGAACCGCTGATACGGGCACTGCATACCCTCCAGGGCAGCTCCCGTATGGCCGCGGTCACGGGCATCGCCGATATCTGTGCGACGCTGGAAAAATATGCCAAGACATTGCATGCGGCCAATGAAACAGTTGACGCCGATGGCGCTGCGGCCATCGCCGAGTGTGCCCGCTATATCCGCGCGATGCTCGCATTCCTTGCTGATCGCACCAACCAACCCCTGCCCGACGGGAGAGCGGTACAACAGCTGGCGAGTGCTGCCTACGCGCAGGTTCAACAGCTGGAGCGCCTGGCCCATGCCCATCCGGAAGCCGGTTTGGCGCAGGTGGCAGAAGAGGCGGGTGAAGAGCGCTGGCCGGAAACACCCGTAGCCGAAGGGGCCGAAGCCGAAGCCGAAGCCGAAGCCGAAGCCGAAGCCGAAGCGAAGCTGCCACTCGTGATCGAGAGTGAGGCGGTGGTAGAGCCTTCGGCAGAGCCCGAAGGAGAAGGGACGGCGGCTGCAGAAGCCGAGTGGGAGTTGCTGGCAGAAGAGGGCCCGGCTGCGGAGGAGTATGATCCGGAGTTGCTCGAGATATTCCTCGAGGAAGGCGCCGATATTCTTGATGCCAGCGAAGAGACACTGCAGGCGTGGGTCGAGAGTCCCGATGACCGCTCTTTGGTGGAGGCGCTGCAACGTCAGCTGCATACCCTCAAGGGTGGCGCCCGCATGGCAGGCATCAAGGCCATCGGCGATCTGAGTCATAGCCTCGAATCGACATTCGAGGCCGTTGCCGACGGTCTGCTGCAGCGTACTCCGGACATGATAGATCTGCTGCAGTTATCCCACGACCGGTTGGTGACAATGCTGGAGCAGGTCCGCGCTCACGAGCCGGTGACCACCGGCGACGATCTCATCGACAAGGTCGACGCGCTGGCCAGGGAAAAGGGGCTGGAGGGGGTTGGTTTCGCAGTCGAAGAGCCGGAGCCTGCAGCAGAAGCCGGGGGAAAACTGCCCGGTGAAGCGGAGCTGCAGTTCGCGGAGGAGCAGCCTGAGGTTTCCCTGCTATCCGAGCTGGAGGATGGCGTTGCGGATGTGGAATTCAATCTCAGCGCCTGGGTGCGGGATGTCAATGATCGTGAGCTGTTCGAAAAGCTCTATGAGGCGGGCCTCGAGCTTGGCAGCCAGTCGCGCACCGTAGCCAGCGCTGAGCTGCAACAGCTGACCGCCGCCATCGCTGCCCTGCTCTCGGCCATTATGGATGGTCATGTGGCCGCATCGAAAAAGGTCAGTGATCTGCTGATGCTGGCTCTTGATCGCCTGCGCCTGATGATCGGGCAGCTCAAGGAACAACAGCCTCTGGATAGCAGCCAGTTCGTGGTTGACGATATCGAGGAGGTTATACGCAGCGGGCTTACCGAAACCGGTGTCGGTGAAAAGGTCGTCGCCATCGACAAGGTACGTGAAGTACAGGAGAAAGTGCCTGCCGAGGCAGAGAATCGTCGCAAGGCGCCCCGCATCCAGCAGGAGATCGTGCGCGTACGTGCCGAACTGTTGGATAACCTCGTCAATTACGCGGGTGAGGTGAGTATTTACCGTTCACGTGTCGAACAGCAGATCGGCTCTTTCCGCACAAGTATCGATGAAATGGATCAAACGGTTAATCGTCTGCGTGAGCAGGTGCGGCAGTTTGATATCGATACCGAGGCGCAAATCGAGTCGCGCAAGGAAGAGGCGCAGAAGCTGGGTTACGAGGAATTCGACCCGCTGGAATTCGACCGCTTTACCCACATGCAGCAGCTTTCCCGCTCGATGGTGGAAAGTGTGAGCGACCTTGTCAGCATCGAGGAGATGCTGCTCAACCTTACCCGCGAATCCGAAACGCTGTTGCTGCAGCAGTCCCGGGTAAATACCGAGCTGCAAGAGAGCCTGATGCACACGCGCATGGTTCCGCTGGTGGAGTATGCACCGCGCCTGCGTCGTATCGCCCGCCAGACCTCTTCCGAGCTGGGCAAACGCACCAACCTGACGTTCACTGGTGCGGATGTCGAAATGGACCGCAATGTGGTCGAGCGCATGATGGCGCCACTCGAGCACATGCTGCGAAACTCGATTGCTCACGGTATCGAGGACAGGAAGACCCGGCTCAAGGCGGGTAAGGCCGAAGAGGGTCTGATCAATATCGCCCTGTCCCGTGAAGGTTCTGAAATTATCGTCAGGGTCAGTGATGACGGTACCGGTATCGATCTCGCGGCGGTCAGGAAAAAGGCGATCGAACGCGGCCTGATGAAGGAGGGCGCAAAACTCAGTGACAAGGAGGTCGTGGGCTTCATCCTCGAATCCGGATTTTCGACCGCTGAGGCGCTGAGCCAGATCGCGGGCCGTGGCGTCGGCATGGATGTGGTCAACAGCGAAATCAAGCAATTGGGTGGCGTACTGGATATTGACTCCACGCCTGGACAAGGCAGCCTGTTTACCGTCCGACTGCCGCTTACGCTCTCGGTCAGTCGCGCCCTGCTGGTCAATGTTGCCGAGGATGTCTACGCGATTCCGCTGATGAGTATCAACGGCATCGAACGAATTTCCGGCAGTGAGCTCGATGCACTCCTGAATTCCGAGAATCCGGTGTTGCACTGGGTGGGCGAAGATTACGATGTCATGCACCTTACCAATGTATTGGGTGCGGGCCCGGGTCTGGTCTCGCCGGATGTTCCCAAGGTGGCACTATTGCTGGCAAAAAGTGGTGATCATCGAATCGCATTTGCCATCGATGGCCTGATAGGCAGCCGTGAAATCGTAGTGAAGTCCCTGGGGCCACAGCTCAGTACCCTGCAGGATCTGGCCGGTGCGACTATTCTTGCCGATGGAAGTGTTGCGCTCATTATCGATATGCCTTCGCTTATTCGCCGCGGCCTGGCCCGCAAGGGAAGGGAGATCTCCGAAGCCGAAGCGCTTGAGCTTGGCGTAGAGAGAGAACCGGTAGTGATGGTGGTGGACGATTCGATCACCGTGCGCAAGGTCACCGAGCGTCTGCTCAAGCGTCACAATATGATCTGTATTACGGCGAAGGATGGGGTGGATGCGCTATCTGTGCTGGAGGAGACCGTTCCGGATGTAATGTTGCTAGATATCGAGATGCCTCGCATGGACGGCTTCGAACTGGCGACGCATATGCGCAATACCGAACGACTCAAGGATATACCGATCATCATGATCACCTCGCGTACCGGTGAGAAGCACCGTCAGCGCGCTATGGATATCGGTGTGAACAAATACATGGGCAAGCCCTATACTGAAGTTGATCTGCTGGATAATATCGAGTCGTTGATTCGGAAAAAGGCTTAATTTTGTACCTGACTGACATATCACTATGGTAGACGCTGCGATATCAACATTGACTGAGGAAGAGATTTCCGCATTGAGGGTGCGTTGCCTGCGATTGCCCCTGCACAACATGACTCTGCTGTTGCCGAATACTGTTGTTGCTGAGGTAATCGATTACCGGGAAATCGAACAGACATCCAGCATGCCTGAATGGCTGCTGGGCATGATTTCCTGGCGCGGGCGGGCCGTTCCCCTGATATCGTTTGAAAAACTGTTGGGAGAGGAACTGGCCTTTCACAGTGAAGAGACACGTTTTGTTATTTGCAACACGCTCAACAGTAACGCGAACATTCCTTTCATTGCCCTGCAGATTGAAGGTCTTCCACACCTGAGTGTTGTCAGTAGTGATATGCTCGAGATGGAAGATGAGACACGTTCCGAACGCAGCATTCAGGCATGTTTGCGCCTGAATGAGGAAAATGTAATCGTGCCGAACATCGATGTTCTGGAAAAGATGCTGGAGCATCTCGGAATTTCTGCAGGCTAGAGTAATTTGACCAATTGGGGGTCACTGTGATCGTGAAAAAATCACTTTTTAGTGTTGGACTTTCTGTAGCAACTTTGACTGTGGTTGTGTTGAGCGGAACGGTCAGCGCACAAGAGAATGATCAGGCAGAACGTGATCGAATCATGGCTGAGATTCAGAAGGATCTCGCAAATGAAAGCGCCCGCCAGGAAGCTATCCGTGCCGGCCAGGAGCGTTCCATTCTCTGCAGTAACTGTCATGGTGTTGACGGCAACAGTGTAAGGCCCGATATCCCCAATCTCGCCGAGCAGAACCCGACCTATCTGATCCAGCAAATCAGCAAGTTTGCCGATGGCCGGCGCAAGAACTTTGTGATGCAGACCCTGGCCAGCAGTTTTACCTTTCAGGACAAGGTAAACCTGGCGGTCTTTTATACCTCACAGAAGCTGAAACCTCTCGAGACAAACCCGGCGCTGGCTGCCAGGGGCGAACCGATCTATAAAAGCGTCTGTTTCCGTTGCCACGGTGAGAACGGCAAGGGCGAAGTGGGCTATGCACACATCGCCGGTCAGCAGATCGAGTTCATCAAGATGACGCTGAAGCGTTTCCGTACCAACGCCCTTTCGCCCGACAATTTCGATCCCACGATGCGTACCGATCCGAATATGGAGCAGGTTACGGCACGTCTTAGCGATGAAGATATCGAAGGCTTGGCGCACTACATCGCCGGGATGAAATAGGCGCCCAGCGGGCTAGCAGAGATCGCCCCAACGCGACTGCAGTGCCGAGAGCGCCGCAAGTGCGGCAGTTTCGGTACGAAGGACGCGGGGGCCGAGGCGAAGCCCGGTGTAACCCGCCGCCCGTGCTTCCTGGCGTTCACCCTCCGACAACCCTCCTTCCGGGCCGATTAGCAGCGTCACGGCATCGGGCCTGGAAAGCGAATCGATGGTGCTATCGGCACGGTGATCCAGGAGCAGTCCGGTTCCCTGCAGCGGTGTCTCCAGCCATGCGCTGAGCGACTGCATGGGCAGCAGTTCCGGCAGGGTGTTGCGGCCACACTGCTCGCAGGCGCTGATGATCACACCACGCCAGTGCTCAAGCTTTTTGTCACGTCGTTCTCCCTTGAGATTCACCACCGAGCGTTCCGTCTGTAGCGGCACTATCCGCTGAACCCCCAGCTCGACCGCTTTCTGGATGGTAAAATCCATCCTCTCACCCTTTGATATTCCCTGGGCGAGTGTCAGCCTGAGCGTCGACTCGACCTCCACTTCCGTATAGCTGCCGACGGCAACGTTTACTTCGCGCTTGTCGCTCTCGACGATGGTCGCTGCATACTCACCACCGCGCCCGTCGAACAGCCTGAGGGGCGCGCCCGGACCAAGGCGCAATACCCGGGCGACATGGCGTGCCGCACTCTCCTCCAGGGTGATGCGGCTGTTCTCGGCCAGACGCTGTGTCTGGTAAATGCGTGGGATGCGCATCGCTCTACTGGTGACCTTTAAGTCCCAGGTTGGTCCAGATAATGCGGGTCGGCTCGACCTGGTTCATGGTGTAGAAGTGGAGGCCCGGGGCACCGGCCTCAAGCAGGCGCCGTGCGAGCTCTGAAGTAACATCCAGTCCGAAGGCCTTGAGCGAGCGCATATCCTCGCCGTAGGCCTCGAGGCGCAGTAGCAGCCAGCGCGGGATCTCGGCGCCGCACATGGCGGAAAAACGGGCCAGCTGCTTGATGTTGGTGATGGGCATGATCCCGGGCACGATGGGAATCTCGATGCCGCGCTTTTCGCACTCCTCGATGAAACGCAGGTAGGCGTCGACGTTATAGAAGTACTGGGTAATGGCGGCATTGGCCCCGGCGCCGACCTTGCGTGCGAAGTTGTCCAGGTCGGCCGTGGCGGAGGATGCCTGGGGATGAAACTCGGGGTAGGCCGCGACCTCGATGTGAAAATGATCGCCCGTCTCGGCGCGGATAAACTCGACCAGTTCGTTGGCGTACTGGAACTCACCGGTCTCGCGCATGCCGGAGGGCATGTCGCCGCGCAGCGCAACGATACGGCTGACACCGAGCCCGATGTAGCGGTTGAGCATGTCGCGAATGGCATCCGCGGTGGAGCCGATGCAGGAGAGGTGGGGAGCGGTATCGATACCGGCGGCGAGCATGTCGCGCACCGTATCTATCGTCCCCTCCTGGGTGCTGCCGCCTGCGCCGAAGGTCACCGAGACATATCGGGGGCCTAGCTTGGCCAGGTCGTCGCGGGTTGCCCGCAGCTTGGCGACACCCTCTTCGGTTTTGGGCGGGAAAAATTCGAAGCTGAATTGCTTGGGATGCTGTTTTTGCGATTCCATAGCCATAAAGGTACAAGGTTCAAGGAACAAGGTACAGGGTGTGCCCTGCGGCAATCCCCTGCATTTCCCTTGTTCCTTTTACCTTGTACCTTTCACCTCCCTTAATAGCGATAGTGGTCGGGCTTGTACGGCCCTTCGACCGGTACGCCGAGATAATCCGCCTGTTTGCGGGTCAGCGTGGTGAGCTGGGCCCCGATCCGGGCAAGGTGCAGACGGGCCACCTTCTCGTCCAGGTGCTTGGGCAGCACGTAAACCTGGTTTTCGTACTGCTCGTGGTTGTTCCACAGCTCGATCTGCGCAATCACCTGGTTGGTGAAGGAGGCGGACATGACGAAGCTCGGGTGGCCGGTGGCGCAGCCGAGATTCACCAGGCGCCCTTCGGCCAGCAGGATGATCTTCTTGCCGTCGGGGAAGATCACGTGATCGACTTGCGGCTTGATGTTCTCCCAGGTGTACTGGCGCAGGCTGGCGACATCGATCTCGTTGTCGAAGTGGCCGATGTTGCAGACGATCGCCTCGTCCTTCATCGCCAGCATATGCTCGTGGGTGATGACATCGATATCGCCGGTGGTGGTGACGAAGATATCACCGACGGCGGCGGCCTGCTCCATGGTGACCACACGATAGCCTTCCATCGCCGCCTGCAGGGCATTAATCGGATCGATCTCGGTGACCCAGGTGGTGGCGCCCATGCCGCGGAAGGCCTGGGCGCAGCCCTTGCCCACATCGCCATAGCCGAGCACCACGCAGATCTTGCCGGCGATCATCACATCGGTGGCGCGCTTGATGCCGTCGATGAGCGATTCGCGGCAGCCGTAGAGGTTGTCGAACTTGGACTTGGTGACCGAGTCGTTGACGTTGATCGCCGGCACCAGCAGCTCGCCCTTCTTTGCCATCTCATACAGGCGGTGCACGCCGGTGGTGGTCTCCTCGGAGATGCCGCGCACTTGCTTGAGCAGCTCTGGGTACTTGTCATGCATGATCTGGGTGAGGTCGCCGCCGTCGTCCAGGATCATGTTGGGGGTCCAGCCACCGGGTCCCTGAATGGTCTGCTCGATGCACCACCAGAACTCCTCCTCGCTCTCGCCCTTCCAGGCGAAGGTGGGGATGCCGGCGGCGGCCATCGCGGCGGCGGCCTGGTCCTGGGTAGAGAAGATATTGCAGGAGGACCAGCGGACCTCGGCACCCAGCTCGACCAGGGTCTCCATCAGCACTGCGGTCTGGATGGTCATGTGCAGGCAGCCTGCAATACGGGCACCGGCCAGCGGTTTCTTGCCTGCGAACTCTTCACGCAGGGCCATCAGGCCCGGCATTTCGGTTTCAGCTATCGCGACTTCCTTACGGCCCCAATCGGCCAGGGAGATGTCGGCGACCTTGTAGTCTGTAAACTCAGACATGAGTCTCTCTCCTAGTGTCGTTGGGAGCGCCGTTGGAATGGTGTAACCGCCCCCCCGAGCCTGACGGAGAACCCGCTGCAGCGCTCCTCGGGGAGGTTGGATTATCTATTCACCGCAAAGGCGCAGAGGCGCAAAGAATATCGATTTCAGGAACTACTGACTCAGTGCCATTCAGATACGGGTCCAAGTGTAGGAGCCCAGTCCCCTGGGCGAATATTCGCCGAGAGGACTCGGCTCCTACACACCACCCTGCGCGGGTATGACGGCAACTAAAATCAGCAGTCGCTCTTCTTTGCGCCTTCGCGCCTTTGCGGTGAATCGTGTTTTTCTTTACAGCCCGGCGGCAGAGCGCAGGGCATCAGCCTTGTCGGTGCGTTCCCACGGCAGATCCAGGTCCTCGCGGCCGAAGTGGCCGTAGGCGGCGGTTGCCTGATAGCGCGGTTTGCACAGATCCAGCATGGTGGTGATGCCGTAGGGACGCAGGTCGAAGTGCTCGCGGATGAGGTCGATGATCCGCTGTTCGCTGACCGCCGCGGTGCCGAAGGTGTCGATGCTGATCGAGGTCGGCTCCGCCACGCCGATGGCGTAGGAGACCTGGATCTCGCAGCGCTCGGCCAGGCCGGCGGCGACCAGATTCTTGGCGACGTAGCGTCCGGCATAGGCGGCGGAACGGTCAACCTTCGACGGGTCCTTGCCGGAGAAGGCACCGCCGCCGTGGCGCGCCATGCCGCCGTAGGTGTCGACGATGATCTTGCGCCCGGTCAGGCCGCAGTCACCGACGGGCCCGCCGATGATGAACTGTCCGGTCGGGTTGATATGAAACTTGGTGTTGCCGTCGATCCACTCCTCGGGAAGCACCGGCTTGATGATAAGGTCCATCACCGCCTCGCGCAGTTTCTCCTGGCTGATCTCGGGGTTGTGCTGGGTGGAGAGTACCACCGCGTCGACACCAACAGGCTTGCCGTCATCGTAGCGGAAGGTAACCTGGCTCTTGGCATCGGGGCGCAGCCAGCCGAGCTCGCCGTTCTTGCGTACCTCGGCCTGGCGGCGCACCAGCCGATGGGCGTAGGTGATGGGGGCGGGCATCAGCACATCGGTCTCGTTGCTGGCATAGCCGAACATCAGGCCCTGATCGCCGGCGCCCTGGTTCTCCTTATCTTCCCGATCGACCCCCATCGCGATATCGGGGGACTGCTTGCCGAGGGCATTCAGCACGGCGCAGGTGGAGCCGTCGAAACCGACTTCTGAGCTGGAGTAGCCGATGCTGTTGACGGTATCGCGAACGATCTGCTCGTATTCGAGCTCGGCGCTGGTGGTGATCTCGCCGGCCAGCACTACCATACCGGTCTTGACCAGGGTCTCGCAGGCGACGCGGGCGTTGACGTCCCTGGCCAGGATGGCATCGAGAATCGCATCGGAGATCTGATCCGCCATTTTGTCCGGATGACCCTCGGAGACCGATTCAGAAGTAAATAAGTAATTGTTTTTCATGCGGTTTCAACTTCCCAAACTGGTTGACCGGCGCAGTTTCGCGAACTGCACGATATCATTTGAACGCGCCAGTATATACGAAAGTGCCTGATTGCAATACGGGCTTGGCTAACCTCGCCAACTCGTGAAGGGCCTTCAGTGAATATCCGTTTAGGGTGAGGCAAGCACAGCCATAAAGGGAATCAATGACCGTAACATACTGATTATGTGTAAGTAATTCTATTTCGATTCCACGCGCCTATTGCTCGCGCGCCGAAGATGGGCGACAATCATCTGTTCCATAGGGGATCGTACAGATGAGAGAGTCGATCCCGGCGGGGCGAATCGAATGACAATAATTGCGGATTCGATGCGGATCGCCTGCGGCCCGAACTGGTGCGAATGATGCGCCAGAAGAGTGCAATGGGCCGATGAATGAAGAAAAATTCGCGCAATTGAGGGGAACGCTTTTTTCACGCTGCACAGTGATCTCCAGTAGCCTTCCGACGTTTCGCTGCCGCAATACGGTGGCCGGGTGGCAGCACTGTGGCGGGCGCAGATTACGGGAAACCGGTTAAAAATTTTCAGTTTAAACTTTTAAGGAGACTTACATGCCAAGCCGTAGAGACTTAGCAAATGCCATCCGTGCGCTCAGCATGGACGCAGTGCAGAAGGCCAATTCCGGACATCCCGGCGCGCCGATGGGTATGGCGGATATCGCCGAGGTGCTGTGGAACGGCCACATGAAGCACAACCCGGGCAATCCGGGCTGGTTCGACCGCGACCGTTTCATCCTCTCCAACGGTCACGGCTCCATGCTCATCTACTCCCTGCTGCATCTGACCGGTTACGATCTCTCCATCGATGACCTGAAGAACTTCCGCCAGCTCCACTCCCGCACCCCGGGCCACCCGGAGTACGGTTATGCACCGGGCATCGAGACCACCACCGGTCCGCTGGGCCAGGGCATCACCAACGGCGTCGGCATGGCCATCGCCGAGCGTACCCTGGCGGCCCAGTTCAACCGTGAAGGCCACCACATCGTCGACCACTACACCTACGTCTTCCTCGGCGACGGCTGCATGATGGAAGGTGTCTCCCACGAGTCCTGCGCCCTGGCCGGCACCCTCGGTCTCGGCAAGCTGGTCGCCTTCTGGGACGACAACGGCATCTCCATCGACGGCCACGTCGAGAACTGGTTCAGCGATGACACCGCCAAGCGCTTCGAAGCCTACGGCTGGCACGTGGTGCGTGACGTCGACGGCCACAGCGCCGAAGCCATCGACAAGGCGATCCGCGAAGCCAAGTCCGTCAACGACAAGCCCTCGCTCATCTGCTGCAAGACCGTGATCGGTTTCGGTTCACCGAACCTGTGCGGCAGCCACGACTGCCACGGCGCACCGCTGGGCGATGACGAGATCAAGGCTACCCGCGAGAACCTGGGCTGGAACCACGCCCCGTTCGAGGTCCCTGCCGATATCTACGAGGGCTGGGATGCGAAGGCCAAGGGCGCCGAGGCCGAGCAGTACTGGAACGACAAGTTTGCCGCCTACCAGGCCGCCTATCCGGAACTGGCCGCCGAGTTCGAGCGCCGCATGAAGGGCGAGCTGCCGGCCAACTGGACCCAGCACGCCGACGCCTTCATCAAGGCGGTCAACGACAAGGCGGAAGGCCCGGCTACCCGCAAGGCCTCGCAGAACAGCATCAACGGCTATGCCGAAGTATTGCCCGAATTCCTCGGTGGTTCGGCCGACCTGACCCCCTCCAACCTCACCTCCTGGAGCGGTTCCAAGTCGATCACCAACACCGTGGCTGACGGCAACTACATCTCCTATGGTGTGCGCGAGTTCGGCATGTCCGCCATTCTGAACGGCATCGCCCTGCACGGTGGCTTCATCCCGTTCGGCGGCACCTTCCTGATGTTCATGGAATACGCCCGCAACGCCCTGCGCATGGCGGCGCTGATGAAGCAGCGCTCCATCTTCGTCTACACCCACGACTCCATCGGTCTGGGCGAAGACGGTCCGACCCACCAGCCGGTCGAGCAGATCGCCTCCATGCGCCTGATCCCCAACATGTCCGTCTGGCGTCCCTGCGATGCGGTCGAGACCGCGGTGGCCTGGCGTAGCGCCATCGAGCGTACCGACGGTCCGAGCAGCCTCTGCTTCTCGCGCCAGAACCTGCCGCACCAGAGCCGCAGCGATGCGCAGATCGCCGATATCGCCAAGGGCGGCTATGTGCTGCAGGATTGCGACGGCACCCCGGATGCGATCATCATCGCCACCGGCTCCGAAGTGGCCCTGGCGATGGATGCCGCCGCGGCAATGACCGGCAAGAAGATCCGCGTCGTCTCCATGCCCAGCGTCGACCGCTTCGAAGCGCAGGACGAGGCCTACCGTGCCGCCGTGCTGCCCGCCGGTGTCAAGGCCGTTGCCGTCGAGGCCGGTGTGACCGCGATGTGGTACAAGTATGCCGACAAGGTGGTGGGTATCGACCGCTTCGGTGAGTCCGCCCCGGCCGGCCAGCTGTTCAAGGAGTTCGGCTTTACCGTCGAGAACGTGGTGGCTGCGGTCAACAGCGTACTGTAACTTTGTGCAACTAAGGCGCGGGACGGGTAGGCCGTCCCGTGCGCCCCCCGTTTTTTTTGTAAATAAACTTGGGAGTAACATCATGACTATCAAAGTCGGTATTAACGGTTTCGGCCGCATCGGTCGCATGGCCTTCCGTGCCATCGCCAAGGATTTCAGCGATATCGAAGTGGTCGGTATCAACGACCTGCTGGACGCCGATTACCTGGCCTACATGTTGAAGTACGACTCCGTGCACGGCCGCTTCGGCGGTGACGTCGCTGTCGATGGCAACAACCTGGTGGTGAACGGCAAGACCATCCGCCTGACCGCCGAGCGCGACCCGGCCAACCTCAAGTGGTCCGACATCGGCGCCGATCTGGTTATCGAGTGCACCGGCTTCTTCCTCACCGAAGAGACCTGCCAGAAGCACATCGAAGCCGGCGCCAAGAAGGTTGTTATGTCCGCTCCTTCCAAGGACGGCACGCCGATGTTCGTCTACGGTGTCAACCACGAGACCTACGCCGGCCAGGCCATCATCTCCGCCGCCTCCTGCACCACCAACTGCCTGGCCCCCGTGGCCAAGGTGCTGAACGACAACTGGGGCATCAAGCGCGGCCTGATGACCACCGTGCATGCAGCAACCGCCACCCAGAAGACCGTTGACGGTCCTTCCATGAAAGACTGGCGCGGCGGCCGCGGTATCCTGGAGAACATCATCCCGTCCTCCACCGGTGCCGCCAAGGCCGTGGGCGTGGTTCTGCCCGAGCTCAACGGCAAGCTGACCGGTATGGCCTTCCGCGTGCCCACCTCCGACGTCTCCGTGGTCGACCTGACCGTCGAGCTGAACAAGGAAGCCAAGTACGAAGACATCTGCGCCGCGATGAAGAAGGCCTCCGAGTCCGGCGACATGAGCAGGACCCTGGGTTACACCGACGAGAAGGTCGTCTCCACCGACTTCCGCGGCGTTGGCTTCTCCTCCATCTTCGATGCCGAAGCCGGTATCGCGCTGGACGGCACCTTCGTCAAGGTCGTCTCCTGGTACGACAACGAGTACGGCTACACCTGCAACATGCTGCGCTTCGTCGAGCACGTTGCTGCTAACTAATCGAATGATTGGTTAACGCAAAGGTCGCAAAGACGCAGAGGACGCAAAGGGTTTATTTTTTTTCCCTTCGCGTTCTTTGCGCCTCTGCGTACTCCGCGTTATTTGTTTGGCAGAGTTTTTTGCTAAGCACGGTTTAGCAAAATTCTTTGAAATTAAATGGAGAGAAAAGATGTCCTTCATCAAGCTGACTGATCTCGATCTTGCCGGCAAGCGCGTACTGATCCGCGCCGACCTCAACGTCCCTGTCAAGGACGGCAAGGTAACCTCCGATGCCCGTATCACCGCATCCATGCCGACCATCGAGCATTGCCTCAAGGCCGGTGCCAGGGTGATGGTGATGTCACACCGCGGTCGCCCGGAGGAGGGCGTAGCGGACGAGGAGAACTCGATGGCACCCATCGCCGCCGACATGAGTGCCAAGCTGGGCAAGGAAGTGCGCCTGATCAAGGAATACCTCGACGGTGGCTTCGATGTTGCCGAAGGCGAGGTGGTACTGCTGGAGAATGTACGCTTCAACGCCGGCGAGAAGAAGGACAACGAAGAGCTGTCGAAGAAGTATGCTGCACTGTGCGATGTCTTCGTCATGGACGCCTTTGGTACCGCACACCGCGCCCAGGCATCCACCCACGGCGCCGGCAAGTTCGCGCCAACCGCCTGTGCCGGTCTGCTGCTGGCCGGTGAGCTCGATGCCCTGAACAAAGCATTGGCCAACCCGGCCCGCCCGATGGTCGCCATCGTCGGCGGCTCCAAGGTTTCCACCAAGCTGACCGTGCTCGAAGCGCTTTCCGAGAAAGTCGACCAGCTGGTGGTCGGCGGTGGCATTGCCAACACCTTCCTCAAGGCAACCGGCAAGAATGTCGGCAAGTCCCTGTGCGAGGATGACCTGGTGCCCACCGCCGTTGCGCTGATGGAAAAGATGAACGCCCGCGGCGCCTCCATTCCGGTGGCCGTCGATGTGGTGGTCGGCAAGCAGTTCGACGAGAACGAACCGGCAGTACTGAAGGATGCCGGCGATGTGGCCGACGACGAGATGATCTTCGATATCGGTCCGAAGTCTGCCGCAGAGCTCGTCGAGATCATCAAGAACGCCGGCACCGTGGTCTGGAACGGCCCGGTCGGCGTGTTCGAATTCGACCAGTTCGGCGAAGGCACCAGGGCGATCTCCATGGCGATCGCCGAAACCAGGGCCTTCACCCTGGCCGGCGGTGGCGACACCATCGCCGCGATCCAGAAGTACGATATTTATGACAAGGTCTCTTACATCTCTACCGCCGGCGGCGCCTTCCTCGAGTACCTTGAGGGGAAGACCCTGCCTGCAGTAGCCATGCTGGAAGAGCGCGCGAAGTAATAACCCGTTTCGGGCAACGGGTGGGGCGACGCCGTCGCCGCCACCCGCCACACGAAACTCGAAACAGACAATCATGCAAAGACGAACGAAAATATTAGCTACTTTAGGGCCGGCAACCGACGACCCGAAAATGATGGACAAGATCATTGAGGCGGGCGTCGATGTCGTCCGCATCAATTTTTCCCACGGCTCCGCCGAGGAGCATATCGAGCGCGCCGAACGGGTGCGCAACCGTGCCCGCGCACATGGCCGGCAGGTCGGCGTGCTGTGCGACCTGCAGGGTCCGAAGATCCGCATCGATCGCTTCAAGGAGGGGAAGATCACCCTGGTCGAGGGTGATACCTTCTGCCTCGATGCCGCCTGCCCGTCCGATGCCGGCGATCAGGAGCGTGTCGGTATCGCCTACAAGGAATTGCCGGACGATGTCAGCCGCGGCGATACCCTGCTGCTCGACGACGGCCGCCTGGTACTGTGGGTGGATCAGGTCGAGGGGCCGCGCATCATCTGCCGCGTGGTGGTCGGTGGCGTACTCTCCGATCGCAAGGGGATCAACCGCCAGGGCGGCGGGCTCTCCGCACCGGCCCTGACCGACAAGGACCGCGAGGATATCAAGACCGCGGCGAAGATGGAGGCCGACTACCTGGCGGTCTCTTTCCCGCGCACTGCAGCGGACGTCAACGAGACCCGCGACCTGTTCCGCGCGGCGGGCGGCAACGGCGCCATCGTCGCCAAGATCGAGCGTGCCGAAGCGCTGGATGTGGTCGAGGAGATCATCGCCGCCTCCGATGCCATCATGATCGCTCGCGGCGACCTGGGTGTGGAGATCGGTGATGCGGCACTGCCGCCGGTGCAGAAGCAGCTGATCCGCCAGGCCCGCAGCATGAACCGCGTGGTGATCACCGCCACCCAGATGATGGAGTCGATGATCGAGAACCAGATCCCGACCCGCGCCGAGGTGTTCGACGTGGCCAATGCGGTGCTCGACGGCACCGACGTGGTGATGCTCTCGGCCGAGACCGCCACCGGCAAGTACCCGGACAAGGCGATCGGCGCGATGCACCGCATCTGCCTGGAGGCGGAGAAGCAGCGCCTTGCGATGGTCTCGGATCACCGTATCCACTCCGAATTTACCCACATCGACGAGGCGATCGCGATGGCGGCGATGTATAGCGCCAACCACCTCAAGGTGAAGGCGATCGCCGCACTGACCGAGTCCGGCTCGACCACCCTGTGGATGTCGCGCATCAGCTCGGGGATCCCGATCTATGCGATGACCCGCCATGTGGCCACGCGGCGCAAGGTGACACTCTACCGCGGGGTCTACCCGGTGAGCTTCGATGTCACCACCACCGATCACGCCGAGCTCAACCGCGAGGCGATCGACGAGCTGCGCCGCCGTGGCGCGGTACGTGACGGCGACCTGGTGATCATCACCAAGGGCGATCTGATGGGGGTGCATGGCGGCACCAATGCCATGAAGATCGTCAAGGTGGGAGATTTGGTCTAGTCGCTTCGCCGTTGGCGACAGGCTGTACAAGATTGGCTCACCACTTGCCTCAGTGGTGAGTAGTTATCGCTTTACTGGTTTTGAACAATAACTTAAGGAGGTCGAAATGGCCCTTGTATCGATGCGTCAACTTCTGGACCACGCTGCTGAGCACGGCTACGGTCTGCCCGCATTCAACGTCAACAACATGGAGCAGGTGCATGCCATCATGCAGGCTGCCGATGCCGTTGACAGCCCGGTGATCCTGCAGGGTTCCGCCGGTGCCCGTTCTTACGCCGGCGAACCCTTCCTGCGCCACCTGATCCTGGCCGCGGTCGAGATGTACCCGCACATCCCGGTGGTCATGCACCAGGACCACGGCGCCTCCCCGGCCATCTGTGCCCGTTCCATCCAGTCCGGCTTCTCCTCCGTGATGATGGACGGCTCGCTGATGGAAGACGGCAAGACCCCTTCCTCCTACGAGTACAACGTCGAAGTGACCCGCAAGGTCGTCGACATGGCACACGCCTGCGGCGTTTCCGTCGAGGGCGAGCTGGGCTGCCTGGGTTCCCTGGAAACCGGCATGATGGGTGAGGAAGACGGTCACGGTGCCGAGGGCAAGCTGGACATGGACATGCTGCTGACCGACCCCAACGAGGCGGCAGACTTCGTCAAGAAGACCGGCGTCGATGCCCTGGCCATCGCCATCGGCACTTCGCACGGTGCCTACAAGTTCACCCAGGAGCCGACCGGCAAGATCCTGCGCATCGACCGCGTCAGGGAGATCCACGAGCGCATCCCCGATGTCCACCTGGTGATGCACGGCTCCTCCTCCGTGCCGCAGGACTGGCTCAAGATCATCAACGACTTCGGCGGCGACATGGGCCAGACCTACGGCGTGCCGGTCGAGGAGATCGTCGAAGGGATCAAGAGCGGCGTGCGCAAGGTCAACATCGACACCGACCTGCGGATGGCCTCCACCGGTTCCGTGCGCAAGCACCTGGCCGAAAACAAGTCCAACTTCGACCCGCGCAAGTTCCTCAAGGAAGCGACCAAGGCGATGGCCGGCATCTGCAAGGCCCGCTATGAGTCCTTCGGTTCCGCCGGTCAGGCCTCCAAGATCAAGCCGATCTCCCTGGAGACCATGTTCCAGCAGTACGAGTCCGGTGCACTGGACCCCAAGGTCAAGTAGACCTTAACCGGTGACACGAAGAAGGCGGCCAACAGGCCGCCTTTTTTATTGGATAAAAGATCTCAACGCAAAGGGCGCAAAGGCGCAAAGACGCAAAGAAAGGCCATTGCATTGCGGCGCTACATTCGGTGTGTGACATTGGTGGTTTTGCTGACGTAGCGAACCAGAATCAAGCCCAGAAAACTTTGCGTCCTTTGCGTCTCTGCGTCCTTTGCGTTGAAAGGTTTTTACTTGCCGCGTTTCGTCTTCGCTCTCAGCAGCAGGGGGAAGCGCTCGCCCAGGGATGTGGCCGCCTCGTTGAGCAGGAATTCCTTGAACGCCTGGGCGATGGCGGAGAGGCGTTTGCCCTTGCGGTGCACCAGGTACCAGTGGCGCATCAGCGGGAACTCCTCGATATCGAGGATTGCCAGCTTGCCCATGCTGAGCTCCAGCTGTACCGCATCCTGCGACATCATTCCCAGCCCGAGTCCCGCCTGCACGCTCTGCTTGATCGCCTCGTCGCTGCTTACCTCCATGCTGGTGGTGATGGTGATGGCGTGTTTGTCGAAAAAGCGCTGCATCGCGATGCGTGTGCCGGAGCCGGTTTCGCGTACCAGAAAGACTTCCTCCTCCAGCTTCTTCAGGGGAATACGTTTCTTGCCTGCCAGCGGATGATCGGGCGGAGCGATGGTGACCAGCGGATTGTCCATGAAGGCATCCGCCTCCAGCTCCATCCCGGCCGGTGGCTGGCCCATGACCACCATGTCGACCTCGTTCTCCGAGAGCTGGTGCAGCAGGGTCTGGCGGTTGGTAACGTTGAGGATGACATTCACCCCGGGATAGCGCTGGCAGAAGGCGGCCAGCAGGTGCGGGGCGAAGTAGTTGGCGGTGGTGGCCACCGAGATACGCAGCTTGCCGTGCGCTAACCCCTTGATGTTGGCCAGCACGGTTTCCAGCTCATCGAGCTGCTGCGCGATGAGGCGGCTGTAGTGGTAGACCTCCTCGCCGGCCTCGGTGAGGTAGATCTTCTTGCCCAGTTGCTCGAACAGGGCGCTGTCGAGCTGCCCCTCGAGCTGCTTGACCTGCATCGAGACCGCAGGCTGGGTCAGGTGCAGCTCCTCGGCGGCGCGGGTAAAGCTCAGGTGCCTGGCGACCGAAGCGAAGACCTTGAGTTGGCGCAGGGTGATGTTCATGCCGGCTATAAATAAACCCTTATGTGAACGGGGAACTTGATAAGCCATATTAAAGCACAAATAGCAGCGGTTAGCTGCGTATGGGGCGCTAAAACACTTTAAGCCACAGAGGACACAGAGGTCACAGAGGCGTAACGGCATGTAATGTTGTCTCTCTATGTGTTCTCTGTGCCCTCTGTGGCAATAATCTTCGGACTGTCCTCGAAGGGCCGATGCGGCCATAATAGGCGCCCACCAAACCAAGCCGGAAATGCAATGGATACCAAGGCCTTCCTCGACAAGCTGCGTCAGGACATCGTCTTCAGCGAAACCCTCTGCGGCCAGAAGCTCACCTTCCACACCACCTGGGGGATCTTCTCGCCCCGCGAGGTGGACGAGGGTTCGCGCCTGCTGCTCGATTTCATGGAGATCGGCGAGAGCGACGACTGCCTGGATCTGGGATGCGGTTACGGCCCCATCGGCATGACCATGGCACGCCTGGCGCCGAAGGGGCAGACCCTGCTGGTGGACAAGGATTTCGTCGCGGTCGACTACGCCAACCGGAATATCGCGCTGAACCACATCGACAACGCCGAGGCGCTGCTGAGCAATGGCTTCAGTACGGTGGGCGATCGCAAGTTCGATGTCATCGCCTCCAACATCCCGGCCAAGGTCGGCAACGAGATGCTCTACCTCTTCCTCTATGATGCGCTGGCCCACCTCAAGCCGGGCGGGCGGCTCTACGTGGTGACCATCACCGGACTGCGCCAGTTCATCAAGCGCAGCTTCAATGAGGTGTTCGGCAACTACGACAAGCTCAAGCAGGGCAAGAGCTACACCGTGGCGATGGCGCAGAAGCAGGGTTGAAGTTCAAGGTTTATGTCCATGGATGGACGTATGCCGCGGGTGCATGGATGCGCAGGAGCGGTGCAAGGTTCAATCAAGCATAAGGTAAGCCTTATCTTTTCCATCATTTGATTTTAATTTCCTTATGTGAGTTTTGCCTTTATAGTTGCCCTCACTGTTGAGGTGGTTTCTGCAAAGGGTTACCTCCGAAGCGTTTGTCAGCCCGCGGAGTTGTTAGGGTTTCCGCGGCAAGATTCCTTTAACTTGCAACAGGAGTGATTCAAATGGATCAATCTGCACGTTACTCTGACCTCTCCCTGAAGGAAGAGGATCTGATTGCCAGCGGCAAGTACATTCTGTGTGCTTACAAAATGAAGCCCAAGGGTGACCTCGGTTACCTGGCAGCGGCTGCACACTTCGCCGCCGAGTCTTCCACTGGCACCAACGTCGAGGTCTCCACCACCGACGATTTCACCAAGGGCGTCGACGCCCTGGTCTACCACATCGACGAAGCCACCGAGGATATGCGTATCGCCTATCCGCTGGAGCTGTTCGACCGCAACGTCACCGACGGTCGCATGATGCTGGTCTCCTTCCTCACCCTGACCATCGGTAACAACCAGGGTATGGGCGACATCGAATACGCGCAGATGATCGACTTCTTCGTGCCGCCGCGCGCCATCCAGCTGTTCGACTGCCCCGCCACCAACATCGAAGAGCTGTGGCGCATCCTCGGTCGTGACACCAAGGACGGCGGCTACATCGCCGGTACCATCATCAAGCCGAAGCTCGGCCTGCGTCCCGAGCCCTTCGCCGAGGCCGCCTACCAGTTCTGGCTCGGTGGCGACTTCATCAAGAACGACGAGCCCCAGGGCAACCAGACCTTCGCGCCGATCAAGAAGGTGCTGCCGCTGGTCTATGACGCCCTCAAGCGCGCCCAGGACGAGACCGGCCAGGCCAAGCTGTTCTCCCTGAACATCACCGCCGATGACCACTACGAGATGTGTGCCCGCGCCGACTTCGCGCTGGAGACCTTCGGTTCCGACGCCGACAAGCTGGCTTTTCTGGTCGACGGTTTCGTCGGCGGCCCGGGCATGGTCACCACCGCCCGTCGCCAGTACGCCAGCCAGTTCCTGCACTACCACCGCGCTGGCCACGGCATGATCACCTCGCCCAGCTCCAAGCGCGGCTACACCGCCTTCGTCCTGGCCAAGATGTCCCGTCTGCAGGGTGCCTCCGGTATCCACGTCGGCACCATGGGTTACGGCAAGATGGAAGGTGGCGCCGACGACCGCGTCATCGCCTACATGATCGAGCGTGACGAGTGCCAGGGTCCGGTCTACTTCCAGAAGTGGGACGGCATCAAGGCCACCACCCCGATCATCTCCGGTGGCATGAACGCGCTGCGCCTGCCCGGCTTCTTCGAGAACCTGGGCCACGCCAACGTCATCAACACCGCCGGTGGCGGCTCCTACGGCCACATCGACTCTCCGGCAGCCGGTGCCATCTCACTGCGCCAGTCCTACGAGTGCTGGAAGCAGGGCGCCGACCCGATCGAGTTCGCCAAGGAGCACAAAGAGTTCGCTCGTGCGTTCGAGTCCTTCCCGCACGACGCCGACAAGCTGTTCCCCGGCTGGCGCGAGAAGCTGGGCGTGCACAAGTAAGCACACCCGCTTAGGCAGTACAAAGAAGCCCCGCTTGCGCGGGGCTTTTTTATTGGAAAAAGATCTCAACGCAAAGGGGCCGCTCCTTGGCATCCTGCCATCGCGGCACTTGCACATCCATGTGCATCGCGCAAAGACGCAAAGAACGCAAAGAGGGACTAATGCTTTTTTGGCTAATAGCTGAGTGGTTTCATTGCGTAACTGATTACACGGCGAAAAGAACAGCTTTGAAAACCTTAGCGTCCTTTGCGTCTTTGCGCCCTTTGCGCTAAAAGGTTTTCATATAACCAATCAATTATGCTTCTAATCAGTAATCGTGAATTTTGTTTATGTGATTACCTGAGTACACTGCTTTGTAATTCGTGAACGAACACTTCGGGAGTTGTCCATGAGCAGCATCGACAAGGATCAATACATCATCCGGCAGGAGCCGTTCTACCAGCCGCAGGCGGACGAGGTGGAGCTCTATGCGGCGGCCTACGCGGCACGGCTGCCGGTGATGGTGAAGGGGCCGACCGGCTGCGGCAAGTCCCGCTTTATCGAACACATGGCGTGGAAGCTGGGCAAGCCGCTGATCACCGTGGCGTGCAACGAGGACATGACCGCTTCGGACCTGGTCGGCCGGTACCTGCTCGACGCGGAGGGGACCCGCTGGCTCGACGGGCCGCTGACCGTGGCGGCGCGCATCGGCGCCATCTGCTACCTCGACGAGGTGGTCGAGGCGCGCCAGGACACCACCGTGGTGATCCACCCGCTGACCGACCACCGCCGCACCCTGCCACTGGACAAGAAGGGCGAGGTGGTGGAGGCGCACCCGGACTTCCAGCTGGTGATCTCCTACAACCCCGGCTACCAGTCGCTGATGAAGGACCTCAAGCAGTCGACCAAGCAGCGCTTCGTCGCCATGGACTTCGACTATGCCGCCGCCGAGACCGAGGCGGGCATCATCGGGAAGGAGACCGGCATCGACGCGCAGACCGCGATGAATCTGGTGAAGATCGGCGAGACCGCGCGCAACCTCAAGGGCCACGGCCTCGACGAGGGGATCTCCACCCGCCTGCTGGTCTACGCGGCGAGCCTGATCAACAAGGGCATCGCCCCGCGTGCCGCCTGCCGCATGGCGCTGGTGCGCCCGATCACCGATGACCGGGACATCCGCGATACCCTCGACCACGCCATCGACGCGGTGTTTGGGTAAAAGAATTCAACGCAAAGGACGCGGAGACGCAAAGAACGCCAAGAAATCAATTGCTGTTAACTGCAAGGTCGCACAAAAACGGTGACGTTAACTCACTTATCAAGCAATCAATATCTTTGCGCCCTCTGCGTCTTTGCGACCTTTGCGTTAAAAGGGTTTTGAATCCATGTCTTTGAATGAAGAACAGCTTCAGGCCTTCCGCGAGCAGCTCGGCTGCGGCTTTCGCGATCTCGACGAGTTCTTTCCCCATTGCATGGCGGCGGCTCACAAGCTGCTGTCACCGCAGGGGGTGGAGGATTACCTCGAGGGGGCGGGGCTGGTGTGCAAGATCGGCCGGGGTTTCGAGCCGGTGCTGGTCTACCTGGAGGAGATGCCGGAGGTGGCCGCAAGACTCGGCGAGTCGACCCTGACGCTGGTCTCGAAGGCGGTGTGGGAGATGTCGCGCACCCCCAACGGCCAGGCGATCCCGCCGTTCCTGCAGACCATCGGCGAGGTCTCGCGGCGCCTCGGCAGCGAGGAGCTGCTGCGCGGCTACATCGAGATGGTGTTCGAGTTCATGGAGCGCACCACCGGCTCGATCCACGGTTTCCACACCACCATCCCCAGCCCCGGCCTGCCGGAGTTTCTGCGCCAGGTGCCGCGGCTGTTCCAGAACCTCTCCTGCGCCGGGGTAAGGAACTGGATCGAGTACGGCATCCGCAACTACGCCAACCATCCGGAGCGGCAGAAGGACTACTTCAGCCTGCAGTCGGCCGACAGCCGCGCGGTGATGCAGCGCGAGCGCCACGGCACCCTGTTCATGGACCACGAGCGCCGGCTCGACCTCTACCTGCGCGCGCTGTGGCAGGAGCACGACCACCTGGTGCCCTATTCGCTCGCCTTCGACGAGCTGCGCAAGCCGATGCCCTACTACGATGCCTACGGCATCCGCGTGCCCGATGTCTACGACGACCTCATCCTCCCCTCTCCCCCAGGGAGAGGGGCCGGGGGAGAGGGGAGTGGACGCCCTCGCGTTATTTCGGGCATCGATCGCTACCGGGTGTTGCTGGCGCACATCGCCGGCCACCGCCGCTGGAGCTCGCCGCTCATCGCCGACAACTACAGCCCGTTCCAGCGCGTGGCGATCGAGCTCTTCGAGGATGCGCGCATCGACCGCCTGGTGATGGCGAGCTATCCGGGGCTGCGCCCGCTCATCCTGGCGCTGCATCCGCACCCGGGCGAACATGACTGTGACCCGGAAACCGAGTCGTGCATCCGCCACCGCCTGGCGATGTTCTCCCGCGCCGCGCTCGACCCGGAGCACGGCTACGAAAATCCCGATCTGCTGGAGTTCCTCGCGCGCTTCAACGACCTGATGACCAGCGGTGCGCACTCGACCGCCGAGGTGGCGAGCCTGGCGATCTCCTACATCGCCCGCACCCGCCGCCAGCAGGACCTCTCGGCGAACGTCTACTTCACCGACACCGAGGTAGACTTCCGCGACGACAATCGCCACCTGTGGCGCTTCATCGAGGAGGGTGACGAGGAGGAGCGGTTCGAGGAGCAGCGCAAGCTCAACCCGGAGGAGAAGCAGTCCGAGGGGCTGCCGCCGCGCCTCTACCGGGAGTGGGACTACCAGAGCAAGACCTACCGCCCCGACTGGGTCAGCCTCTACGAGAGCCTGCACCCTGCCGGCGATGCCGGCAAGATCGACCGCCTGCTGGCCCGGCACGAGGCGCTGGCCAAGCAGCTCAAGCGTATCCTCGATCTCCTGAAGCCGCAGCAGTTCGTGCGGGTGCGCTACCAGGAGGAGGGGAGCGAGTTAGACCTGGATGTGGCGATCCGCTCGCTCATCGACCACAAGGCCGGCTCCCAGCCCGACCCGCGGATCAACATGAGCCACCGCCACGACGGGCGTGACATCGCGGTGTTGCTGCTGCTGGATCTCTCCGCCTCGCTCAACGACGTGCCCGAGGGGTGCGAGCAGACCATCCTAGAACTCTCCCAGGAGGCGGTCTCGCTGCTCGGCCTGGCCATCGAGGGGTTGGGGGACGAGTTCGCCATCGCCGGTTTCTCCTCCAACACCCGCCATGAGGTCTTCTACCAGCACATCAAGGGTTTTTACGAGCATTGGGACGATACCGTCAAGGCGCGCCTGGCGGCGATGGAGGCGGGCTACTCCACCCGTATGGGGGCGGCGCTGCGCCACGCCGCCCACTACCTCGGCGCGCGCAAGGCGGAGAAGAAGCTACTGCTGGTGCTGACCGACGGCGAGCCCTCGGATATCGATGTGAACGACCCGCAACTGCTGATCCGCGACGCGCACAAGGCGGTGCAGGAGCTCGACCAGGACGGCATCTACACCTACTGCATCAACCTCGATCCGGGTGCCGACGAGTATGTGCAGGAGATCTTCGGCAAGCAGTACACCGTGATCGACCGCATCGAGCGCCTGCCGGAGAAGCTGCCGCAACTGTTCCTGTCGCTGACCAAGTAAAAATTCAAGGTTCAAGGTTCAAGGTTCAAGGTTCAAGGTTCAAGGTTCAAGGTTCAAGGTTCAAGGTTCAAGGTTCAAGGTTCAAGGTTCAAGGAAAAGGCTTGCGG
>Ga0068714_10001349_pt1 | contig 36555 bp, 29 predicted proteins | sample MTBNYHSulfiMetaG_FD_62988 | JGI IMG/M metagenome (GOLD analysis project Ga0068714, IMG submission 62988) | Enrichment culture microbial communities from rom New York Harbor, USA that are MTBE-degrading - MTBE-NYH (New York Harbor Sulfidogenic)... | ecosystem: Environmental > Aquatic > Marine >...
CCACCACATTGGTCAGACCGCGCGCAAACTCCGCCACTTCCCCCGTGCGTACCTTGCCCGCTATGTTGGTCCCGCAATGGCAAATGTAAAATCCTATTCGTCCAGCCATAGGTCTCCTTTCAGACGAAGTGGACCGCTATAACGTAGCTGCAGGCCAGATTCTGCTTAATCGTCGGCATGGATGCCCACGCTCACAGATAATCACTTACACTGATTGGCCTTGCCATAATTCTGTTTCACATTCACTCGGATAGAATACCCTTATGCATTGCTGCAGGGTTTGATGGCTTCATACAACGAACATGCCACCGTCAACAGGGCACTGAAGCCATAGATTATCCCAGGCTGCGAAGAAGGGCTCCCGTTTCATGCCCAACATGAGGCGATCGCAATGGGAACAATATGAACCCCGGCGCTTTCGGAGGAGGGGACAGAATACCCCCTTTTGTTCAATTGGGAAAAGATCTTCGTCACCCCGCTGCGCAACGGAGCTTCACCAGACGCTAGAAACAGGTGCCTAACGCCTCATTTTATGTCCTGGTCTGTTTCTTGTAACTTGCCGGCAGGAAACCGATCGAATGTTTTCGATCTTAATCAAAATCTACTTGAGCACTCTGAATAGCCGGGGGCGGAAAAAGATGATCCGAAAAATCCCTCTAGTGCGGCAAAGCCTTACCTTTCAGCTCATCTTCTGGGTTGGCTTGATACTCCTTGGAAGCATTGCCGGTTGGGCATATATCAATATCAAGTACCATGAGGCGAACGCCGTCGACCATATGATCGAAGAGGCAGACCGACTGGGGAATACCATCAGGCTGGGTGCCCACTATGCCATGATGCTCAACGCCAGGGACGACATCAACCAGATCATTCACAACATCGGACGCCAGCAGGAAATTCAAAACATCCGAATATTCAACAAACAAGGGCGCATCAAGTTCTCGAGTCAAATAGCTGAAGTCGATGCCATGCAGGATATCAAGGCGGAAGCGTGCATCATCTGCCACCGGCAAGATCCTCCCGTCGAAACGATCTCACTCGCGGATCGTACCCGCGTGCTGCATTCTCCCACAGGTGAGAGGCTGCTTGGGATCATTAGCCCCATTTATAATGAGCCTAGCTGTTCTGAACCTTCGTGTCACTATCACCCGCCCGACAAAAAAGTCTTGGGCGCCCTCGACGTAGTGGTTTCTCTAAACAGGATGGACCAGGAATTACTCTCGCATGAAAAAGGCATCATAGCTCTGGCTTTATTCTCTTTTGTCGGGATTGCGGCAATTATAAGCGTTTTCTTCTTCATTTTTGTAACCCGCCCCATAAAGAAGCTTACAGCTGCGACGGTCCTCATCGGTCAGGGTGAGTATGGTCAGGATATCGGCCTGAACAGAGATGATGAGATCGGTCAGCTTGCCTGTGCCATTTACCGGATGGGCAAAGAGATCGCCGACAAACAGGAGGAGCTGAACCGGCAAAGGGATGAATATCAGAACCTGTTCGAGCAGGTCCCCTGCTATATCACGGTGCAGGACCGGGACTTTCGGATCATCACCTACAATCAGGAAACCGCCAGGCAGTTCAATCCGAAGCAAGGCGATTTCTGCTTTAGAGCCTATAAAGGCCGTCAGGAGATATGCGAGGTGTGCCCTGTTGCACAGACCCTGGAAGATGGTGCCTGTCATTCCAGTGAAGAAACGGTCATCAACCGTGACGGAACCGAAACGCACTGGTTTGTGAGAACTTCACCGATCAGGCAGTCTTCAGATGAAATCGAAGCAGTGATGGAGATAAGCCTGGATATCACTGAAGCTAAAAGGCTCGAAACGGAGATCAGCAAGTCGGAAAAAAAATATCACAGCATCTTTAACAACATTCCCAACGCGATTTTTGTTGTCGATGCCGAAACCATGAGCGTCCTTGACTGCAACGAGGGAGCCTTGAGGCTATATGGCTTCGGTAAAAGCGAAATGATCAACGAATCTTTTTTGCAGCTGTTTGATCAGAGCGAACGTGAAAGTTGCATGAATCGTCTCAAAACCGCGACTTTCCTCAATCAGGTACGGCACGTCACTCGAACGGGGCAGATCATTTTCGCAGACATTCGCATTTCCCCCTCGGAGTATGCCGAACGAAAAGCCCTGCTCATCGTAGCAAGTGATATCACCAAAAGACTCATGGCAGAGCAGCAGTTGATTCAAGCGAGCAAGATGGCAACGCTTGGCGAGATGTCGGCGGGTGTCGCCCATGAACTGAATCAGCCCCTTTCCGTCATAAAGACGGCGAGCAGCTACATTATGAAAAAGCTCAGAAAAACAGAACCCATAGACCCAAAGATATTGCAGACCATGGCCCATGAAATCGATAACCATGTAGATCGAGCGGCAAAAATCATCAACCACTTGCGAGAGTTCGGCCGCAAGTCGGAGGTGACCAAGGAGCCTATCGAGATCAACACGGCTTTGAATAAGGCCCACGACATGTTCAACCAGCAACTGAAGCTCAGAGAAATAGAGGTAGTCAAAGACCTTGCTGAGAATCTGCCGCTGGTACTTGCCGATGCAAACCGTTTGGAACAGGTCTTCATAAATCTGCTCATCAATGCCAGGGATGCTATTGAAGACCGGCTCGAAAAAACCGGGCAAAGAGACTGGGAGAGGAAAATTCGGCTCAAGACCCGCACGGAGAATGAGAAAATCAAAATCGACGTGGAGGATTCGGGGATAGGCATTGCTGAAAGCGTTAAGGACCGAATCTTCGAGCCTTTCTTTACTACGAAAAAGGTCGGGCGGGGCACGGGGCTCGGCCTGTCGATCAGTTACGGCATCGTGCAAGATTACGGCGGAATGATTCAAGTGCAGAGCACAGAGAATATGGGAACAAAATTCACCATTGAATTGCCCGTTGCAAACGTGAATTAATCATAATTGGAGAAGCCATGGCTAAAGGAGCCCCGATGCTTGCCATACCGGTATTTCGATCCCGGGTGGCGCCAGTGCTCAACTGGTGCTCAAAAATGCACATTTTCCAGGGTGAGGCAACCGATGCCAGCTGTCGTGATGAGATCATTCTGCTCAACATGGGTGCTTTCGAGCGCCTCAAGATTATTCACCAAGAAGGAGTTCAAACGCTCATCTGCGGTGCGCTTAGTCCGGATCTGCTGAGCTACGGTGAAAGGATAGGGCTGAACATCATCTATGGAGTTTCAGGGGAAGTTGCAGATGTCTTGCAGGCCTATCACACGCAAACCCTCGACAATCCGCGCTTTCGGTTGCCCGGCTGCCGCGGGCCGCGTACTTATCGCAAGGGCTGGCGGCAGGATTGCATTGCCGAAGAGGCGAGTGGAGAAATGTCACAAGCACATGATTCTCCAGAATCCACCCGAATTCGTGCTACCAAGCGCGGCGCGGGAAAGATGAGCGCGGCAGGGAGGCGCGCCGGTGCAGGAGGATTCTGTGTTTGTCCCCGCTGTGGGACCATGGTTCGTCATCAGCGAGGCATTCCCTGTACCCAGGTCATTTGCCCCGAGTGTGAGCAGCCTCTGGTTAGGACATGATCGTCGATCAAACTTTGCGCTGGGAGTCGATAACCGGCAGGAGCCGTCAGGCACTCAAGAGTTGCAGCCCGCCATGCATAAAGAACTACTCTAACGGGAGATTTCCTAGTCCACCCTCCTGGTAAAAAAGACCACGGCATCAGCTCAGATTCTTAAACTTGGAAAAGTCAGGCCCTTTTTCGATTGATGCGACAGAGGAGGGCTTTGGCTTGTTGACGGCGGTTACCAGGTTTGCTTTAATAGGCATGGAATCTCGCTTTTGACCGGAACATTAATCAGGAGCAGAGGCGTCTCTGCTTCATCCCTGAAAGTCTAGATAGGTGCTTGCTTTGAAAAAAGATGAAGTGGTCAGCCGGTTCGTGAGAGAACCGGGGCTGTCCCCGCAAACTGAAATAATCCTCGACAGCATCGCCGACGGGGTTTTCACAGTGGACCTGGAGTGGCGGGTCACCTCCTTCAACCGGGCTGCAGAGGAAATCACCGGGGTCCCGGAAGCGGAAGCCATTGGACGCTCCTGCTGTGAAGTGTTTCGTGCCAACGTTTGTGAAACGACTTGCGTTCTCCGGCACACTCTTGAAACCGGAAAGCCTGTTATCAATAAACCCGTAGCCATCCTAACCGCCGATGGCAAAGAGGTCCCCATCAGCGTAAGCACGGCCTTGCTCAAAGACGAGTCGGGGACAATCATTGGCGGAGTGGAAACCTTTCGCGATCTCAGCCTGGTAGAGTCACTGCGCAAAGAAATCGATCGCCAATACCGCTTCGGCGATATCATTTCCAAATCGCCCACCATGCAGAAACTGCTTTCCATTCTTCCCGAAGTGGCGCAAAGCGAGAGCACCGTGCTCATTCAGGGGGAGAGCGGCACGGGCAAAGAGCTCCTCACCCGCGCGCTGCACAACCTGAGTCCCCGCAGCAAAGGTCCGTTTGTGGCGATCAATTGCGGAGCCCTTCCTGACACTCTGCTCGAATCCGAGCTGTTCGGCCATGTAGCGGGAGCTTTCACCGATGCCAAGCGCGATCGTACCGGCCGATTTGCCATGGCAGAAAGAGGCACCCTGTTCCTGGACGAAATCGGGGATATTTCCCCGGCCCTTCAGGTGCGCCTCTTGCGTGTACTCGAAGAACGCTCCTATGAGCCCCTCGGATCATCCAAAACCGTTAAGGCGGATGTCAGGATCGTGACCGCAACCAATAAGGACCTGGCTGAGCTCGTCGAGGCTGGCTCTTTTAGGAAGGACCTCTACTATCGCATCAACGTCGTTAAGCTGGAGCTGCCAAAGCTCGCCGAACGGAAAGAAGACATCCCACTGCTTGCCGAGCACTTTATTGCCCGACTCAATAAGCTCAAGAATAAGAACATCCTGGGCTTGAGCCATGAGGCACTGGCCATTTTCATGCAGCACGACTGGCCCGGAAACATTCGTGAACTGGAAAACGTGATCGAATACGCATTCATTCTTTGCCGAGGCGGATTGATTCAGCCGGCGTGCCTGCCCGACCCACTCAAAACGCACGCATGCAAGATTCCCGATCTTGACGGATTGACATTAAAGGATATCGAGAAGCGCGCTATATGGGAGGCGCTGGAGCGTAATCAATGGCGACGGATGGCTACCGCCAGAGAGCTGGGCATTGACAAGAACACATTGCGCCGCAAAATTAGTCGCCACAACCTTACTCCGCCGGACGACTCCGAGGATTAGGGACACATACGTGCCAGGCAATTGAATGTCTCGATCGGTTTTTTCCCGCAAAGCCGATTATAAATCAGGCTGTCGTTCTCCACATTGTCATTCCCATCATTTCAATTTGATCGGCATTCTCCAGTTTTTCGCCTAGTTTGTCTTCACCGGTAATGTCGCACAATTAATTCTATGGAGAGATACGGAATGCAAGGTTGGAAGGTCTGGAAGCGTTGGATCGATTGAGCTCGCAAGAAGTAGTGGTGATGTTTTTGGGGCTGGGAATTCTCCTGGCGCTGGCGAGAGTGCTCGGCGAATTGGTGAAACGCCTAACCCTGCCAGCCGTAGTCGGTGAGATTTCGGGGGGAATTATTCTTGGCCCGACAGTTTTCGGCAAATTGGCCCCATCAATGTCTCAATTTATCTTCCCCGCACAAGGCGGCAATGCCATCCTTCTGGATGGGCTGGCGACCATGTCGATCTCACTTTTTCTCCTGCTGGCCGGCATGGAGATCAACCTCTCAACGGTTTGGAAACAAGGCAAAACGGTGTTGCGTGTCGGCACGCTCGGGCTGCTGATCCCGTTCAGCCTTGGATTTGCTGCCGCCCTTTATGCCCCCGATTGGCTTGGATTTGAAGAAAATGGACACCACCTTGCCTTTGCACTGTTTCTGGCGACCGTTCTATCGGTTACCGCGCTGCCGGTTATTGCCAAGATTCTGATGGATCTGGACCTCTATCGCAGTGATCTGGGTATGGTAATCGTTGCCGCCGCAGTATTGGGCGACTTGATCGGGTGGATCATCTTCGCCCTCATTCTGGGCATGGTGGATACAGGACACAGTCAAGGCCACGGAAGCCTTGCAACCATAGTGTCGGTCATTGGCTTTGCAGCCGCCATGTTGACGGTGGGACGTCGATGGATTCATTGGGTGCTTCCCTGGATCAGCACCCATGCAGGCTGGCCCGGCGGCGTGCTGGGCTTTGCCATGTCGTTGAGCCTGCTTGCAGCGGCTTTTACCGAGTGGATAGGCGTGCACGCCATTTTCGGTTCGTTCCTGGTCGGCGTAGCCATAGGCGACTCTCCTCATTTCCGAGAACAGACTCGAACGACTCTGCATGAATTCATCTCTTTCATCTTTGCCCCTCTGTTCTTTGCAAGCATCGGCCTGAGAATTGATTTTTCAACTCATTTCGATATCCTGTTGATATCGCTCATGCTGGTTATAACCTGCACAGGGAAAATCGTCGGCTGCGGGCTCGGTGCCAAGTGGGGGGGATTGCCGGGGCGGGAAGCTATGGCCGTGGGCTTCGGAATGATAGCACAAGGAACCATGGGCATCATCCTGGGGCTGTTGGCCCTCATGGCCGGGCTGATCGGCGAGCGAGTATTCGTCTCCATCGTGCTCGTTTCGCTGATCACTTCCATGCTGAGCGGCCCTTTGATCCAGCGGGCGCTCAGGCGCAAAAGAATGTGCAGACTTGCCGATTATCTGCAAGCAAAGACCTTTTTACATCGCCTGCAAGCAGAGACGCGGGACGAAGCTATTCAAGAACTGGTCAGGGCTGTTTGTCAGTCCGCGGGTTGCGGCCGGAAGGAAATTGAGGAGCGTGTCCTGCAGAGAGAGCGAGCCATGTCGACCGGGCTCGGCAACGGAGTGGCTGTACCACATGCCCGCATTGCCGGCCTGAAAGAGCCGCTGGTTTGCGTGGGCTTGTCAAGCGAGGGGATAGACTTCAATGCTCCGGACGGCAAGCCGGCTCAAATCATTTTGCTCCTGCTAAGCTCGCTCGAGGACGATTGCGCGCAAATCGAGCTGTTAGCGGATATTTCCAGGACCTTCGCCAATCGGGAAACACGCAAGCTGGCTCTGCAGGCAGAGGGTTTTTCAGAATTCATGGCATTGATAAGATCAGGAAAAGAATTCTGAATGAAAATGTCAAAGCACTACTTTCTCCAAAATTCGGGAACGAACAGCACAATAACAGTATATATTTCGAGGCGACCGAGCAGCATGCAAAGCGTGAGCACCCACTTGGCCATGAGCGGCAGATGAGCGTAGTTTTCGGTTGGTCCGACCGTTCCGATACCCGGACCGATGTTGCCGATGCAGGCCGCCACAGCTGCGAACGACGTGACCACATCTACATTCATGGCCGCCAGGAGGAACGAGGCAAGGATGAAAAGCCCCAGATAAATGATGAAAAAGCCCCAGACGCTTTTGATTACATCATCCGCCACCGGCCTTCTGCCCAGTTTGACCGGAGTGACGGCACGGGGATGGATTAACCGCAACAGCTCTCTGTAAGCATGCTTAATGAGAAGCATGATGCGCATACACTTCATGCCGCCCCCCGTCGACCCCGCCGAGGCGCCCAAAAACATACAAAAAAGCAGTATGCTCTGGGGCAGTGCGGGCCACAGTTCATAGTCGGCGCTGGCGTAGCCGGTAGTCGTAACGATGGAGACGACCTGGAAGACCGCATAGCGAAAGGAGCCGCCCAGATCACCATAGACGCTCTTAAATACACTCAGGGTGGAGATGAGCACGAAGACCCCAACCACTCCGACAAAAAACCGGAATTCCGGATCCTTGAGCATGTGCGAAGGTTTGCCCAAGAGCGCAAGGTAATGGAGGGAAAAATTGATGCCGGCGATCAGCATAAAAATCGTGATCACCGTATCGATGTAAACGCTATCGTAATAGCCGATGGAAGCATTCTTGGTGGAAAAGCCGCCGGTTGCCATGGTCCCAAAGGTATGGCACAGACTGTCGAACAGATCCATGTTGCCCAGCATGAGCAAAACCGTCTCGATGACTGTGAACAGTAAATAGACTTTCCACAAGACCATGGCCGTATCGCGGATGCGGGGCCGGAGCTTGTCCGGAATCGGACCGGGAACCTCGGCCTTGTAAAGCTGCATGCCGCCAACACCCAGAAAAGGCAGAATGGCCAGCGACAAGACAATAATGCCCATGCCTCCCAGCCAATGAGTGAGGCTGCGCCACATGAGGATTCCGCGAGGAACGACTTCGATGTTGGTGAGAACCGATGCTCCGGTGGTGCTGAATCCCGATACCGACTCAAAGAATGCGTCGACAAAGGATGGAAACGAGCCGGCGAAGTGAAACGGCAGTGCACCCACGAACCCGGCCCCAAGCCAACCCAACGCCACAATCGCCATTCCTTCGCGATGCGACATGACGTTGATCCGGTGAGCATGAAAAAGAGCGAACAAGCAAGCACCTGTAGCTATCGTCAAGAGCATGCTTTTGACGAGGGGCAGTTCGCTGCCGTCGTGGTAGCTTAGGGCAAAGATCAACGGCATGATCATGGTGAGACCGATGCAAACAATGAGTGCTCCGACAGTGCGCAGAACATAACGCCAGCGCATCAGAAATACTCCAGCTTGACCATCAGCTCCTCTTCAACCCGGGCGATGTTTTTTCGAGTAGAGAGAATGATCACGCGATCGCCCGGATGAACTATGCTTTCTCCGTTAGGGATAATGCTCTTTTCGCCTCTGAGGATGGCCAGAACGATAGCCCCCCGCGGGAAATGAAGATCCTTCAACGGCCTTTCCACAATGCCCGAGGTCTCCAAGGCAACGGCTTCCAGCACCTCCGCCTGCTCTCCTTTAAGGGAGACGGAAGACAAGACCTTGCCTTTGCGCACATGTAGGACGATGGAATTTATTGCCGAAAGTCTCGGACTGACGATCTGGCCCAGACCAATTGCTCCGATGATGGGGATATAATGAAATTTATTGATCCGGGTCATGGTCCTTTTAGCCCCGAGACTCTTTGCCAGAAGAGAGGAAAGCACGTTGGCCTCTTCGTTTCCGGTGAGGGATATGGCTACATCAATTTCTCTGATGTTTTCTTCCTCCAACAGCTCTTGATCGGTGCCGTCGCCGTGCAGAACGATGGTATGCCGAAGTCTCTCTGCAAGAGAGCCACAACGTTCTCTGTCTATTTCCACCAGACGAACATGATATTGTCGCTCTTCCAGTTCAAGAGCCAGGCGCAATCCTATGTTGCCGCCCCCGACGATCAAGATATGCCGGATCGGATCGGATCGGCTGCCAAAGATCTTCAGCACCTTTTCCAGTTGGTCGGTGCCACACACAAAGTAGAGCAGATCTCCCGCTTTGACGCGATCTTTGCCGATGGGAACAATCAGTCGCTCGTTGCGGAAAATTGCCGCAATGATGAATCTGAGCTCACCCGTCTTCTGCCGCAGATCCTGCAGACATTCTCCTACCACGGGGCTGCCGGCGGCAACCCGCAAACCAATCAGTTTGATCTTACCCTCGGCAAAATCGCTGACATGCTCTGCATCTGGCACTGTCAGTGATTTTTCAATGGTTTTTACCACTTCGACTTCGGGATTGATCACGGTGTGGATGTTCAAACTTTTTTGAACCAATTCCGGCCAGTGCTTGGTGTAATCCTCATCCCTTATGCGGGCGAACTTGACGATGCCCGGCTCGATGGCATTGGCGAAAAGACAGGCAACCAGATTAGTTTCGTCACTGTCAGTGACCGCCAAAAACGTGTCGGCCCCCCGGATTCCCGATTCTTCCAGAACGCTCGGACTGCTGCCGGAGCCCTGTACGGTCTGAACGTCGAGCAGATCGGCAAATCGCTTGAGTGCCTCGGCTCGTTTATCGATAACGACGACTTCCTTATTCTCAAAAGCAAGCCGTTGAGCGATATGAAAGCCAACTTCACCCGCTCCCACAATTATGATTCGCAAATTCAACCGTCCTTTCCAAAGCAACGAAAAACCGGTTCGATCCTTTTACCGAAGCATATTATCGTATCCACGAAAACAGGCAATAGAACCTTTTAAGAAATCATTCAGTTCCCTGCCGTCAGCGGGTACAAAACAGCCGGCAATTTGTCTTGAAAGAGCCGGGAAAAAATCACGGCCTTCAGTTGACAGCTGGGGAAGATTCCAATTAAGATTAATAGTTTTTGATATACACGAAAATCTAAGGAGGACTCCTGTGAGCTACACTGTTGCACTGGGCGGTAAGGGTGGCACCGGCAAAACCACCATCGCCGGACTTTTGATCCGCTACATGATTGAAAACGGCATGAAGCCGGTTTTAGCGATTGATGCAGATTCGAATTCGAATCTCAATGACGTGCTGGGCGTGGAGCTGGCGGAGACATTGTCCAACGCCCGCGAAATGATGAAAACGGATGTTCCTACGGGAATGACCAAAGACATCTACATGGAAATGAAGGTGGAAGAGTCTTTGGTGGAAGGCAACGGCTACGACCTTGTCGCCATGGGCCAACCGGAGGGGCCGGGCTGCTACTGTGCAGCCAATAATTTGCTCAGCAGCCTTATCGAGCGATTGATGAAAAACTACAAATACCTCGTGGTGGATAATGAAGCGGGAATGGAGCATTTCAGCCGCCTCACTCAAAAGGACGTCGACTTGCTGCTCCTGGTTTCGGATCCGAGCCGTCGGGGCCTCACCGCCGCCTGCCGAATCGCTCAGTTGGTTCGAAGCCTGCCGATTCGGGTGGACAAGACCTTCCTTCTGGTCAATCAGTTGGAGAAGAAGCCTGCTTCGTGGCCTCAAGACGTGCTGGAGACCTTCGGTGAAGAACACGTCAAGGTTCTTCCCGCCGACCCGCTGCTGGCTCAATTCGACTTTGAAGGCAAGCCCACCGTCACCCTTCCGGATGACGCCCCCATCGTTAAATCATCCAACGAGTTATTCAAGGAACTGATCAAGCCCACAATACACTAGCCCCGCAAATAGGAGGAGGATGCCTATGTTCCCAATTCGGAGAGCATTGTTGAGCGTCACAGACAAGTCGGGCCTGGCGGAGTTTGCCAAAGGCTTGAAGGCACATGGAGTAGATCTGCTCTCGACGGGCGGCACAGCTCGCCTGCTGCGCGAAAACGGCCTGGTAATCACGGAAGTCTCTGACTACACAGGATTTCCGGAAATGCTGGACGGCCGGGTTAAAACCTTACACCCGAAAATTCACGGCGGTATTTTAGGCATTCGCGACAATGAAGCCCACGTCAAAACCATGGCAGCTCACGGCATAGAACCCATCGATATGGTGGTGGTCAACCTGTACGCGTTTGCCAAGACCGTGGCTCGTCCCGACTGCACTCTCGAAGAGGCCATCGAGAACATCGATATCGGCGGACCCACCATCATTCGTGCAGCGGCCAAGAACAGCCGCCATGTGGCGGTTGTCACCGACCCCAAAGATTACACAGCCGTTCTGGATGAAATGAAACGCCTCAACGGCCACATTACACGGCAGAAAAGCCTCGAGCTCGCGTGCAAAGCATTTTGCCTGACCCATACCTACGATCGTCACATCTGTGAGTATATGCAAAACGTTACGCGTGCCGGCTCATACGATTAGGAGAGTCAGTATTCATGAAAGTGCTCGTAGTCGGCAGCGGAGGAAGAGATCACGCGATCGCCTGGAAGTTTGCACAAAGTGATCGGGTAAAACAGGTCTTCGTTGCCCACGGAAATGCCGGGATCGCCCAGACAGCTGTCTGTGTCGAAGCAAAAGAAATTGACGAGATCGCCGCTTTTGCGGAAAAGGAAAAGATCGATCTTACCTTTGTCGGTCCTGAAAAGCCGCTCTCGGCCGGAATAGTTGATTTGTTCAGAAGCCGCGGACTGCCGATCGTCGGCACCGACCGGAGGGCCAGCCGGCTTGAAGCCAGCAAATGCGACACCAAGCTGATGCTGCGCGAACTGGATATTCCCATACCGGATTTCGAAATCTTTTCAGACCCCGATAGAGCACGAAGCTATGTACACCGGATTGGCCACCCGGTGGTGGTAAAAGCCGACGGCCTGGCCGCCGGCAAGGGCTCGCTGGTGTGCGACGAGGTGAAAGACGCCGAAGAAGCAATCACTGATATTATGGAAAGAAGAATCTTCGGCGAGGCCGGAGAGCGGATCGATATCGAAAAAAGGCTTTACGGCAGGGAGCTTTCTTTCTTTTGCTTTACCGATGGCTACTCGATGGTGCCCATGGTGGCAGCCCAGGACTATAAGCGCGCCAGAGACAACGATGAGGGCAAGAATACCGGAGGAATGGGCTCCTACTCGCCCCATCCGTGGCTCGATCAAAAGCTGATAAATACGATCATGGCCAAGGTGGCCGAACCGCTCATAAAGGGTGTGAGGGAAAAATACGATTTTCTCTACCAGGGGATTCTCTACCTGGGATTGATGCTTGTGGAAGAGGGAGCGGAAATTATTCCATATGTCCTGGAGATCAATATTCGCCTGGGCGACCCCGAGGCCCAGGTCATCTTGCCTCGCCTGCAGACGGATCTGGTCGATATTTGTGAAGCTATTTTGCAGGGGCGCTTAAGCGGGATGGAGCCCAAGTGGGACCCGCGTTATCAGCTCTGCTTGATTGCCACAAGCGGTCGCACCAAAGGGAAAAAAGGATGGTATAAAGGCTATCCTGATCGATACAAGATCGGTTTGCCGATCACCGGCCTGGACCAAGTTGATGATAACTGCCTGATTTTTCATTCAGGCACAGGGTTCAATGATGACGGCCGGCTGATCACGACCGGCGGCCGGGTGCTGTGTATCGTGAGCAACGGCGCTACCCTGGAGGAGGCAAGGTCAATAGCCTACCGAGAAATGGAAAAAGTATCCTTTGAGGGCATCTATTACCGAAGCGATATAGGGGCTTCGTAGAAGGAAGAGAATTAGAGGGCTGTGAAGAAGAATCCTTTGGTAGGCATCGTTATGGGAAGCGACTCCGACCTTCCCTTCATGGAAGAGGCTTTTCGGGTGCTGGAATCTTTTGGGGTCGACTACGAGGCGCATATCCTTTCCGCTCACCGCTCTCCGCAGAAAACTTCACAGTATGCCAGGGAGGCGGCCGGCCGGGGTCTTCGGATATTGATCGCCGGAGCCGGTTGGGCGGCCCATCTGGCCGGTGTGTTGGCCGCCGAGACGATTCTGCCGGTGGTGGGAGTTCCCATGGCATCATCGCCGCTGCAAGGCTTAGATGCTCTTTATGCCACGGTGCAAATGCCTCCGGGAGTGCCGGTTGCTTCCATGGCTATCGGCAAGGGAGGCGCCCACAACGCCGCCTTGTTTGCCGTACAAATTCTGGCGCTGCAGGATTCAGCTCTAGCCGACAAATTCCGCCGACATAAAGAAAAGATGACCGAGCAAATAGCGGAAAAAGACCAGAAGCTTCAGGACCGGCTTGCCAATCCCAGATGAGGGCCAGGCGCGCAGTACGGAGAGAGCGAGCAAGAGTTGGACTGCAACCCACGAATCTGGAAGGTTGAGGCGCAAATTCCGGCATTGTCGAACATCGATGAGGCCGTTTCTTTGCTTCTCAATGGCGGCTTAATAGTCTATCCTACCGAAACCTTTTATGCGTTGGGAGGACAGACGACCTCAACAACTGTCATTAAGCGCATTTACTCAGTCAAAGGCAGAGATGCCGACAAGCCGCTGCCTTTGGTCGCCGCCAGTGCAACTGATGTACGAAGAGCGGTCGGCAGTTGGCCCGAAGCAGCGGAGCAACTGGCCGAAGCTTTCTGGCCCGGACCACTCACCCTGGTGTTGGCCGCATCACCGGCGCTGCCTTCCGAGCTGCATCTCCAGACGGGAAAGATCGCCATCCGCATCTCGCCTCATCCGGTAGCTGTGCTTTTGGCAAAGGCGGCCGGTGGCTTGTTGATTTCAACCAGCGCCAATATTTCCGGGCAATCGGCGGTCGACCACCCGGACGACATTGAGCCGGATCTACTGGCGCAAATAGACGGACTGATTTATGCTGGCAAGTTACCCGGCCGTATGCCTTCGACTATTGTGGACGTGTCGACAACCCTGCCCAGACTGGTCCGCGACGGTAGCATACCGTGGGAGCTTATTGAACGGACTTTGCATCTGTGAATGGTTAAGATATTAATCTTACTTTAAGCGAGCATTTGTGTACTACATCACTCTTATTTTGATCAGCACCCTGGTTATTGTGCTGGCCGGTTTGCTGGCGGCCGCTCGCCGCTGGCGTGGACTGGCAAGGCGAGAAGCTAGAGTCCTCCTGACCGGCGGCGGAACGGGGGGGCATGTCAATCCGGCTCTGGCTATTGCGGAGGGGATTAGAAGAAAAGAGCCCGACACTCGCTTCCTTTATGTCGGTGTGCGGGGCAAAGCCGAAGCGGTCATTGTGCGCCGTGCAGGCTATCCCCTTAAATTCGTCTGTTCGGAAGGCTTTCCGGGGCTGAAGCCGTCGCCGGCCACATTTCGCTTTCTGTGCAAACTTTCCATTGGCATCGCTCAGTCCGTTTTCATCCTGTTTCGCTTTGCACCTCGCTGGATTATAGCTACCGGAGGCTATGTCAGCGCCCCCATCATCCTGGCCACTTTAATTTTGCGCGCATTGCACCTGGCTCCGACCAAGGTATTCCTGCACGAACAGAACAGCATACCGGGTCAACTGAATTCATGGCTGGGGCGCTGGGCGGATCGAGTGTTGCTAACCTTTCCCCAAACTCTGGTCTTTTTTCCCAAGAATGGTGTGGTCGTCGGCTATCCGATTCGCTACTCGGTCATTTCAAAGCCGCGGGAAGAGGCTCTGCCGCTCCTGCCATGTAGAATCCCGGACGGTCGTCGAACAGTTTTTGTATTCGGTGGCTCCCAGGGAGCACGCACCATCAATCGGGCCATTGTGGATTCACTGCGCTACCTTTTGCCTTACCGTGAAAAATTGTTCATCATTCATGGGATGGGTCTGAACAAGTCTGCCGAATATGATGCGGAAGCCGATACGGAAGCTCGTCTGCTGGCTCAATTTAGCGAAGAAGAAAGAGCGCTGTTGGGCGACTTCTATTACCGGCAGGACTATTTTCACAACATCGCCGATGTCTATTCCGTGAGCGATCTCATTGTCTGCCGAAGCGGCGCGGGAAGCTTGAATGAAATCTCCGGCCTGGGCAAACCTTCTTTGCTCATACCCAAAGCGAATCTTCCCGGCGATCATCAGGTTATGAACGCACGCGCCATGAAGCACGCCGGAGCGACTGAAATCTTGTTCGAAGACACAGTGGTGGAAGCAAGCGAAGTGCTTGAGAAGGTCGAAGGCGAGGTATTGGCGGATCGGATTCTGCGCCTGCTCAACGACTCATCCAGACTGCAGGAGATGGGGATCAGAAGCCGGCAGTTTTTGCGGCGGCATTCCAATGAACGCATCCTGAGCGAGCTTTATGGCGACCATAGCTACAACAATGGAACCGGGTTTCATTCCATCCCGTTCAGTCCCCTGGTTAGTAATTTTCGTCTTCTAAGTATTCTGAGTACTGCCTACAATGAGTCGCCCCAGCACTTCGATCCGATGCAGATCATTGGAGACGAAGACGATCTCGCCTATTATCACCATCGCGCTGCCGGCCTGCTTAGCCATGAAGCGTGGCAAGATCGTAATTTGGGAGTAAAATTGATCGGACTGACCCGCTATCAAGAAAAAATACCGACTCTTCTGCACATGCTGGGGGACCGGACTCCCGCCTCAAGAATAAAACGCATGTTCGGGGGAGATTTCAAGCAGGTCGGCTTCATTCGAAGGAATATCGTGCACGCTCTGCAGGTGATGAATGAGCTCAATCCGGACGTGGAGCAGCATCTATTGATTGCCATCCAGGATCCATACTTTGAGGTACGTTCTCAGGCCTGCCGGACAGCCGCCCATTTCGGCCGATTTCTGGCCGGCAAAGAGGAATGGTTTCAGGCTCTGCTGAGGTGCTTGCAGGACAAGTCCTTCGAGGTCATACTGGAAGCGGCCAAGGCATTGGGTGAGGTTGGTGTGAACGGGGAAGCGCTGGAAGTGCTGATGACCCTTAGAGAGGATTTACGCTGGCAGGTTCGTGACGCGGCGCTGAAAGGAATAAAACGGCTCATCGAACGGCGAATCATCTCCCCTTCGCCGGAAATTCTCGAACAGGTTGCCACTTTTGTGCTCACCGCAACCGATTTCAGTCCACATTTTTCCATCAAAGAAACATACAAGAGCATAGAAAATTGCTGCCGGGAAAGAACGTCCAGTGACAATCAACTGGAACAACCGCTGATGCTCCCCGACGCCGCAGCAAGGAAATGAAGACATGATTTACGCCCTTTGCAATACACTGATCGAGAGCTCAGACGTTTTCTCGTTCTGCCGTCTGGTTAACTACATCACGTTTCGCTCCATCATGGCGGCGCTCACTTCGGTAATTTTTATTTTTCTCTTCAGTCGCCCGTTTATCCTCACCATGCATCGACGCTGCTTCTGGGACCAGGTGCGAGAAACCGGCATCCGATCGGCATTCGATAAGAGCGGCACACCAACCATGGGAGGGCTGCTTATCATTGGCGCCGTGCTGAGCTCCATGGTCCTTTGGGGCAGCTGGCGCAACCCCCTGTTGCTTTGCTCGCTGGCGGGTATGATCTGGTTCGGCTTGATCGGCTTATGGGACGATTATTCCAAAGTAAGAAGTCGGAGCGGTGACAGAGGAATGTCGGAGCGTACCAAGCTCATTTTACAGGGCCTGTTCGGGATTGGCTTTGCCTGGGCCTGCGTGGGCCCGCTCGCTCCCCTCGATTCGCTGGCTACCAAATTGTACGTACCCTTCTACAAGCATCCGCTGATCGATCCCGGACCGTTCCTCTACGGTATGTTCATCTTCTTTTTCATCATTTTCGTCTCCAACGCGGTCAATATTACCGACGGGCTTGATGGACTCGCCATTACACCCTCGCTTTTTGTCGTATCGGTTCTTGCTGTTTTTGCCTATGTGGAAGGCAACCGGATCTATTCCGGGTATCTTTATTATCCATACCTGCGCGGCGCCGGCGAGCTGACGGTTTTCGCTGCCGCCTTCGCAGGTGCGGGATTGGGCTTTCTTTGGTACAATGCTTATCCGGCTCAAATCTTCATGGGCGACACCGGTTCACTTGCCATCGGAGGAACCATGGCGGTCCTTTCCGTATTGCTCAAACAGGAAATGCTTTTCCCGCTGCTGGGTGGACTATTCATTGCCGAGGCAATCACCAGTCAGATTCAAGACAAGATCGGCGTCCAGTGGATCGGCCGGCGTATCTTTTATCGAGCGCCGCTGCACCACAATTTGCAGCACCTTGGGATCGCTGAAACGAAGGTTGTGATCCGCCTGTGGATCGTGGCCGGAATATTGGCCCTGATTTCCCTGGCAACTTTGAAATTGCGCTGAAATCGCCCATAAGGAAAAAGAAATGGTCATTCTTATCTTGGGGGCCGGAGCCCTGGGCAGCCTCATTGGGGCAAGATTGTCGCAGACAGACGCACGCGTGCTGCTGTTGACAACCGATCGGCGGCATATCCGGGCAATCCTGGATGGCGGTCTCATAATCGATGAGCTGGATGGCTCTCAGAGTCGCTTTTCTATACCCGGCTACTCCAATCCTCGTGACTTTGGCGAGAAGGCTGATCTGGTGATCGTGACCGTCAAAAGCTATGATACAGCAACGGCGGTAAGCAGCGTCGCCGGATGCTGTCATGGCTCCACCCTCTTTCTGACGCTTCAAAACGGAATCGGAAACTGGGAGCACATATCTCAATTGAAGGGCGAGCAGAACGTTTTGGCCGGGTCCACTGCGCAGGGAGCCACCATGGTGGAACCGGGCAGAATTCGGCATGGGGGCAACGGCCAGACCTTCATTGGTGAATTCAACGGGCCGCCCACGGAGCGTGTGCAGCAAATGATCGATCTGTTCAGGCCGGCGCATTTGGAGGCTCATGCCAGCGATCAAATGCAGAGGCTGATTTGGGAGAAGCTGCTGATCAATGTCGGGATCAATGCGATTACGGCGCTTACCGGCATCCGCAACGGCTCGATTGCAGAGCGCGAGGCCGCTCGCGAGCTGTCTCAGACCGCTGTTCGAGAAGCGCTCGAGGTCGCACGAAAGAAAGGATTTGCCATCGGCGACGAAATCGTCGAACGGGTTATTGCCGTCGCCAGGGCAACGGCCAGGAATCGCTCTTCCATGGGCCAGGATGTGGATCGCAGCAAAGGGACCGAGATCGATGCCATCAACGGCGCCATAGTCCAATTCGGCCGAGAGATGGGCATCGCGACTCCTGTCAATTATACGCTTACCCAACTTGTCCGGACTGTTGAAGCCGGATACTTGATGGAGAAGGGGGCCAACCATGAATAAACGCATCACCGTACCGGATATTCTGGGTGCCAAGGGCAGGCGCAAGCTCACCATGCTTACCGCTTACGATTTCCCCACTGCCCGTTGGGTCGATCAGAGCGGGGTGGATATGATACTGGTGGGAGACTCGCTGGCCATGGTCGTCCTGGGCCACGAAGATACCCTCTCGGTCGGCATGGAAGAAATGATCCACCATACGAAAGCGGTGAGTCGTGCCGCCGAACGGGCGCTGGTGATCGGCGACATGCCCTTTCTGTCTTACCAGGCTGGCATAGAACAGGCGGTGCTCAATGCCGGCCGTTTCTTGAAGGACGGGAGAGCCCAGGCCATCAAGCTGGAAGGGGGGGCGCGCGTTCTTCCGCAAGTCAAAGCCATTGTGGCGGCGGGGATCCCGGTGCAGGGGCATCTGGGCCTGACTCCTCAAAGTGCGGCTCAAATGGGCGGTTTCAAGGTACAGGGGAAAACCGCCGAAGCGGCCAAAGCGTTGATTGACGACGCTCAGGCGCTTTCCGAGGCGGGCTGCTTCAGCATTGTGCTGGAAGCCATTCCGGCTCCCATCGCGGCGCGCATCACGGAGGCCGTCCCGATCCCCACTATAGGCATCGGTGCCGGCCCTGACTGTGACGGGCAGGTGCTGGTAATCCACGATGTGCTGGGGCTTTTCGACCGCTTCATCCCCAAATTCGTCAAACAGTACGCCCGCCTTGGGGAGCCAATACAGGAAGCTCTGACGCGCTATCGAGAAGAAGTTGAAAAAGGTCTCTTCCCCGGCCCCGAGCACACCTTCACTATGGATGAAAAGGAAGCAAAGAAAGTGGCCGACGTTTAGGGCGCCTAAGAGCCTTGTATAACAATGACTCTGTTCCAGGGGATGGGGTGAATTCCAGGTTACATAACTACTGAAGACTATCCCTCTTTACAGTTCGTGCTCTCACACTATCAGAATCATTTTCACAGCAACTTGATCTCGCGAGCCAGCCAACAAGCCACGATCTCCTTTCGAAACCTGAGAAGCGAATTCCGTGATTAGAGAAGTGTATAGAATGATAAGAACAGGCTTCATGGAGGAACGATCATGCCCAGATCCTTTGCCGAAATAGAAGAGCAAGCACGCCTGCTGTCAGCTGACGAACGGGCGCGGCTTGCCGAAATTCTGCTGGAATCGCTGCAGGAAACCCCTTTGTCGGAAGTGGAGGCTGCCTGGCAGCGAGGATTGAAGAAAGGGTAGCAGCCTATGACCGAGGAGAAGCGACAACGTATCCAACTGAGGATGTGTTTGCCGAAGCCAGGCGCATCAGCCGATGAAGCGCGCCCGGTTTGTCGCCGCCGCACGCCGGGAGCTCCTTGCTGAAGTGGCTTATTACAGCGAAGTGGAACCTGGCTCACGGAAGCATTTTACCAAAGCGATCAAGGAAGCGACTGCCCTGGCGCTAACATTTCCCCAAGCGGGGTTCTCTTCGGCAGCAATACCCGGCACGTCATGGTTAATGGGTTTCCGTTCTCTATTATCTACAGACCGGATGACACCGGAATTATCATCTTTGCCGTGGCCCATCATGCCGGAAGCCGCAATACTGGCGGTCGCGACTGTAAGAACGTACCAAAAGATCCATCCAAGGCTCGTGCATCGATATGAAAGTGATGTTGTCCGACCGGTAGGGCGGGGTTGCGTCCCCGCCCATATGATCGCCCCCCGTTGATAACGACCGGACCACCGCCCAAAAAAAGTTCCCGCAGACGTGAGGGAGCCTCACCCTGATATCGAGGGGCACCCTCTCTATTGCCCAATCTGTGCGGTGCCAAATGCATCGGCGGGGCCGCAACCCGACCGGCCGTTACCGGTCGATTCATAGGCGTCGCCGTAGAACAGGCGATCAAGGTAGCTCACCCATTCCATTTCGCAAGGCACCACAGCCAGAGCGTGGAGACCTTGATTTCGTTAGACATTTACCCTCATGGAGAGTATGAAAAAGGGTAAAGGCTGGAGCTGCAGTATGGGGGCTTCGGGGGTGTTGCGCTCTTAGCGAATTCTAATCCTGATCTAATTAATCTTGCTGCACGTATGATTTTTCGGAAAGCCGTTCCGCCGGGGATGCGCTGCTCACTTCAGGCCTATGCCTGGAAGGCTCTCGAAAGCTGCTGCTCTTTGCGCCTGGAAGATACCTGGCAAGGCAAAGGAAGCAGAGCACAGAAAGCCCTGCCGCTGCCGTGTCGCAGAATGCTGGGGGAAAAACTGCGTGGTGCCGGCCGGCTTTCGCTACCCATGAGGTATTGCAGGATGCAGCTTGTCATCAACACACCGGGAACCTTTCTGACCCAAAAGGACGAGTGCTTTCGGCTCAAGCAGCAGGAGAAGATCTTCGACATTTCTCCGCTCAAAGTGGAGAGCATCGTCATCGCCAACCAGGCGATGGTGACCACCCAGGCGGTGGTCCTGGCCCTGGAGCACAACATCGACGTGGTCTTTCTGGACAAGTACGGAGATCCGGTGGGGCGCATCTGGTTTTCCAAGCTCGGGAGCACCGCGCTGATTCGCCGCAGGCAGCTGGAAGCGCACGACAGCCCGCTCGGTCTGCAGCTGGTGATTGAAATGGTCGGGCAAAAGCTCAACAACCAGCTCCTCTTTTTGAAGAAGCTCATGCACGCAAGGCCCGGAAGCGAAGAATCGATCCGACCGGCGGTCGAGGCGGTCGAAAGATCGAAGGCCGACCTGGCGCAGGAAACCGCCGATCTGGAAACGGCCCGCAACCGCATCATGGGCCTGGAAGGAACCGCCGGCCGCAGCTACTTTCGCTGCCTCGCCTTCCTGCTGCCGGAAAAATACCGCTTCAGCGAACGGTCGCGGCGCCCGGCCAGGGACCCTTTCAATGCCTGCCTCAATTACGCTTACGGGATACTCTATTCGCTGGTGGAAAAAGCCTGCATCCTTGCCGGCCTCGATCCCTATCTGGGGTTTCTTCACACCGACAATTACAACAAGAAATCAATGGTCTTCGACCTGATCGAGCCGTTCCGCATCTTTGGCGAACAGACGGTGGTGTACCTTTTTACCGGCAGGAAGATCAAGGACGACTACTTCGACGGCAGAGACGGCGCCGTGTCCCTCAACCAGGCCGGCAAGCCGACGATCGTGGAAGCTTTGAACAGACACCTGGACGAATCGGTGCGCTACCGCCGGAAAAACGTCAAACGCCGCACCATCATCCAGCACGAGGCGCATCGGCTGGCCAACCTGCTACTGGCGGATACCGGTCATAAGAGGCCCGACTGGCTCGAAATCAGGGAGTTCTAACCTGGAGGATCGCGGCCATGGCCGTATTGGTTTGGATCATCTACGACATCTCCGACGACAAGATCCGCGGCAAAGTGTCCAAGACGTGCAAGCGCTACGGCCTGGAGCGGGTGCAAAAGAGCGCCTTCCTGGGCCGGCTCGAGGCCAGCCGCTTCGATGAGCTGACGGAAAAATGCCGCAGCCTGATCGATGAAGAAGTCGACAGCATCTACCTTTTTCCCTTCTGCCAGGAAGACTTCAAGCGGGTCCAGGTGCTCGGCCAGGGCTTCGACCGCAAACTGGTCAACGACGAGCTGCTGGCCCGTTTTTTTTGAGTGGAGCTTGAGAGAGGTAAAGACCTGAGATTGTTGTATTTGCCCATTCAGGAACCAATGCGACTCAGCAATTCTCATTTTGCATGCCGTTCGTTTTGCGTAGGGTGGGTGGAGGCGCTTCTTTCTGCGCCATAACCCACCAGATGGCCGCATCTGTGGTGGGTTACGCTGCCGCTTCACCCACCCATGGTCCATAATGAGAATTGCTGATGCGACTTGTCCCAGTTTGACAAATTCAATAAAGTATGGAAAATGAATATTGTAAAGCGAAGATTAAAATGGGATCTAAGTTGAATATTGAGAGAGATATTGAAATGTACGCCAAAGTCTCCAAAAAAGGGCAAATCACAATCCCCAAATCGATTCGGAAGAAATTGAACATACGAGAGAACGGAGCCGTATTGTTCATCATCGAAAATGGCGAAGTCAAGCTGAAGGGTGTGCCGGCCGGAGCGGCGGAAAGCCTGGCTGGAAGTTTGAAAGAGTATGCAGAAAGGTATGTCCCACTAGACAAAGTTAGAGAGAAGATTCAAGAGGATATTGCTCGAGATGCAAACCTCGAGCACGAACCAGATGAGGCTGAGACGAAAAAATGATCTGACATTTATGACTTGACATTTAATTTTTGCACGTATAATTTGGAAAGAACAGAGATTGAAACCACGTTTAATTGGGAAACGAGTCCATTCCACCACAACAAGGATATTCTCATGGATTCGCCAGATCCCGTATCTGCATTGGGAGGCGACAATATTACTTGTGATTTTATAAGCTCAATAGGCATTGACCAATGATAATCGATGATAAGACTTTCCTTATCGACACTAATGTCATCCTCCGCTACTTGCTCGACGATCATCCCCAATTTAGCCCCAAGGCCACCAAGTTCATGACCGAGGTTTCACAATCTAAAAGAAAAGCCGAAATTCCGGAGGTCGTCCTCCTGGAGTCCATCTATGTCATGGAGAAATTTTATAAAATCCCGCGTAAAACAATAGTCGACCGGCTCAGCCGTATTATCACCTTCAACGGCATCATCAATTCGAATAAGTCCATCTTGATCAGCGCGCTCCTGACATATCAACAACATACTATCGACTTCGTCGACTGCCTCCTCTACGCATGTTCTTCTCCAACCAGACCGGTTGCTTCCTTTGACCGTGATTTTGATAGATTGAATGCCCATGTAGTTAATCTCTAGATCAGATCCCAAAAGTGTAAGCTCAGTTTAAGCTGATCTGAAAAAGGAAAATCCTCATGTTCCAGAAGCTTTCCGAATTCAGTAAGCTCTTGCCGCTTACGGAAATGGTTCAACATCTAAATGAAGGCATGCCGGAAAACTATGATCGGGGCCTTGCCATCTGTTTTGATGAAAAAGGGAGCTTTCAGTCCGTCCGAGTGCTCCATAACCGAGAGAGCGTGATTTATCGCTCCGGCCCTTCGAACGGAACCGATTACACTCCCTGCTGCAAGTTGGCTAAAACCACGGACAACCGACTGTTGAAAGCGGCAAAGAACCTTCTGGGATCGGGAGAGCTCTCCGCGGGGGAAGCAAAATGGCTGTCAACCACCATAGATGCCTATGAACAGAACATGAAGCAGATTTGGACAGAGATGGATGAGCAATCCCGGAACGCTCAAATCGACGGGAAAACTCACCGCGGGTATGTCTACTGGGCACAGATCACAAGCGGCAACATCTCTCCCGTCTACGCATGGGACAGCAGCAAGCGCCACATGCGGGCATCGGTGGTGGCGAATTGGAAGACCCGAGGTGGATACAGAGAGCAAGGGACCTGTTTTGTCTGCGGTCAAAAAAAGAGGCCGGTGCTCGGGAATTTTTCCCTTCTGGCCTGCTACAACTTGGACAAAATCGGCAGCATTGCCGGGGGATTCAAGGAAGCAAACGGAGTCAAGAACTTTCCCGTTTGCGAAGAATGCGCTCTGCGGATTTCAGGTGCCGTTATCCGCATCGAGAATGACCTGACCAGCACCATGGCCGGCCAAAGCTATATGATTCTGCCGTACAGCAATTCCGAAGAAATTCGGGAGGAGATGAAGCACCTCCTGACCAATAAACCGGGCCGGTTCAAACTGGGCAGTGGTAAGCAGTTCGATCTGATCGCCCAGGAAGAATCTTTTCTGGAAGATTTTGAAGCTTTTTCCGACCAAATGGCTTTCGCCTTGATCTTTTTTAAACAGGACAATGCGGCCTGGCGAATCCAGGCGGAGGTCCAGCAGGTGCTCCCCAGCCGGATGAAATCCTTGCATGATGCCAGCCGCAAAATCAGCGAGGCAACGGATCTGACCTATACCGACAGGAAAGGTGAAGAAAAGCGGATTGAAATCAATGCCAACCTGATCCGCAATTTTTCCGAAGCATCTGAAAAGAAAAGCGAGGAGGTATTCCGAGCCTGGCTCGTTGCCCTGTTTGAGCATAAACAGATTGGCTATCGCGAGCTTTTGCACCACCTGGTCAATCGGCTCGTTTACGTCGGCAGGAAGGAGAATGCCTTGATTCCATGGACATTGCGCCAGGCATGGGCATTTTACCGGTACGCCTGCCTGGTTGATCTCATCATACCGGACAAGAAAGGAGCTTCTATGGAAGGTGCTGTTCCTGCCAGCCCTTACGGGCAGTACATTCTCGATCACCCCGAATTTTTCGATCGACCGGAAAAAGTCGTGGCTTTTCTGACGGGTTGCTATGTTTCTGTTGTTACCAGCGTCCAATACGGCAAGCGCAAGAGCACCCCGTTCGCCAAAAAGTTTGTCGGGAGACTGCTGCCAAGGGACCATCTGAAACGACTCTACCGGGAAGGACATGGCAAGCTGGCCCAATACGAAGCTCTCGGCCTAGTGGCCAAGAAGATGGATCCGGACCTGGCCGAGGCATGGGTCCAGTGCGGAGCAGAGTGGAGGATCAGCAACGAGGAATCGACTTTCGCATTTACCATCGGTTACAGCCTGGAGTCGCGCATCAGGGCTTTTTCGGGCGACCAGGAACTGGCAGAAATTTCTGAATTTACCGAGGAGGCGGAAAGCAATGAGCTCGATTGAGAATCGTTACGAAATTCTGTTCCTTTATGAGGCCAAGGACTGCAATCCCAACGGCGATCCGTTAGACGAAAACCGGCCCCGGACCGATCCTGAAACTGGCGTGGCAACGGTAACCGATGTGCGGATCAAACGAACAGTTCGGGATTTTTTTCTGGCAGTTGAGCCGGACGTTGAAAAACGTATGGAAGGCGGTACGGAAATCTTGATCCGGGACACTTTCAAACGGGACGGATTTCTCTCGCAGGGAAAGGACCGCGCCGAGAACTTCATTGATGACGCCATTCAAGGCAAAAAGGGACTTGAAAAGCTTCAGGCGCTGCAGAATGCAATCATGAAAAGATGCATCGATGCTCGCCTGTTTGGCTGCGCGCTCCCCATGGGGAAAAACGAGCCCTCTTTGAAGGTGACGGGGCCGGTTCAATTCATGCCGTTCAACCGCAGCCTGCATCGCGTTGCTCCGCAAATGGTGCAGCAGACGGCCGCCTTTGCCGGATCGGCGACGGCATCGCAAAAATCGTTTGCAGAACGGTGGCTGCTCCCTTATGCCTTGATTGCTGCTTACGGGGTTGCCAATGAGAACGCCGCACGCACGACCGGGATGTCGCCAAAAGACCTTAGCAGTCTGTTGGATGCGCTTTGGCGGGGGACGGCGGAGCTCAATACCCACTCCAAAATGGGACATGATCCCATGCTGCTGCTGGTGGTAGAAAGCCGGGCCGGTCACAAAATCGGAGCACTCCAGCGCAGGGTCAAAATGACGGATCAGCCCGAGGAAGAGACCGTTATCCGGGATTCGAGCCAGTTTTGCATCGACCTTTCAGAATTGCTCGATGCGATAGCACAGAATGACAAGGTCGTTTCGACCAAAGCTCGTCAGAATGCAAGGCTTCGGGTTAAAGATAGCGTGCGTGAAGCGCCCGTTATGGATTTGCTGAAGGAAAGAAGCATCGCCGTAGAAAGCCTGGAGATTTAGCCAATGAGAGCCCTCGCTTTTGATATTTGCGGCGAATATGGGCATTTCAAAAAGCCCTACTCCCCAATGAGCCCTGTGACCTTTCCACTTCCCCCGCCACCGGCTGTGCTGGGAATGCTGGGGGCCGTCCTTGGTTTATCGAAAACCGAGTATCCTGAACAACTGGCATGGGCCAGAGTCCGGATTGCCATTCGCCTGTTGACCCCTGTTCGAATATTTCGCGCGGCGATCAATCTCATCAACACCAAAGACGGCACGGACAAGTACTTCCGGCCTCGTGCTCATACCAACACACACATCCAGGTGAATTACGAGTTTTTGAAGAACCCGGCCTTCCGAGTAGTTGTCGGCGATTTACCATCCGACATGCACGATCGATTGAAGAATCTGCTTGGAGCTGGGGAGACCGTCTTTACGCCAGTACTTGGATTGGCCCAATGCCTCGCCGACGTCAATTGGGTGGGGGAGGCCGAGGTACGGCAAAGAGTCGCAGGAAAAGCTGTCGTCAATTCGGTGATCTCACTGGGAAAAGGCATTACCCCCATCTATGAACCGGGCCGACGGTATCACCGCACTCGCATTCCGGCGGCAATGGATGGTGAGCGAATCGTTCATCGATACCAGGAAATCCTGCTGGCAGACGATGCCGGTCCCATCGAATGCCGCATCAGCGAACCGGCCGAAGTATACCAGGTGAATGATGAAATCGTGTCCTTTTTGTGAATGCCTGGCCCACGAAGGCGATCCGCTTCCCGGGCACCTCCTGCGAGTTGCAGAATCCGCGGAGAGAGCGGTTTATGACGCCGGTGAAGAGGTCAGACAAATCGCATTTCTAGTGGGACTGCTTCACGATATCGGGAAAGCCACCCCTTACTTCCAGATCAACCGGCTGCAGAAGAAAAAAAAGAACCGGTTAACCAGCCATTCTGTATGCAGTGCCTGCGTCGCCTGGAAGGCTACAGAAGTTTTATCCATGCCTCTTTGGATGAGGGTTAGCGTGCTTATTGCCATCATGCGCCACCATGGCAACCTGGAATTTGATTCCTGGGAAACCGCCTATAGCTATGTCCGGCAGCAAGCTAAAACGGATGGAGCATTGCCCCTTCAACTCGAAGCTCTGGATCTTGAAAATATCCTGGTGTGGATGTCAGAAAACATCTCAGGATATTTTTCCAACATAGATTTCAATCAAGAGGACTTCACGGTACAGGCCGTTCGCAAAAGTTTTTCCAGGGTTCGGATGTCGCAAATCCGCAGTTGTTTTGCAGAATCATCCGATATCTTGAGCTTTCTGGCAGGCTACGGCTCGCTCCTCGCCGCTGATAAAGTCGATTCTGCCATCGGCAATGGCTTGGCTCGACCCCACATTCCCGCTAACCTGGTAACAATCTATAAAGCGCACAAATTTCACCGAACGAATCAAAAAATGAACCGCCTACGGGATGCCATTTCCGCTGAAGTGCAAGAGCAATGGGCCTCCCAACCTCAGCATCGTCTCTTTACACTCACTGCGCCGACCGGTTCGGGAAAAACACTGGCTGTATTCAATGCAGCTCTCATTGCCCGCGATAATCTTTCCAGAATTCGAAGCACGCCGTCCAGGATCATCTACTGCCTGCCTTTCACGTCGGTCATCGATCAGAATCACAAGGTGCTGGCGGATGTCATGAGGTCGTCCGACCTAGGAAGCCGCGAAGACATTTTATTGAAGCACCACCATCTGGTGCCGGGACTCTACCGGTCAAAGGAAGCCGAATTCGATTTGGAAGATGCCGGTGCGCTCCTGACCGAAACCTGGCAGAGCGAAATCGTCATTACTACTTTTTACCAGTTCCTCCACAGCCTGATCTCCGCAAGTAACTCAGAGCTCAAAAGGGCCGGCCAGCTTTGCGGGAGCATCGTGCTGATGGACGAAGTTCAGGCCGTTCCCCTGCGCTACTGGCAAACCATTCGTCAAATTTTCGGCCGGGCCGCGACCGCGCTCAATATGACCTTCGTTTTGCTCACTGCGACGCGGCCGCTCATTTTCCGGCATGACGATCCAGCCATCAAAGAACTGCTGCCCAATCACCCGCAGTATTTTCGTGAGCTCTCCCGTGTCGAGCTTTTCTGCCATGCCGAAAAGATCGGACTCTCAGAGTTCTGTAACCGCTTAATAGCCGATTTGCAGGGGCGATTCCGCTCTACTCTTGTCATTCTGAATCGTCGCGCATCCGTTAAGAGCGTATTCGAGAAACTGAAAGAGGCATTCCCGGGGCTCCGAATTATTATGCTTTCGACGGATTTGACCCCCTGGGACCGGCGCGCCAGGATTCGCCTGGTCCAGGGACTTTTAGAGCGGAACATCCGATGCGTGGTGGTGTCTACGCAACTGGTTGAAGCCGGGGTGGATTTCAGCTTTCCATCGGTTCACCGTGAAATGGCACCGCTGGATGCCATCATCCAAAGCTGTGGCCGTTCCAACCGGCATGACGGCGAGACTCTCGGGACGGTGCATGTCTGGAAGCTTTACAGGGAAGATGGGAACGGTGAGTTAAGAGAGCCAATCTGGTCCAAAATCTATGATGTGCCCCTTATCGATGCCACCAAGGCTGTGCTGACGATAGCGGAAGAAGAGCCCGGCAGAACGGTCAAGTTCGAGGAAAAGGATTTTCTTGCCCTCAGCCAGGATTATTTCGAACGCTGCTGGGGGCGTATCGATCAGAAGGATCTTGAAAAGTACTGGCTGAAAGGGGATTTCCAAGCGCTTGGCAGAGAGTTCCAGTTGATCGAGGAAGAATTGCCCCGGCTGACTTGTTTCGTCAACCGGACTGCAGCCGATGACGCGATCTGGAGCGAGTATCAGGAAATTTATGCCGGCGAATGGGATCATCTTGAAAAGAAGAGACGATTCAGAAGAATCCGCCACAAGTTCTACGAAAGAGTCATTCAGGTTTATGGCAGAAGAGACCCGGAGCGCGACCCGATGATCTTGCTGGATTCCCCGGATTTCTATTGTCGGGAGACCGGTTTTCTGCGACTACCCGAGAAGGAAGGAACATGCGTGTTTTAGGCAAGCGCCTCAAAACAACCGTAGAGCTCATCTTTGACGACCCGGTCAAAGGCTTCAGGCAAACGCTTGCCGCGCAGCTCCGAGGCGGCATCCTCACCGCTTTTCAGGGAAGTGAATTCCACCAGCACGATTCAAACGGCGACTTCATTTACCGATACCCGCGAATCCAATATCAATGGCGGCATAAGAGTGGTGTTGTTGTCGGATGGATGGAGTCGGCCGAAAAACTGCTTCAGCTTCCCTGGCTGGATCTCTCCTTACAAGTCAATGGCGTGGAGCTGCGCGCTACCGACGTGTTCTTGAACCCCGCATCGGTAGAATTCGGTGTGTCCGAGAGACTTTGTCATTATCGCCTGGCGACCCCCGTTCTGCTATTCAACCAGAAAAACTATACGAACTATAAGCCATTGAAATTTGCCGACAAACTCTATGAGGAAGATCGTCTTCTCCAGGCGCAGATCCTCACTGCTTTGAGGGGGCTGGGTGTCGATTTCACAGAGCGGCTGTATGCAACGTTTACGGAAAGAAAAACCGTGTCCTGTGTATACAAAGGGCAGCAGCTGGCCGGCATCCAGGGAAGGTTTGCCACCAATGCTTGGCTCCCCGCGGATTTCGCCATCGGGCATGCAGTGAGCCATGGATTCGGTTGGATAAGTCCGCTGCCGGGATGAAGGCAGAGATGGGAAGCAGTGCCGGATGACTTCAGATGTCAGTTCCTCCAAACCGATGAGCCCCACCGAGGATGAACCTTACTCCATCACGGCTACCGATTTGCTCGAGTTTCTCTACTGCGCGAGATTCACCTACTTCGAGCTGGTTCTCAACATTCCGGAGCACCAGGAAAAGCGGTTCAAGGTACAAAAGGGAAGAACGGTCCACGAAGAGAAAGCCACCATGAATCCCGATTATCTCCGAAAGAAGCTCGGCTGCGTCGAACGGAAAAAGTCCGTTTATCTGAGCTCCGGGCGGGGATTACGGGGCGTGGTGGACGAAATCCTGTTCCTGCGGGATGGCACCGCGGCTCCGCTCGACTACAAGTACGCCGAATACAAGGAGCGAACGTTCAAGAATCACATCTATCAGCTTGCTCTTTACGGAAGCCTGATCCGGGAATGCTTCGATCTTCCCGTGCACCGAGGCTTCATCGTATACACCCGCAGTCGTAACAAGCTGGTGGAGATCGCTCTCACCGCGGCCGTCTATTCCGATTTGGATAAAATCATTGCCGAATTCCTTGAAATCGTGCAAAAGGGACGGTATCCTAAGCCGACCCGCTACCCGGCAAGATGCGCTGACTGCTGCTATCGAAATATCTGCGAAAAGGTGGTTTAGACAAGAAAACTATTAATTATCAGAGTCTTAATTATACTCCGATTCAGCAATTTACACGGCTTCACCCACTTCATAGACGAAAAAATGCCATGAAAAGGAGAGTCGAAAAAAAACGTAACCCTTCACTTTCCCTGAACTTATCCGGAAGTCGGACCGGTAGGAGCACATCCACAACAACAAGGATTGAAACATCGGGGGACGCCATAATTGGCATCTACCCCAGGGCACCGGTAGGAGCACATCCACAACAACAAGGATTGAAACCAGTTACCAGGGCCGCGCAAGCGTATCTTCGAGCTACCGGTAGGAGCACATCCACAACAACAAGGATTGAAACCCATATCCTGATAGACGTTCAGGATAAAATCCCAACCCGGTAGGAGCACATCCACAACAACAAGGATTGAAACTTATGTCGATTTCTTCCATGATGTGTGCTCCTATTATCCGGTAGGAGCACATCCACAACAACAAGGATTGAAACCTGTCAACGCCCGCTCCAATCGATCGAGCCGCCATCCGGTAGGAGCACATCCACAACAACAAGGATTGAAACCATGCCTTGTAGGCCAAATTTGAGGCCAAGTGTCTCACCGGTAGGAGCACATCCACAACAACAAGGATTGAAACCCCATAGCTATAATCCAATCAGCTCGGATATGGCCACCGGTAGGAGCACATCCACAACAACAAGGATTGAAACCATACAAAAAGACTATTTTCACCACTGCCTCAAGGTCCGGTAGGAGCACATCCACAACAACAAGGATTGAAACATGAGATCTGTTCTATTGGTGGCGCATGCAATTATGCCGGTAGGAGCACATCCACAACAACAAGGATTGAAACCAGTTACCAGGGCAGCGCAAGCATATCTTCGAGCTCGCCGGTAGGAGCACATCCACAACAACAAGGATTGAAACCTGATCAGATTACCATCTTTTGATCGAGCCCAGATCCCCGGTAGGAGCACATCCACAACAACAAGGATTGAAACCGCACGATTCATAGACGAAAACGACCGAATCAGTGCCCGGTAGGAGCACATCCACAACAACAAGGATTGAAACTCTGGATACACCTTGCCGGGCTTTGGTTTGTGTGCTCCGGTAGGAGCACATCCACAACAACAAGGATTGAAACATCTATGCGTAACCCCAAGCCGAGCCCGGCGGTTACCCGGTAGGAGCACATCCACAACAACAAGGATTGAAACTACAGCCGGTTACGATGATTCCACAAGGACTAAAGGCCGGTAGGAGCACATCCACAACAACAAGGATTGAAACTGTGTCTAACGATCACGGAACCCCAACCGAAGGAGATAGCCGGTAGGAGCACATCCACAACAACAAGGATTGAAACCTCGTAGAATTCGGCGTATCGCTTTGTCTCTTCCTCTCCGGTAGGAGCACATCCACAACAACAAGGATTGAAACGTAGTCCAGGACGCGCTGAAGGCCGTTTGCCGGGTCGACCGGTAGGAGCACATCCACAACAACAAGGATTGAAACGGCCACATATGTGTGTAGGCCCCCAGACTCATTAACTCCGGTAGGAGCACATCCACAACAACAAGGATTGAAACAGGGCGGCAAGGTGAAGCGAGTGAAGGCCAACTATCCGGTAGGAGCACATCCACAACAACAAGGATTGAAACACGTAAAATTCGATCCTTCCATCGTATCCATGAGCCTCCGGTAGGAGCACATCCACAACAACAAGGATTGAAACAGACAACTATTTGATGGCATGGTGAAAAAAAAGTATTCCGGTAGGAGCACATCCACAACAACAAGGATTGAAACCCAAGGCGGTCAAAAAGATACTCCCAAACAAGCGGCCGGTAGGAGCACATCCACAACAACAAGGATTGAAACTTGAGTAATTACTCATGGTTCTCGCGGCTCTCGAACGCCGGTAGGAGCACATCCACAACAACAAGGATTGAAACCTGCTTGGGCAGTTTGCACAACTGAATGAATGGTGGGCCGGTAGGAGCACATCCACAACAACAAGGATTGAAACCCACGGCGTTGACCGCTTACAAGGCCCTGGCCGCCATCCGGTAGGAGCACATCCACAACAACAAGGATTGAAACCGGCCGTATTCGACCGCCTCGCCGTATGCGAACGGCCCGGTAGGAGCACATCCACAACAACAAGGATTGAAACCTCACTCCCATCTTTTCCCCCGCTGATTCTTGATTTTCCGGTAGGAGCACATCCACAACAACAAGGATTGAAACCCGTGCTGCTGGTCTTTTCGCTGGCAACGTTCTGCCCGGTAGGAGCACATCCACAACAACAAGGATTGAAACCTCCATGCGATTGATTGCACCGTTAAACAGAAATGACCGGTAGGAGCACATCCACAACAACAAGGATTGAAACCCGTCAGCGCCACCGATTACATTTTCTACTTCCAGCCGGTAGGAGCACATCCACAACAACAAGGATTGAAACTAGTAATAGTCTGAGCATTCAATGCACCGATGAACCCGGTAGGAGCACATCCACAACAACAAGGATTGAAACACCGCCTCCTCATCGCCGCCCAGAGCGCCGGTCAGCCCGGTAGGAGCACATCCACAACAACAAGGATTGAAACTAATCCTCATCCACCTCAACGAGCAGGTCCGTTTCGTCCGGTAGGAGCACATCCACAACAACAAGGATTGAAACATACGCAGGCCAAGAATGTGTCGCAGTCGGCAACCTCCGGTAGGAGCACATCCAGAACAACAAGGATTGAAACAGAAAATACCATAGAGAAAACAACTATTATGGTTGCCGGTAGGAGCACATCCAGAACAACAAGGATTGAAACCGGGGTTAGTCCGGTGCATTTTCATACAGTTTTCCCCGGTAAGAGCACATCCAGAACAACAAGGATTGAAACACGTATCTGTGATATTCTGGAGTGTGCTTATTCCAGCCGGTAGGAGCACATCCAGAACAACAAGGATTGAAACTCACCATCATAGCCGGCTCTTTCTTTTCCGGTTGTCCGGTAGGAGCACATCCAGAACAACAAGGATTGAAACATCGTTGTATGTTACTGAACCTAACCTCGCATATAACCGGTAGGAGCACATCCAGAACAAAAGACGCCAGGGACACCCTCGAACCCTTGACTCGTAAAATTAGCCGTGAACTGGCTCCACTGACCGGTGAGCCGGAAAGAACTACCCCGTCGCCTCCGCCTCCCAAAGAGCCAGGGGAAATTGTGGGGAGCAGATTACTGCAATGCAGCCACTGCAATGCTTTTGTAGACAGCTTCACCAGCCCACAAATCCTGCTGGACGACTTCTGGCATGATGTGGACAATTGGAGATCATAAATGCGCACCGTTACCCTGGTATTATCCTCTCGCGCAGAAACTAACCGGCGGACCCTTCGGGCATTCGAGGGAGAATCGCAAGGAACCTTTATCAGTTTTGAGTCCCCTGCGCTTCTGTTTAAAGTGCTGACAGGCAAACGTTGGGACCTGCTCCACATGATGACCGGCGCAGGACCAATGACGATCCGTGAGGCGGCGTGTCGCCTGGGAAGGGATGTTAAAGCGGTGCATGGCGACGTACATGCACTTCTGAACACCGGAATACTCGATAAGACCGAAAACGGTCTCATCGAGCTCCCGTTTGATGCTGTTCATGTTGATTTTACCGTGCTTGTTTCATTGAAATCAATTGGCGCGCGGCGCCGGGGAAGGTCATGTTAAGCGGTTCGGCAGAGTCTAGCTTGCGAGCCTGATCTTTCTCAGGTATTGGCCGAGGGCCATGAGGGGGAAGCAGTTGCGGTAATTGTGGTAGCGGATGTAAAAATGGTTCGGGAAGCCTGTGCCGGTAAAATAGAGCTCGTCCCAGGTTCCATCCGCCTTCTGATTTCTCAGCAGATATTGAATTCCTCGTTGTACCTCGATACCGGCATCTTCGCCGCAGGCAAGCAGCCCCATGATTGCCCAGGCGGTTTGCGATGGCGTGCTCGGCCCCTGGCCTCTCAGTTCGGACTTTGCATACGTTTCACAGGTTTCGCCCCAGCCACCGTCGGGGTTTTGGTGCTCCTTCAGCCACTTTACAGCCGCCTGCATGTAAGGCGCTTTGGGGTCCTCTCCAATGGATACGAGCCCCCGCAGGACACTCCAGGTGCCGTAAATGTAGTTGACTCCCCAGCGCCCCCACCAGCATCCATCTTTTTCCTGCAGGTTGCGCAGAAAGCGAATGGCCAATTGCGCTCGCCTGTCTGAGCGATCGTAGCCGAAATGTCCCATCGCCTCAAGCATCCGACCGGTTACGTCGGCTGTGGGATAATCCACCATCGCTTCCTGGTCGGCAAAGGGGATGCGGTTCAAGATCATCATGACATTGTCACGATCGAAGGCAGCCCAACCCCCGCACGTACTCTGCATGCTCAGGCACCATTGCATGCCGGAATCCTTGGCACATCCCAGACCTTCGCAGGCACAATCGCTCAATCGATGCAACGCGTAGAGAATGACCGCCGAATCGTCCACATCAGGGTAGTGAGAATTGACGAACTCAAATGCCCAGCCTCCGGGGGGGCAGCAATTCTTAACCTGCCAATCGCCACCCGTCTTGATCTGATTTTTCACCAGCCAGGCTCCGACTTTGCTCAGACTGGGGTGATCTGCAGGCATTCCCGCATCAAGCATAGCCAGAGCGGTAAGCGCCGTGTCCCATACGGGTGACACGCAGGATTGCATTCTCAGCCCCAGCTCGTCCTCCAGACAGAAATTTTCCAGGGCCTTCAGACCCTTAACCATGGCCGGGTGGTCGAGCGGATAGCCCAGGTAGTGGAAAGCAAGCACCGAATAGACCATTGGCGGCTGAATGCCGCCCCAATCGCCGGTCTCTTCCTGACGTTCCAAGGTCCAGATTTCCGCAGCTCGAATGGCACGTTGGCGCAAGGAACGGACGGGATGTTTCTCGAACCATTTCACCAGGCGGTCGATCAGGGAAAAGACCTTATGGGTGTAGGTGATTTTTGTGGTGGGGGGAAAAATGGATGCCTTGCCACCCACAAACAGCTCGGGCACCTTCTTGCCATGAGGAAGAACGTGAGTCGGGCGGAGCGCCATGACAATGGAAACGGGGACTACCGTCCCCCTCGCCCACATGCTGAATTCGTATATATTGAAGAAGAAATGCTCAGGCAGGAGCACCACTTCGACCGGCATAGTTGGAATTTTATCCCAATCGTACTGCCCGAAAAGCGCCAGCCAAATTTTTGTGAACACACGCGCCGATTCGACGCCTCCTTCGCACAGAATGAAATCTTTGGCTTTGCGAAGCGGCTCGCTATCAGGATCTTCGCCGGCCAGCTTAAGGGCAAAATAGGCTTCGACGGTAATGCTTAAATTCCCTTCGTCGCCGTAGTAAAGAGCCCACGCTCCGTTTTCCAGCTGTTCGTTATAAAGATATTTTACGGCGCTTTTCTGTACCTGAGGATTATTGATGCCCAGCAGGTACAATAACATAATGTATTCGCTGGTGATCGTTACATTGGATTCCAACTCCGACCACCAGTAACCTTCTTCATGCTGGCCGTCGATAAAATGCTGGCAGGTCTTTCGAACCGCTTTCTCGATTTGCTGGATCCAAACGCTTTGGGTGCTTCCCAACCGCCCGGATAGAAGATTTTCAACGTCACTTTTTTGATCGGCAGCATCTTCGGTGGTGAGTGTCGAGATCTGACTCAGCGGAGCATAGTGTGGATTGCCGCGAAGCGCCCTTGCATTTTCTCGCACCTCCCCCGTATCGAGAAAATCAGCTTGGCTTTCTCGCTTATTCGTACCTGGAATCATTCCGTCACCCTGATTCAGTGTTTTTCCCCCTCGTCGCTACAGATATCGCAACGGAAGATCGACCGAGTGATGGGTTCCTCACTCCATTTAGCCCCTAAACCCACCCAATGCAAGCAGCCCCTTGTATTCTTGTTGCATTGGCACTCCGGCAAAAATAACGATAAGCTATATCATTTTTGTTAATTTCTCAAGTAATATACAAACCATTGACTCCCTATAACAGGACAAAAACCAACTTTAGTCAATTCAATAGT
>Ga0068714_10001350_pt1 | contig 36536 bp, 32 predicted proteins | sample MTBNYHSulfiMetaG_FD_62988 | JGI IMG/M metagenome (GOLD analysis project Ga0068714, IMG submission 62988) | Enrichment culture microbial communities from rom New York Harbor, USA that are MTBE-degrading - MTBE-NYH (New York Harbor Sulfidogenic)... | ecosystem: Environmental > Aquatic > Marine >...
GACTGCCCAGGAGTAAACTAACCCCAAAAAGTCTTGCGACTTTTTGGGGACCCTGTATGAACTTGATTTTGAATTGACGGGGTCCCCGCGAAAATCGTAAGATTTCGAGGGGTGAAATAAAGGAGGCGAATTCACATGGCACTACCTAAGAAAAAAACTGCTAAATCTCGCCAGGGGAAAAGGCGCAGCCACCTTAAACTAACTCTGCCTGCCATGGATGTGTGCCCCCATTGTCACAGTCCTAAGTTATCTCACCATGTTTGCCCTGACTGTGGCTGGTACAATGATAGAGAAGCAATTGAGGTCAAACCCGCCAAGAAATAGTTCGCATGGTTGAGTTATCCAAGGTAGCTTATGTTTTCCCAGGGCAGGGCTCCCAAAGCACTGGTATGGGACTGGACCTATACAATAGCTATCCTTCAGCCAGGGAAGTCTTTGATGGAGCTGATGCTTCTTTAGGCTTTCCCCTCTCCCGTTTATGCTTTGAAGGGCCAGAAGAGGAATTGAAGAAGACGCATAACGTCCAGCCAGCGATACTGGTCGTCAGCATAGCCTGCCTTAAAGCGCTTGAAGAGGCCACCATAGCTAATTTCCTATCTCCCACTTTTGTTGCTGGACATAGTTTGGGTGAATATACTGCTCTGGTTGCTGCTGGTGCGCTTGGCTTAACTGATGCTGTTTTACTTGTCAGGGAAAGAGGGAGATTAATGTATGAAGCTGGGCTAAAAAATCCCGGGAGCATGCTGGCTGTCATAGGACTTGATGAAGAAACAGTTAAAGATGTATGCCTTCAAAGTGGAACTGAAATCTCCAATATAAACTGTCCTGGACAGATTGTAGTCAGTGGTGCTGCCCAAGCTCTGGCTGAAGCTGATAAATTAGCCAAGGCAAGAGGTGCTCGTGCTCTTATTCCTTTGAGGGTTAGCGGGGCCTTTCATTCCGCCTTAATAGAGCCAGTCCTAGCTGAATTCAGCAGAATCGTCTCGAACGTTAGGTTTCAACCACCAGCTATTCCTGTAATATCTAATGTGACCGCCCGGCCGTTACCCGATGTTGATTCGATAGAAGAAGAGCTGGTGAAGCAGCTTCGTAATTGCATCCAATGGCAAAGGTCGGTGGAATATATGATACACAGTGGGGTCACCACCTTTTATGAGATAGGTCCCGGGCGAGTGCTTAGCGGTTTAATCAGGCGAATCAATTCAGAACTCCAAACTTTCAATATATCAGGAATTGAGGATATAGCGCAGCTAGCATGTATAGAGCATCCAACTAACTAATGGCTGGCATCAGGCGACAGGCAAGAATCGCTGCTCTCCAGGCACTTTATGAACTTGATTGCACGAAGCATAAGGTGGAGGAAGCTTTAGCTCATCTATCTGCAGAGAAAGCGTTACCTCGAGAGACTCTTAACTTCAGTGAGAAATTGGTAAGAGGAGTAGTAAATAAAAAATCTGAGCTTGATGCTCTTATTAAAAAATTTGCTCCTGCCTTTCCCCCAGAACAGATGTCTATCATAGATAGAAATATTATGCGCCTGGCCATTTTCGAAATCTTATTTTTTAATGATAAAACTCCGTTCAAGGTAGCTATAAATGAGGCTGTAGAGTTAGCCAAGGAATTCGGAAGCGATTCTTCCCCCCGATTAATCAACGGAGTATTGGGCTCAATAACAACTGAACGTGGCGTAGAACAATAAAGTCTCCCTGATAGACGTGAAAGCCTTGTTTGCTCTCCGGCAACCGCTTAACTGGTGTGATGTCCCACAAAAGATAAATTTTCTTGACAGTACAATTAAATGTAATGTAAAATATTTATACAATGGCTAGCATGGAGATTCAACAAACACAATCCTTGCAGACACGGCAAGAGTTCAAATTGATTATGCGACTGGAACAGGCCAGTTTGCTGGAAATGCCCGAAGAGGAGTTCAACAAGCTTATCAGTGAGGCAGAAGGCAGCCACTTGTTCAAAGAGTTATATCGGAAGGAGAAAATAATTCGCTATCAAAGATATCCTAGGACGGATATTTCTCCTCGCTTTTATCAGCTTAATGAAGAAATTGCCGCCGGGACAAGCACTCTTGATATCGAATCCCTTTTATCCAGCAAAGAAGACATAGTTCGCCAGATACAAAAAATAGGGCTGGAGAATTTTAAGCGCTATTTCTTATATCCTGAACCTGGGGTAAGTGTAGAAAAGGTCGCTCAAGAGTGCAATTTGGAGCTTGCAGAGGTTGAGGAGATAAACAGCCTCATTAATGAATTCTCCATTATGAACGAGTTTTACAACCCTTCTGCTCTCAGTTCAGAACATGGAATTCACTACTCCAAGGTCGCTTCGATAGAAAGGGGGACTGAGGGTTTTATTATCGGCTATCTCTCCCCTTCCTATGCTCGGGGAAGATATTCGATTGACTATGAGAAATTTGAGGAATTGAGGGGGAGTGGAGCTATCACTGGGGCTGAGGTGAAGGAAATCAGGCTGCTACTTAAGAGGCTAGAGCTAATCAATAGCCGTAAGGACACGGTAACCCGGATACTGCAAGGAATTGTGGAAAAGCAAGCACCCTATTTCGAATCCGGTAACGGCAAAGCTGTCCTGCCATTTAGCCAAAAGGAGCTAGCTGAAAGGATTGGGCTTGTTCCAAGCTCAATTAGCCGGGCTATTAGCGGCAAAAGCCTTGAGACGCCCTGGGGTGAGGAGAAAGCGCTTAAGGATTTCTTTCCTCGGCCGAGAATGTTCAGGAAGGAACTGGTCAGGCAGCTCCTTGAAACAGGGGAAGAATTCCCCTCTGATGAAGCGATTAAAGCTAAACTTGAACAAACATTTGGCGTTTCTATTTCCCGTCGCTCAATAGCAGGTTTAAGGAAGGAGTTGAAATTTCCCCCGGCTTGGAAGAGAAAACAAGTTTTGCTTCAGAAAAGGAAACAATGACTGATTATCCGACTCCAAAGAGTACATGGCAACGCTGGAAGGACAGCATTGCAATGAAAGCCATTACATGGTTACCGGGGGACCAGGTGTCTAGGGGTGTGCGAAGCCGCCATTTCTGGATAATCGCTGCCATACTGGCAGTTCTTACGCTCGTTTACTATGCGGGGTATACACCCTTGGCCAATCTCGGAAGCTTCTTCACCGATGCTTTTCCTCACGATTTGCATCGGACTCTGTTTTTAATTCCCATAATCTACGCGGCTCTAACCTTCAGAATGCGGGGGGCCCTTGGTGCTTCATTTGTTTTTTTGTGTGTTGTGTTGCCACGTACTTTTTACTCCCCATACACTGACCCGCTAGTCAGGTCAATTCTCTTTGTCCTGTTTACCGCTTTCCTCGGGATATTAACTGCGCTGCTGATAGACAGATTTGAGAAAGAAGAAAAGGCTCACGCCGAGCTAAATATAGCTCACCAAGAGCTTAGCAATTATGTTCAGCAGCTAAAGGAAAGTCAAGAGCAACTCATCCAGGCTGAGAAGCTGACCTCCCTGGGGCAGATGGCTGCCTCCATCGCTCACGAAATCAATAATCCTCTGGCCGGTGTCCTGGTCTACACCCAGTTGCTATCAAAGAAGATGGCCGGTGGTACTCTTAAGGAAGAAGAAGCTCTGGATTACCTTTCAAAGATGGAATCAGAGGTGAGCCGCTGCTCAAGGATAATCCGCAACCTCTTGGATTTTGCTCGACAAACTGAGCCGATGTTGAGGCTTGTAGACATTAACCAGGTTGTAGAAAAGGTCTTGACAATGGTAGGCCATCAAGCTCAACTTCAAAACGTTGAGATTGTGAAAGAGTTTAGCCCATCCTTGCCTAAGGTCATGGCTGATTTCGATCAGCTTCAGCAGATATTTACCAATCTCACCCTTAATGCTATCCAGTCAATGCCTGAAGGGGGCAGGTTAACCCTTCGGAGCTCGGTGGTGGATGGTGAGGTCAGAGTCGATGTTCAGGATACAGGCTGTGGTATCTCAAAAGAGAACATGGGTAAGCTGTTCACCCCTTTCTTCACCACCAAGGTGAAAGGCAAGGGTGTAGGGTTAGGATTGGCTGTAGTTCATGGGATTATTGAGAGGCACAAGGGAAGAATTAAAGTACAAAGTGAGGTGGGGAAGGGAACCACCTTCAGCGTCTACTTGAGAGGCCACAACGATGAAAAAGGTTAAAGTACTCGTGGTCGATGATGAGGCTATTGTCCGCGAGTCGCTAAGCGACTGGCTCAAGGATGTTGGCTATCAGGTTTTCACCGCTGAAAACGGTCCCAAGGCATTGGAGGTGATTGAGAAGGAAAAGCCAGGCATCATGATTGCCGATCTGGTGATGCCAGGTATGGATGGTATTGAGTTGATGAAAAGGGCGAAAGCACAGCAGCCCAAGATTGAGGTTATTATCATCACAGCCTATGCCAGCATTCCCACCGCCATCACTGCCATGAAGGAAGGGGCATACGATTACATTGAAAAGCCCTTTTGTCCCGAGAGAGCCGAATTCCTGGTCGAAAAATTAGCTGAACATCAGGAACTAGTTGAGGAAAACCTCTCCCTGCGTCAGAAATTGGAAGACCGTTACCGCTTTGAGAACATCATAGCGAAAAGCTCTAAGATGCAGCGGGTAATCGAGGTAATAAAAGTCGTAGCCAAGAGCAACGCCACTGTATTGATCACAGGCGAGAGTGGCACAGGGAAGGAGTTGGTGGCACGTGCCATTCACTCTCAGAGCAATCGTCGGAACAAGCCCTTCGTTGCTGTTAGTTGTGCTGCTTTGCCTGAAAGTCTCTTGGAAAGTGAGTTATTTGGTCATGAGAAAGGTTCCTTCACCGGAGCTTATGCTCAAAAGAAAGGGAAATTCGAGTTCGCCAATGGGGGGACACTTTTTTTAGACGAAATTGGCGAGATGAGTGCTAATATCCAGGTTCACCTGCTAAGAGTATTAGAAGAGAAAGAATTTACTCGTGTCGGTGGCAATGAGCCAATTAAGGTTGATGTACGGGTTATTTCAGCGACTAATAAGGACTTAAGAAAAGCAATAGAAAAGCAGGAATTTCGAGAAGACCTTTATTACCGGCTCAATGTAGTTAACATCGAATTGCCTCCCTTAAGGGAAAGAAAGGAAGATATCCCTCTATTAGCTGAACATTTCTTGCATAAATTTGCAATAGAGAATCGAAAAGAGGTGACCGAGTTCTCTCCTGAGGCTATAGAGTCTCTCCTTGCTTACGACTGGCCGGGCAATGTCCGTGAGCTGGAAAACGCCATTGAAAGGGCAATCATCCTATCTAAGGATAGCCCTATTGCCACCGCTGACCTACCTCAGGAAAATCTGTCACTGGTTGGCTCAGCCTCCATAGGGAAAAACCTCAAAGAAGTGGAGAAAAGCCATATCCTAAATGTTCTTCGTGAAACAGGCGAGAACTACAGTGAGGCAGCTAGAATATTGGGAGTCAGCAGGATGACACTCTACAACAAGGCAAAGGAGTATGGTTTTGATGTAAAAAAATAGACGCCGAGTGATTTATTTCTTTACATAGTTAGAGATACAGTATAAATTCAGCATTGGAGAAAAAGCTACCTGGATATTCGGGTAGCTTTTTATTTTGGCAAAAGAATTGCAATGATAAAGGTTAGAAGGGCTAGACAAAGGGAAAAGTTGATAAAGGAATTGTCATAACAAAGTATGAAAGGAGGTTAGAAATGGTTAAGAAAGCGACCTTAAGAAAACAAGAAGAGAAGAAGGAGGTAAAAGAAATGAAGCCGGTATTAATAGTTGAAGATGAAACCATTATGAGGGAATCGCTCAGGGACTGGCTTAAAGACGGAGGGTATGAGGTAGAGACTGCTGAAGAAGGAGAGGAGGCGCTGGAAAAGATAGGGAAGAAAGAGTTCAGTGTTGCAGTTCTTGACCTGAGGCTGCCGGGAAAGGATGGGCTAGAGGTATTGAAGGAAGCCACGGTGAAAGACCCGAAGATCAAGGGCATAGTCATCACCGCTTATCCTTCGGTGGAGACGGCAGTGGAGGCGATGAAAATAGGTGCCATTGACTACATAGTAAAGCCTTTTGCTCCTGATGCACTTGAGAAGGCAATACAGGAAGTTCTCGGCCCCGTACAGGTGGAGGTAAAACCCAAGGAAGGAAAGGTAGAGGAAGCCGTAGCGGAACTGCCAGTGGTTGAAGAGGCTGAGGTTGAGGAAGTCGAGGTTGAGGAAGCTATAGCAATAACTGAAGGAGAAATTCCTGCCCATCTGGAGCAAGGCCAGAATTACTTCACAGCAGGCCGCTACAAGGAGGCAGTTAGAGAATTTCAGTCCATTTTAAAAGTTGCTCCCGGGCACATAGAGGCTCGAATCTGGGTTCGAAAGGCGCAAGAAGCACTGGCGAAGCCGAAGGTAGAGGTACCTGAAGGAGAAGGTGCTGTTGAGGAAGGGGTGAAAGTCTGTGTCTGGGCAAAGATGGGAGTGGTCTCTTACAGGATCTGCACGCGGGACTATGACTGTCTGACCTGTGAGTTTGACCAGGCGATGCAGGAGAAAATGGCTGGAGCTGAGGGAACAGAGCTTGATGAAGCTGTGGAGAAGCTCATTGAACAGCCGGGGCCACAGAGGGTTTGCCGTTATGCCCTCAAGGGCGATGTCTCCCAGCGGCTTTGCTCCCGTGTATTTCAATGTACAACCTGTGAGTTCAACCAACTCATGCAGGATGCACTGGAGCGGAAGCTAGGCAAGCTAGCTGCTCGCCGGGAAGCCCTGCGCAAGAAGGAAGCAAAAGCTAAAGGCCAGGCCAGCTAGAATTGCGGCAAAAAGAAGGGTGATAGAGAGTTGATAGGTATAAAGGGTCAGCTATCTTATAAGATAGCTGACCCTTTTACTTATACAAACTGGCAGTGCGTAGTAAGTCTAGTCTAGCTGACAAGATGGTAGTATAAAGGAATTTTCTCATTTGCCCCCGAACCTAATTTAAAAAAACTCTTTGAAAATAAATCGCTAACTATTTTGCCAGAAGGCTGGCACAGGGGTTTGCTTTTTTGGGCAGGGTCTGTTATACTTCCCAGCCGTGCTTAAATTACATTATGGGAAATAGGGTGGCTACAATGTTTTTGTGAGGCCACCTTTTTTTATAGTCAATTCTGAAGAGCCGAGGTAAATATTAAAATGGAAGTGCTAAGTCCTTACAAAGAAGCTACAGATGTGATACTCGAGGCCGGTGGTGAACCTCTCAAATTGTGTTACCAGTGTGGTCTTTGCACCGGTATTTGTCCCTGGAACTTGGTCCGAAGTTTTCTCGTTCGCCGCATCATGCATGAAGCTCAGCTTGGGGCAACTGATTTCGGCAGCGAGGATGTTTGGACTTGTGTCACTTGTCGAGCTTGTGTTCAACGTTGTCCACGAGGCGTTGAGATAATAGATGTCATAAGGGCTATGCGCCGAGCTGTAGCGAGCCTGGGTATTGGCGTTGTCCCTGATGCCCTGAGAATTTCGGCCAAGAACATCGCTGGCGTAGGTAATCCACTCGGTGAAGTACCAGAGAAGCGAAATGACTGGGCTAAAGACCTCGGGGTGAAAGATTTTGCTTCGGGCACCGAAATACTTTATTTCCCGTGCTGTATCCCTTCGTACGACCCTGACGTAAAAACAGTGGCTCGATCTGTTGCCGCGATCTTCAATAAACTTAAGATTGATTATGGCATTATAGGCACCGTGGCAAAATGCTGCGGCGAGGCAATCAGGAAAGCCGGGCATGAAGATACGTTTCAAAGTCTTGCTCAAAACAATATCAATCTCTTTACCAGTAACGGTGTCAAAACCGTGGTAGTTTCGTCACCGCACTGCTACCACACTTTTAAGAATGAGTATCCCGAGCTTGGAGGCAAATTCGAAGTAATTCATATTACCCAATACCTAGCTTCACTTATCGACGAAGGGAAATTGAAGCTCTCTAAGAAGATAAATAAAAAGGTAATCTATGCTGACCCCTGCTATTTGGGGAGACATAATGATATCTACGATGAGCCAAGGAAGATTCTGCAAAGTATTCCCGGTCTGGAATTAATTGAATTTCCTGATGCTCGCGAGAATGGCCTTTGTTGTGGAGGTGGCGGTGGTAGAATCTGGATGGATACCCCGAAAGGAGAAAGGTTCTCTGACATAAGGGTGGAACAAGCTGTGGGGAAAGGTGCTGATGTCATAGCTATAGCTTGTCCCTACTGCTTCCTCAACTATAGGGACAGTGTGCTCTCCATGGGCAAGGCAGAGACTATGCAGGTTAAAGATGTAGCTGAACTTGTTGCTGAAGCAATAGGATAATGGAGTAATGAGATGGAAGATATAAGGATTGGCGTTTACGTCTGCCACTGCGGATTAAACATCGCTGGCGTAGTGAATGTAGAAGAGGTAGCCAAGTATGCTGGGACTCTACCTAATGTAGTAATTTCTCGTCACTATAGGTATATGTGTTCTGACCCAGGACAAGACCTCATCAAAAATGACATCAAGAAGCTTAGGCTGAATCGAGTTGTGGTAGCTTCTTGCTCCCCAAGGATGCACGAGCTTACGTTCCGCAAGACTGTTGAGGACGGTGGGCTGAATCCTTATCTATATGAACATGCGAACATTAGAGAGCATTGTTCCTGGGTTCACGATGATAAAAAACTGGCTACTAACAAAGCAAAGGACCTAATAAGGGCAGCCGTAAAGAGGGTTTATTACCACGAGCCCCTTGTGATTAAGGAAGCGCCGCTTAATCCCAATGTATTGATTGTTGGCGGTGGCATCGCAGGGATGCAGGCGGCATTAGACATTGCCAACGGACAGAATAAGGTGTATTTGGTGGAAAGGGAGCCCAGCATTGGTGGCCATATGATACAGCTTGACAGAACGTTTCCTACTCTGGACTGTTCTGAATGTATTCTCACCCCTAAGATGTCTGACGTGGGACATCATCCCTTTATAGAGCTTTTATCTTTTAGTGAGGTAGAGGAAGTTTCCGGTTCTATAGGCAATTTTAAGGTTAAGGTAAGGAAGAAAGCACGTTACGTAGATGAGATCAAATGTGTTGGTTGCGGAATTTGTGAGGAACAATGTCCCCGCAGCACGTATAGCGAATTTGAGATGGGTCTGGCGAGGAGAGGGATGGCTTATATTCCATTTGCTCAAGCCATTCCTAATATTGCCACAATTGATAAGAGAGAGGAAAGACCCTGTAAAGCAGCGTGTAAAGAAGCTTGCCCGATTCATATGAATGTTTTGGGCTACGTATCCTTAATTAAAGAAGGAAAGTTCAAGGAAGCGTACGAAGTTATAAGAAGAACCAATCCCCTCCCTGCCATCTGCGGTAGAGTCTGTTATGCTCCTTGTCAAGAAGCCTGTAACCGAGGACAACTTGATGAGTCCATAGCGATTAGAGAGCTAAAACGTTTTGCAGCTGACTATGAGCTGAAGATGGGAGAGGTGAAGGGTGTACCGATTGAAATAACTAAGGAAGAGAAGGTAGCTATTGTTGGCTCCGGTCCAGCTGGTCTAGCCTGTGCTTATGACCTGGTCAGGCAGGGATACCCGGTTACAATATTCGAGTCTGCCCCTGAGGCCGGTGGTCTACTACGCTATGGTATCCCTGAATACCGATTGCCCAAGAAGATGCTCAGTAGCGATATAAGCTATATACAAGATTTGGGGGTAGAGATTAAAACCAATACCCCCGTGGAGAAGCTCGATGAAATTTTCAATCAGGGATATAAAGCCATTTTTCTAGCTACCGGTGCTGGCGTCAGTCAAAAAATGGGGATTCCTGGTGAGGATAGCCCAGGAGTGTTTCACGCACTTGACTTCCTGAGACAGGTCAATTTTGGAGTCAAAGTGAGCTTGGGAAGCAAAGTGGCGATCATCGGCGGCGGTAATGCCGCTGTTGACGCCGCTCGAATAGCCCGGCGCCTCGGTGTTGATGAGGTAACTGTTGTTTATCGTCGTAGCCGTGCTGAGATGCCGGCTATCCCCAGTGAAATTGAAGAAATGGAACGTGAGGGGGTCAAGATTCAGTTCCTGGCAGCACCGGTTAAAGTTTTATCTGAAGCCAATCGGGTAACAGGAATACGGTGTATTCGTATGGAAATGGGTGCGGCTGATGCCAGTGGTCGGCGACGCCCCATGCCCGTCGAAGGCTCGGAATTCACCATAGATGTTGACAATGTGATTATAGCTATCGGGCAAGGCGTAGATAAGGCAGTGCTGCCTGAAGGCCTTGCCTTCACTGACTGGGGCACCCTCACCGTTGACCCTGTTACTTTGCAAACTAATATTGATGGTGTATTTGCTGGAGGAGATGTGGTCTCCGGTCCGGCTGACGTTATCGTTGCTATAGCTGCAGGTAAGAGGGTAGCTTGCTCCGTACAGGCATACCTGAGAGGAGAAGAGCTAAGTACTGAAGAAGGTGGGAAGGTTCAAAAGCTCAGTAAAGAAGAAGTTGCCAAAGCTAAGAAGCGTTTTGGGTCTCGAAATAGAGTAGAACTCAGTAAACTGGATCCGAAGACGCGGGTCAGTGGTTTTGAAGAGGTGGAGCAGGCTTACTCTCCCGATAAAGCTCAAGATGAAGCTGGGCGCTGCTTAGCCTCGGCGATAGAGGGATGCTTTGAATGTGGTGAGTGTAAGAAAGCATGTGAGGCCGATGCCATAGATTTCAGCCAGACCGATCAAATTGTTGAGCTAGAAGTGGGCGTAATTATAGTGGCAACAGGGTATGATCAATTTGACCCTTCCGTGATACCTCAATACGGCTACAGGAAATACGACAATGTGTTGACTGGTCTTGAATTTGAGAGAATAACCTGTGCCGCGGGACCGACGGAAGGTAGGATTCTGTTGAAGGATGGTCGTGAGCCGGGGAGTGTTGCTATTGTGCACTGTGTGGGCAGTCGGGACCAGAACTATCATGAGTATTGCTCCAGAGTATGCTGCATGTATGGGCTCAAATATGCTCATTTGATAAAAGAATTCACCAAGGCCGAGGTATATGAATTTTATATTGACATGCGTTGCTTTGGAGAAGGCTACGAAGAATTCTACAAGCGCTGTTCGGAAGAAGGAGTGAATTTTATACGGGGAAAGGTGGCCAAGATTACAGATGAAGCCTTGACCGATGAAGAAAAAGGCAATCTGATTGTAGTCAGTGAAGACACACTTCTAGGTAAAATGGTACGTGTCCCCGTGGACATGGTTATACTGTGTTCTGCTCTGGAAGCGCGCTCCGACGCGGATAATGTCGCCAGGCTCTTCGTTCTGAATCGTAGGGCAGATGGCTTCTTCCTGGAGAGGCATGTCAAGCTTGACCCTGTGGCTACTCCAACAGACGGCGTTTTCATAGCTGGGTGTTGCGAAGCACCAAGAGATGTCCCTGATACGGTAGCGCAGGCCGAGGCAACAGCAGCTAAAGCCCTGTCGTTGATAAGCAAGGGTACCGTAACGCTTGAAGCTGCTGTATCAACTGTGGATGAAGCTATTTGCCATGGATGCGGACGCTGTGAGGAAATCTGCACCTTTCATGCTCCCAAGGTCGGTGCTAAGAATGGGACTTTGGTCTCCACTATAAACGAAACTCTCTGCAAAGGTTGTGGGGCCTGCGCTGTCGTTTGCCCGACAGGCGCGATATCGATAAAACACTTTACACAGGATGAGATACTGGCTCAAGTTGCTGCTTTGACGGAGGTGTCCTGATGGCTGAATTTGAACCTCAAATCGTTGCTTTTTGCTGCAATTGGTGCACTTATGCTGCTGCCGATTTAGCTGGAACGAGCCGCGTTCATTATCCACCGAATGTCAAGATAGTGAGGGTAATGTGTAGTGGCATGGTTAACACTATATACGTGCTGAAGGCATTTGAAGGTGGCGCCGATGGAGTTCTCATTTCAGGTTGTCATCTTAGCGATTGCCATTATCTGGATGGCCCGGTGAAGTGCGATGATATGGTTGATAAACTAAGGAAGGTTCTTAATGTGCTTGGTCTAGAGGACGAACGCCTGAGGCGTGAGATGGTGGCTGCATCTGAAGGGGTAGTATTTGCTCGGATAATCAATGAGATGGTGGAGCAACTCAAGAAGTTAGGCCCATCACCTTTTAAAGTAAAAACGGAGGCTCTGGCGTGAACTTAGAGGATATTATTCAAGAAACCAAGACTTACTACTGCCTGGAATGTGGCAAGTGTACGAGCGTATGTCCAGTTGCTAGATACGATTCAGCTTTCTCTCCAAGACAGATGATTGAGTATGCTCTTCTGGGCTTCGGGGATGAGCTGCTATTCGATAGAGAGCTCTTTTCCTGCCTTACTTGCTATACTTGCCAGCAGAAATGCCCTAGCGATATTGACTTTCCCGTCTTTGTACGAAAAGCCAGAAGCATGGCCCAAGACAACGGGCAACATGGAGTTTGTGCCCACTCTGGACAATTGCAATCTCTAGCGAGGCTTATGACAAGCCCTACTATTAAGCAAAAGAGATTGGAATGGCTTTCCAAGGAGTATCGTGTTTCAGAAAACAGCGACGTTCTTCTCTGGGTAGGATGTGCCCCATATTTTGCGCCCATCTTTGAAGATATTGAATTCAATGCTCTTGAGATAACAAAGGCAAGCCTCAAGGTTTTGAACTTGCTGGGCATCGAGCCCAAGCTTCTTCCTAATGAGAGATGCTGCGGTCATGACGCACTTTGGACTGGCGATATAGAGACATTTAAGAAACTGGCCGAGCACAATGCTGCCCAGATCAAGGAGGCAGGGGTTAAGAAGATAGTTTTTTCCTGCCCCGAGGGTTATCGCACATTTAAACTAGACTATCCCAATTATGCGGATTTGGGGTGTGAAGTGCTGCATATCTCTGAATTATTGGCGGAAAAGATAGGGCAAAATGGAGTGAAATTTAAGGAAATCAAGAAGAAGGTCACCTATCAGGACCCTTGTCGGTTAGGAAGGCATTTAGGTGTCTATGATGCCCCACGGAAGGTGATCGAGTCAATCCCTGGCATTGAACTGGTTGAGATGAGACACAGTGGATTGGAATCCATTTGCTGTGGTACCAGCGCTTTTACCAATTGCGACTCGTATTCTAACATGCTGAGGGCCGAAAGGTTGTGTGAGGCGACGGAGACCGGGGCAGAGTTGCTCATAACCGCTTGTCCTAAATGCCAGACGCATTTCAGATGTGCCATGGTGGATAAAGGAGAAGAGCAGCGACCAACTCCAAAGATTGAGATAATGGATTTGGCAAATCTGGTAGCAAATGCGATTGAGTAAGGAAGGTAGGCTTGTCAAAAAATGAGTAACAGCGAAAACGGACGTAAATCGGTACTAGTAGTCGGTGGTGGTATAGCTGGGATTCAGGCTTCACTTGACCTGGCCAATATGGGCTTTAAAGTATATTTGGTGGAAAAGTCGCCCAGCATTGGGGGAAGAATGGCACAACTGGATAAGACCTTCCCCACTAATGATTGTGCCATGTGTATTCTTGCCCCCAAGATGATTGAGGCTAATTCCCACCCCAATATAGAGCTCCTAACTTATTCTGAGGTGGAAAAGGTCTCTGGAGAAATAGGGAAGTTCACGGTTAAGATAAAGAAGAAGGCGTCTTTTGTTGATTGGAACAAATGTACTGGATGTGGCCTCTGTGTGGAAGGATGCCCTGTCATTATACCAAACGAATTCGACCAGAGGATTGGAGAAAGAAAGGCCATATATCTGTACTTTCCCCAGGCTGTTCCTAAGAAATGTGTTATAGACAAAAGAGAAGAGCGCCCCTGTAAAGCGGCCTGTATAGATGCTTGCCCCGTCCATACCAATGTGCCTGGGTACATCAAGCTGATTGCCGAAGGACAGTTTAAAGAGGCTTATAAGCTCATAAGAGAGACAAATCCTCTGCCTGCATGTGTTGGGCGGGTATGCTATGCCCCTTGCCAGGAAGCCTGTAATCGCGGGCAAATAGACGAGCCGCTTTGTATCCGCGATCTTAAGAGAGTCCCCGCGGACCAATGGAGTATCGAAGAACTTGAAGTCCCGGTGGTTGCCAAAACAGATAAAAAAGTAGCGATTGTAGGTTCGGGTCCTGCAGGACTTGCCGCTGCTAATGACCTTGCTATAAAAGGGCATAATGTAACTATCTTTGAAGCTCTTCCTGAACCCGGAGGCATGCTTCGTGTTGGCATACCTGAATATCGCCTTCCCAAGGAAATTTTACGCCAGGAGATAGGCTATATCCAGAAGCTTGGCGTGGAGATAAAAACGGGCGTGCAGGTCGGTAAAGATATTACCCTCGAAAAATTGCAAAAGAATTACGATGCTATTTTCGTCGGTGTAGGAGCACACGGTGGTATGAAGCTTGGAGTGGAAGGCGAAGATATTACAGGGGTAATGGAGGGAATAGGATTTCTTCGGGCCACAAGTCTCGGGGAAAAGGTGAATGTTGGGAAGAAAGTGGCGGTGATTGGTGGAGGTAATACGGCTATCGATTGTTCCCGCACAGCAAAGCGACTAGGAGCAGAAGAAGTAACCATCGTTTATCGTCGTTCGCGTGCTGAGATGCCAGCTTCCGAGGAAGAAGTAACAGCAGCAGAAAAGGAAGGAATAAAGATTGAATTCCTGACCACTCCCAGCCGCTTCTCTGCTGAGAACAAAAAGCTTGCCAAAATGGAGTGTGTGCGGATGAAGCTTGGAGAACCAGACGCCAGTGGACGTCCTCGCCCCATCCCCATTAAGGGTTCTGAATTTACTATTCCAGTTGATACAGTGATTGCTGCATTGGGACAGGCCACAGAAACAGATTTTGTTAAACAGTCAGGAGTTTCACTCTCCAAGAGGGGCATGATAGAAATCGATGCCAAGACCGGGGTGACCAATGTTGGAGGAGTATTTGCTGGAGGTGATGTAGTTACCGGACCTGCTTACGTGGTTGACGCTATTGCAGCAGGGAAAAAAGCAGCTCGCTCCATCCACCAATATTTGAATGGACAACCTCTTGAGGGTGAGGAACCTTGGAAGGAACCAGAGAAATTTTCTCAGGAAGAGATAAAGGACCGAAAGAAACGCTTTCCTTCCAAAAACAAAGTGGAAATGAGAGAGGAACCTGTTAAGGAAAGGGTGCAGGACTTCCATGAAGTGGCTCTGGGATATTCCCTGGAGGAAGCTATAGAGGAAGCTTCACGCTGTCTGGCCGGACAAATAGAAGGGTGCATAGAATGCCATGAATGTGAACGGCGGTGCGAGCCCAAAGCGATAATCTATACGATGGAGGATGAAAACATTGAACTAAAGGTAGGCGCGATAATCGTCGCTTCAGGGCTAGGCTTATACGACATTTCATCGCTGACAGAATACGGCTATGGGAAAATAAAGAACGTGATTACTGCCATGGAATTTGAGAGGTTGACCGCTGCTTCCGGACCCACTATGGGAGCACTTAAGCGTCCTTCGGATGGCAGAATACCTGAGAATATAGCTTTTATCCAGTGCGTCGGCTCTCGCGATTTCAGGAATAAAGCTTATTGCTCCAGTGTCTGTTGCATGCACGCCACCAAGGAGGCAATGCTGGCTTTCGAGCATCATCCGGGGACAAAATCCACCATTTTCTATATGGATATGAGGGCCGTCGGTAAAAGGTTCCAGGAATACATTGCCAGGGCTAAGAAGGAATACAATGTGACTTATGTCAGAGGGCGTCCCGGCCGGATTGAAGTTAACGCTGAGAATGATAACCCTGTTATCTGGTATGAAGAGACCGTCAGTGGAGAAGTGAAGTGCTTTGAGGCGGAACTGGTAGTTCTTGCCCAAGCCATGGTCCCTCAAATCACCGAGGAATTGGCGAAGACACTGGGTATAGAGTTGGACGAAGATGGCTTTGTAAAGGTTCCAGATAAATTGGTACAACCGCTGGATACTACAAAGGCGGGCATTTTTGCTTGTGGTTATGTCCATAGTCCTCGGGACATTCCTGATTCTGTAACCCAGGCTTCAGGGGCAGCGGGCAGAGCTGCTGAAGCTATAACAGGAGGCAAGTAAAGTGGAAGAACCTCGTATCGGAGTTTTTATTTGTCATTGTGGCATAAATATCGGGGCATATGTCAACGTCCCGGATGCTGTGGAATATGCCAAAGAGTTGCCAAACGTAGTACATGCCGAACGCAATTTATTCACCTGTTCTGAGGAAGGGATTTCGGCAATTAAGAAAGGGATAAAAGAATACAATTTAAATAGAGTCGTAGTGGCTTCCTGTACTCCTAGAACGCATGAGCCGCTGTTCCGGGCTGCTTGTGAAGAAGCGGGCTTGAACAAATATCTTTTCGAGTTTGTTAACATCAGAGACCAGTGCTCCTGGGTGCATATGCGTGAGCCTGAGAAAGCTACGGAAAAAGCTAAAGACCTGATAAGGATGGGAGTGGCCAAAGCCAGGTTGTTACAGCCATTGGAAGAGATTGAAATGGAGGTGGCTCCTGCGGCATTGGTGCTTGGTGGAGGAGTCGTTGGAATGGAGGCGGCCTTGAACTTGGCCAATCAGGGTTTTGATGTTCATTTGGTGGAGAAAGAATCAGAGCTCGGTGGACTTCTTCGCAGTATTAATAAACTCTTTCCCACGAATAAAGAGGCAATGAAATTAGTCAAACCACTCGTTGAGCAGGTCAAAAACCATCCCAAGATCAAGACTCATCTCTCGTCCAAAGTAAAGGAAGTAACCGGCTTTATTGGTAACTTCAATATCACTTTGGAGGGGAAGGGCAAGGAAAACCAGTTCACCGTGGGTACAATTGTGGTGGCAGTCGGAGCTGAGGCGTTAAAACCGACGGGTCAATATGGCTATGAGAAGATGTCCAATGTAATCACTCAACTCGAGCTAGAGGAACGCATGAAGAAGGGGGAACCCTTGGGGCAGAACGTTGTCATGATCAATTGTGTGGGAGCGCGGGTTCCTGAGAGAACTTATTGCAGCAGAATCTGCTGTATGACAGCAATCAAAAACGCCTTCCTTATCAAAGAGTCGAATCCAAAGGCAAAGGTCTGGATACTGCACCGAGACCTCATGACTTATGGCGTAGACTTCGAGACTTATTATCGAAAAGCCATGGAGCTAGGGGTTAGGTTCATTAGATATAGCTTAGAAAAGCCTCCCGAAGTTATTGGGGATAAGAAGATTGAAAAAGTAAAGGTGTACCATGAATTATGGAGAAGGGAGATAGAACTTCCTTGCGACATGCTTGTTTTGACTACTCCTCTTATCCCTGCCGAGGATAACCAAGATATCTCTAAAATGCTTAAAGTCTCATTAGATGAGTTTGGTTTCTTCTTAGAAGCACACTTAAAACTCCGCCCTGTAGAGTTTGCCATGGACGGAATTTATATCTGTGGCTCAGCACGCTGGCCTACCGATATAACCGAAGGAATTTCTCAAGCCTATGCCGCTGCTTCAAAAGCGGCTGGTCCCCTGAGAATGGGGTATGTCAAGGCTGAGGCGATAAATGCATTTGTCAATGAAGATCAATGCTCAGGCTGTGGAGTTTGTGAAGTCTTGTGCCCCTTTCAGGCTATCGAGCTTCAGCCTAAAGATGATAAGAGAGTATCCCATATCAATGAAGCAGTGTGCAAGGGTTGTGGTACCTGTGGTGCTGCCTGCCCATCGGGAGCTATTTCCATGCACCACTTCACCGATGAGCAGATTCTGGCTCAGGTAGAAGCTTTATTTAGCTAAGTGAATTATAGCGAAGTTCAACAAATGTTTCGGATTATTTCTAGAGAAACTTTAGGGACTAAAACTCATCTGTTCAAAATCGAAGCACCGGCAGTTGCTAGAAAAGCGCTGGCGGGGCAGTTTGTTGTCATCAGGATTGATGAAAGGGGCGAGCGTATTCCACTGACGCTTGCTGACTGGGATGGGAAGGAAGGCAGTGTTACCGTGGTGTTTATGGAAGTGGGAGCGACAACTTTTAGGCTGGCGCTGCTGAAAGCCGGTGACTTCATTGCTGACTTTGTTGGTCCCCTTGGTTTACCATCGCATATTGATAAGTTTGGTACTGTAGTCTGTGTGGCGGGAGGGGTTGGTGCTGCGCCAATAGCGCCTATTACCAAGGCGCTGAAGGAGAAAGGAAACAAGATTATCTCCATTTTGGGGGCACGGTGCAAGGACTTGCTCTTCTGGGAAGATAAGCTACGCAGTGTCAGCCACCAGCTAATAGTTACTACTGATGATGGCACGTATGGTCGGAAAGGGGTGGTAACCGAGCCGCTGAAGGAGCTGCTTGAGAGTGGGGAGAAGGTTGACCGAGTCATTGCCATTGGCCCCACCGTCATGATGAAGTTCTGTGCCAAGACCACTCAGCCTTTCGGTGTGAAGACTATTGTTAGCCTGAATCCAATAATGGTTGACGGCACAGGTATGTGTGGCTGCTGCCGCGTATCCGTTGGTGGCGTAACCAAGTTTGCCTGCGTGGATGGGCCTGAATTTGACGGACATCAAGTAGACTGGAACTTGCTCTCGGCCCGGCAGCGTATTTATCTTGATGATGAAAAACGCTCTTTTGAGCAGTGGCAGGCTCAGATGGGCAAGTGTTCTTGAATGGGGGTCTGAGTAACATAAATGGCTAAGGTGAATCTCAACAGGGAGCCAATGACAAAGCAGGACCCCAAGACGCGGGGTAAAAACTTCAATGAGGTTGCCTTGGGTTACAGCGACGAGCAGGCTAAAGCCGAGGCGAGCCGTTGTCTCCAATGTCCCAAGCATCCCTGTACTGATGGCTGCCCGGTGGAGGTAGATATCTCCGGTTTTGTCAAGGCTGTCCTTGATGATAATATGCCCGAGGCGGTAAGGATACTGAAGGATAAGAACAGCCTGCCCGGCATCTGCGGGCGGGTCTGCCCGCAGGAGACACAGTGTGAACAAGCATGCTCTTTAGCTAAGAAAGGAGCGCCTATTGCCATCGGACGTCTGGAGCGTTATGTAGCTGACTGGGAGCGGACCAATACAGGGGCGCTGAACCTCAAGGCTGAACCCCCCAGACCGACTGGTAAACGGGTAGCGGTGGTCGGCGCAGGACCAGCCGGACTGGTTGCCGCTGCCGATTTAGCCAAGCTTGGCCATAGCGTTACTCTTTTTGAGGCATTGCATGTGGCTGGTGGGGTGCTGATGTATGGAATCCCCGAGTTCAGGCTTCCCAAAGAAATTGTGCAGGCTGAGGTTGCCTATGTCGCTTCCTTGGGGGTGAAGATTGAGCTGGATTCGGTAGTGGGAAAGCTGATGACGTTGGATGAATTGCTGGAGAATGGCTACCATGCCAATTTCCTGGGTACTGGCGCTGGAGCGCCCATGTTTATGAACATTCCCGGCGAAAACTTAAATGGCATCTATTCAGCAAATGAGTTCCTGACGCGGGTTAATCTGATGAAGGCGTACCAGTTTCCTGAATATGATACGCCGGTGTTGGTGGGCAAAAGGGTAGCAGTGATTGGTGGTGGTAATGTGGCTATGGACTCAGCCCGGTGTGCTCTCCGGCTTGGTGCTGACGAGGTTTACATTATCTACCGTCGCTCAGAGGTAGAAATGCCTGCCCGCCGCGAGGAAGTTGAGAATGCCAAGGAGGAAGGAATCCAGTTCAAGCTGCTGACCAACCCAAAGAGGTATATCGGCAATGAGTCGGACTGGGTAGTCGGTATAGAGTGTTACGAGATGGGGTTGGGTGAGCCTGATGAGAGCGGTCGGCGGCGCCCCATTGCCAAAGAGGGAAGTGAATTTATCCTGGATGTGGATATGGTGGTAGCTGCCTTGGGCACCCGTCCCAATCCCCTTATTGCTCAAACTACTTCTGATTTGAAGACCACCAAGTGGGGGACGGTAGTGGCTGATGAGACTACCGGCAAAACGATGAAGGACAAAGTCTGGGCCGGTGGAGATATAGTTACCGGCGCCGCTACGGTAATAAGCGCTATGGGCGCTGCCCGACGTGCAGCAAGGGATATAGATGAGTATTTGAGAAGGTAGTTATGAGCGAGATACAGAATTGCTTTTTGGGGACAGATATGGTAGTAGTTATCCCTGTTATTGAGCTGGCAAATAAGGGTGGATTAAAACTACCCCTTTTAGGAGGATAGATGGACAACTTTGAACCAAAGATAGTAGCTTTTTGCTGTAATTGGTGCTCTTATGCCGGTGCTGACCTGGCTGGCACCTCCAGAATGCAGTACTCTCCCAATATAAGGGTAATCAGAGTGATGTGTAGCGGTAGGGTAAATCCCCTTTTTGTGCTTAAGGCACTGAGCATTGGTGCCGACGGTGTATTAGTTCTTGGTTGCCATCCTGGGGATTGTCACTACATTGAGGGAAATTACAAGACAATGCGCCGCATCCCGCTGCTTAAGAAGATGTTGAAGCAGCTTGGGATAGAGGAGGAAAGAGTCCGGCTGGAGTGGGTTTCCGCGTCTGAAGGGGCAAAATTTGCTGAGGTGACTAATAGTTTTACGCAATCTATAAAAGAACTTGGCCCAAATTCACTAGGCCATTTAGAGCAGAGTTCTAAGGAGGCAAAGCATGGCTAAACTTAAGATAGCGCTTTATTGGGCGGCTAGTTGTGGTGGATGCGAGATTGCGACTCTGGCTATACACGAAAAGATACTGAAGCTAGCTGAAGTTGCGGACATCGTGTTCTGGCCGGTAGGCATGGATTTCAAGTATGCTGACGTAGAAAAGATGGCTGATAAAAGTGTAGATGTCTGTCTTTTCAACGGAGCTATTCGGAATGAAGAGAACGAGCACATGGCCAAACTCTTACGAGACAAATCCAAGATAATGATAGCCTATGGCTCTTGTGCTTATGAAGGCTGTATACCCGGGCTGTCCAATTTCTACAACCGTCAGCTGACGTTCGACCGGGTCTACATTGAAACGCCGTCGACTGAGAATCCTAACAAAATTTTCCCTCAGACGAAAGTCAAGGTGCCCGAGGGTGAGCTTGAAATCCCTGAGTTCTACGATACGGTTAAGACTCTAGCCCAAACCGTAGATGTCGATTATTTCGTCCCCGGTTGCCCCCCGGAAGAGAGGACTACCTGGCTCGCTCTTGAAGCTCTGATTTCAGGCAAGTTACCACCGAAAGGTACTGTCATAAGTCACGCGGTAAAGGCTGTTTGCGATGAATGTCCCCGTAAAAAAGAGGAAAAGAAAATCAAGAAATTCTACCGACCTTACGAAATAATCCCTGACCCGGAAAAATGTCTGCTGGAGCAGGGGTTATTGTGCTATGGCATAGCTACTCGAGGGGGCTGTGGCGCTCTTTGTCCTCAAGCCAATATGCCTTGCACTGGCTGTTATGGACCAGTGGAAGGAGTAATTGACCAGGGAGCTCATTTTTTGACTGCTCTCTCGTCTATCATTGACTCCAATGACCCTGAGGAGATTCAAAGAATAATTGATGATATTCCTGACCCGGCAGGCACTTTCTACCGCTACAGTCTGCCAGATTCACTACTTAGGAGGGCAAGGATAAAATGAAGAAAATAACAATTGATCCCATTACCCGCCTTGAAGGCCATGGCAAGATTACCATCTTCCTTAACGAAGACGGCAGTGTAGCCAATGTTTATTTCCAGGTTCCCGAGCTCAGGGGATTTGAGAAGTTTTCTGAAGGCCGCCCGGCTGAGGACATGCCCCAGATAACTCAGCGTATCTGCGGCGTTTGCCCTGAAGCCCACCACATGGCGGCAACCAAAGCCTTAGATGAGCTGTTTCATGTCGAACCAACCAGCACTGCCAGAAAGCTTCGTGAGCTCCTTTATAGCGCTTTCTACGTAACTGACCATACCACTCACTTTTACATCCTTGCCGCCCCTGATTTTGTTATGGGACCGGATGCTCCACCTGCAGAGCGCAATATCCTGGGAGTAATTGCCAAGGTAGGGTTGGAGCTAGGCGGTGCTGTAATAAATACCCGTAAACAAAATCACTGGATTATTCAGACAGTCGGTGGCCGTCCAATACACCCCTGCTTCGGATTGCCTGGTGGTGTCAGCAGGGCCATAAATGAAGAGGAAAGGGCGCAAATTGAGGAAATAGCCAAATCATCGGTGGAGTTCGGCAAGCTATCACTCAAAGTCTTCGACGACGTTGTTCTTAAAAATAAAGCTTATTTGGACATGGTCCTGAGCGATACCTTTACCCAAAAGTCCTATAATATGGGCTTGGTCGATAAAAACAATAAGGTCAACTTTTATGATGGTAAAGTCCGTGTGGTTGGCCCTGATGGCAAAGAGTTCTGTAAGTATGCCCCCCGAGAATATCTGGAACATATAGCTGAACGAGTCGAGCCCTGGACTTATCTCAAGTTTCCCTATCTCAAGAAAGTTGGCTGGAAAGGTTTTGTTGACGGCAAGGATAGTGGAGTTTATCGATGCACACCTTTGTCCCGGCTGAATGCTGCCGATGGTATGGCAACTCCCCTAGCCCAGGAAGCATACGACAAGATGTACTCCACTCTTGGGGGCAAGCCAGCTAATTTCACTCTGGCAACACACTGGGCACGCCTCGTCGAACTTCTTTATGCTGCTGAAAGGTTGCTGGAGCTCAGTAAAGACCCGGAAATAACCAGTACGGATATTCGCAACATACCGACGGCGAAGCCCGATGAGGGGGTGGGCATTGTGGAGGCACCGAGAGGCACTCTCACCCATCATTACATTACTGATGAAAGAGGGGTGATAAAGAAGTGCAACTTGATCGTGGGCACTACCAATAACTATGCTCCTTTATTTATGTCAATTAAGAAAGCAGCCGAGGACTTCATAAAGCCTGGAGTAGAGATAACCGAGGGATTGCTTAACCGTATTGAGATGGCATGGCGCCCCTATGACCCCTGCTTGTCCTGTGCTACACACGCTTTGCCCGGGCAGCTACCCTTGGAAGTGACCATCTATGATGCCCAGGGTAACGAGCTTCAAAAACTAAGCCAGGGCATCTCATAGCAAGTTTTCGCAAATTGAAATGAAAACCCTGGTTTTAGGGCTGGGGAATCCTATTCTTTCCGATGATGGTGTAGGGATTAGGGTAGCGCAGGAAGTAGGAAAGAAGCTCGACGACCCCCAAATAACTGTATCTGAAACAAGTGCAGCTGGCCTTAGCCTCTTAGATTCTATTGTAGGCTATGATAAGGTTATTATCATTGATGCCATCCAAACTGAAAAAGGGCAAGCAGGCCAGATATATCGTATGGGACCTGAGGATTTCTCCCTCACCAAACACTTTTCTTCACCTCATCAAATAAACCTGGTTACCGCTCTGGAATTAGGGAAGATGCTCAACTTGGCCATGCCCCAAGAGATCACTGTATTTGCCGTAGAAGCCAAGGATATTACTAGCTTCAGCGAGAGATGCACGCCCGAGGTGGAGAGAGCGATTCCTGAAGCGGTTAAGATAGTGCTGGAAGAGTTAGTCGGCTAGATAGAGGCCGCTTTTGCCTCCGCTCTTCCTTACCAGTCGAACATCTCCGATGGTCATGCTTCTGTCCACTGCTTTGCACATATCATAAATAGTCAAAGCGCTTACAGATACGGCTACTAGCGCCTCCATTTCAAATCCCGTTTTCCCAACTCCCTTAGCGCTGGCAGTAATCTCAACCGAGCACTCACCAGGATTGAGTGCTCGGCCCTTTTCAGGGAGATTAAATGCAACTGCAATGTGGGTGAGCTGGAGAGGGTGACACAGAGGTATAAGGCGGTGAGTTTCTTTTGCGGCCATGATTCCAGCCGTTTTTGCTACGGCTAAGACATCTCCCTTTTTTAGTTCCCCTTTACGAATAAGTTCTAAGGTAGCAGGCTTCATCTGCACCTTGCCCTCGGCCACCGCCTGGCGTTCTGTTTCTCTTTTCCGGGTAACGTCTATCATATGAATTTGCCCTAACTCCATTCTCAACCTCCAATCTGTGACATTTTTCGGTTTATCAGCCTGATATTGCCTCCCTCCAAATGATGGTTCTCTGGCTTGGAAGCAACTGTCTGTAGGATCAGGCTTTTTAGCTCCTCAATCGAGACATTATTGCGTAGCGGCATTTTTAAGTCAATCTCACCTTCTCCCAGAAGGCAGGGGCGGAGCTTGCCATCTGGAGTAAGTCGCATGCGGTTACACCGGGAGCAAAAGGAAGGCTCGGTTATGGGACTGATGAAGCCTATGGTGCCCTTGGCTCCAGCTAAGCGGTAATATGTAGCAGGTCCGTTGCCAGTTATGGATGCACAGGACTCAAGCTTGCCAAGAAAGCTAATATGTTGTCGTAATTCAATGGAAGGTACAAACTCTGCTACACCCTTGAAGGGCATAAGCTCGATGAACCGGACATGCCATCCGTCTTCATAGGTCATCTTGGCAAAGTCCAGTATCTCATCATCGTTTATGCCCCGCATGACCACAGTGTTTATCTTGACCGGATCGAAACCAGCCTCCTTTGCTGCCTCGATGCCCTCAAGAACGGCTTCCAATTTTCCAAGACGGGTTATGTGTCGAAATTTATCGGCTTTAAGAGTATCCAGACTTACGTTGACTCTAGACAAGCCTGCTTGCTTAAATTCCAGAGTATATTTCTTGAGAAACGTCCCATTTGTCGTCAACGATAGTTCTTGGATTCCTTCAATTTGAGATAGCATGTTAACGAGCTCGGGTAAGTCAGCCCTAACCAGGGGCTCGCCACCGGTGAGCCTTATCCTGTTGATGCCCAGCTCTGCCGCTGCTCGGACAACAGTCCGAATCTCCTCATAGGAGAGAATCTCGCTATGGGATATCTGGGGTACACCTTCAGGTGGCATACAATAGATGCAGCGCAGGTTGCAGCGGTCGGTGACTGAAATCCTGAGGTAATTTATGCTCCGTCCGAAAGAATCAAGAATTCCAGTCATTGGCTAATTTCCCTTTTCATAATATGCACCCCGGTAGCTTTGAAAGTAGCATAGACTTCCCTACCCGCTCGTAAATTCAATTCTTCGGCTGATATTTTGGTGACCAGAACTACTAAACGGAAGCCACAATCTATTTCCACCCGGCTAAGCGGTCCAAGAAAGATTACTTGGGTAATCTTGGCCTGAAAAGAATTCCTTGCCGAACTTTGGGTGCTGGATAAAGCTAAAGTGATATCTTCAGGCCTGATGCAAGCATATATTTCCTTTCCTGGGGGGTGATTAGAAACTGCCCGTATGGCATTGCCACCTATATTTACCGTGGCTATACCTTCGTCATTTGCAACTATTATGCCTTCTAAGATGTTCTCCATTCCAACAAAATGAGCCACCTCTTCGTTTTGGGGTGAGTGGAATATGTCGGTGGCATTGCCTGTCTGAACGAGGCGGCCATTAAGAAGTACGCCTATCATGCCAGCAAGTTGCTGCCCTTGAGACATATCATGCGTTGCCATTATCATGGTAGTGTTACGTTGCCTGGCAACATATGAAATTAACCGCTCAATCTTGGCTGTGGAAACAGGGTCAAGGTTAGCTGTCGGCTCATCTAACAACAACACCTCGGGTTCAAGCACCAGAGACCTCGCTAAAGCCACTCTCTGCGCCTCCCCACCGGAAAGTGTCCGGGCGTTTCTATTCTCATAGCCTTCTAACCCAACCATTTCCAGGATATGGTCAACTTTCCCGGCAATCTTGTCCTTTTCCTCTCCCCTCCATCTTAAGCCACAGGCAACGTTGTCGTAGACGCTCAAATTAAATACCTGAGGTTTCTGGTGTATAAATGACATCCGACGACGTATCTCCAATCTTTGTTTCCCCGACCGGGGGATGCATTTGCCATCAAAATAGATTTCCCCCTTGCCAGGGACCTCCAGGAGATCCATAATACGTAAAAGTGTTGTTTTGCCCGCTCCGGTAGGCCCGATTAAAGCAAACACATTGCCTCTATCAACGCTTAGGTTGATATTCTGCAGTACTACCCGCTCATCATATCTGTGGGTTATTCCCGCTATTTCTATTAAAGACATTACCTACCTCTGCTGCAGCCTATTCAAGACAATGTTAATGATGAGCGCCAGGAATAAAAGAATTATGCCCAGCGCCATTGCCAACTCCAAGTTGCCTTTGCCTGCCTCTAATGTTATTACTCCGGTAATGACCCTGGTGGCTCCCTTTATATTTCCACCGACCATCACAGCACATCCGACTTCTGATATGGCTCTGCCAAAACCTATTAGCACAGCAACCAACATAGCATACCTTGCCTCTCTCAGCACAAGCCAGACGGTCTGAAAGCCGCTGGCACCAAGCGAGGTAGCGGTATCCACGATCTCATCGCTTACACCGCTCAACGCAGAGATGGTCAAACCAAGCAATAGGGGAGTGATTAATATCATCTGGCCAATCACCATGGCAGTAGGAGTAAAAAGTATGCCCGAGAAACCGAGCGGCCCGGTCCGCGAAAGTAGCACAAGGAGAAACAAGCCAACAAGGACTGTGGGCAAAAAGAACAGCGTGTGGATGATATTTATTAAGACCCTCTTCCCCCGGAAGTGATGGAAGTGTATCAAGCTCCCCAGTGGTATGCAGATCAGAGAGGCCAGAAGGCACGCTATCCCTGAAATACTCAAGGACCTTCCGGCTATCTCCATCACTTCCGGGTCGAAGGAGATTAGGAGTTCTATGGCCTTAGTAAGGCCGTCCATATTTCAGTCAATTACTCCTGCTTGCTTTAATATGCTATTTCTTGGCACAGGATTCGAACTTGCCGGCGCAGGTAATCTTGCCAGCGCAGTTACGGCAGTACTGCCAGTCTGACCTGACCTCAGCACCGCACTTCTTACACTTCACTATCACTGCTATTACCGGCATGTCACACCTCCTCTGTTAAGGTTATCAGCCGCAAATCTCGGGATCATAGGGATAGAACAGTGGTTCTCTATATTCTGGCACGCCAAATCCGGCGATTAAAGCCTGGATTTCAGGTGCTCTGAGGAAATCTACCAGATTTTGAGCCATACCAGGATTTATACCGTTATTGCAGATGATCACCGAGTAGACATTGAGCAGAATATCCCCTGTGTCTACCAAGGGTACCAAATCCAGGTTGCCTTGGTAGGTAAGGAAGGTTCCCTTGTCTGTCAAGGTGTAAGCCATCAGTTCGTCAGCCATAACCAGTGTTGCCCCCATGCCCGACCCGGCTTCGACATACCAGCCAGCGTTCGCTCCAACCCCCTGGATATCCTCTATATAATTATAGCCGGCTGATGCCCAGATGGCTTTTTCTTTGCCGTGGGTTCCCGAGTTATCCCCCCGGGAGACGAATTTAACCGTCTCTGGGTCATCCTCCCCCACTTGCTGGATTGTTTGGAAGGCTTCTTCTGGACTCAAGCCGCTAATGCCTGTAGGGTTAGCCTCAGGGCCTACGATGATGAAATAGTTATAGGCCCAAGGAATTCGCTCCGTAACATTACCATTAACTTCTGCTTCAAGAGCATAGCCACCGTCTATAAATGCTGCCTCTTGAGCGGGGTCATGGACGGTAACCACATCCACATCACCATTTTTACCTAATTCCAAAGCCATACCGGTGCCTTTAGCTGTTATCTGTAAGTCGACGCCATATCTTTCCTCAAATATAGTCTCCAGAGCATCCCACAATTCGGTGTCGTAAAGGCTGGTAGTGGTTGCTACCCTTAGTACTTCTGTTTCTGTTTGCCCGCTACGGCCAAGAATCATTACGAGCACCAGTGCGATCACTGCTACAGCCAAAACAGCTAGAGCTATCTTGAGCCAATTTCCTTTCATTAAAAACCTCCTTTTATCTCAAGAAACCTCTTTTAGGACATGAATTGCCAAAGCCTTAAATATGCTCCCTGCTTCCACCCCATTTCTCAGTTTAAGTCCATCAAATGCCTCGCGATGGTAAGAAAGCAACAAGCGGTAATAAAAAAGCACCGTCACAAAAACGGTGCTGTCCAAAAGCCAAGCTTCATATTCCCTCCTTTCCAAGCATGGGAGGCACAGACATTTCTATCTGTGCCCTCGAGGCTCTTCAGCCTACCGGCTGCTCGCCATGGTTATTCTTTAGGCAAGACAGCTCGAAGAGAGCTAATAGTGGGTCTTGGATATTGTATCAGGGACTCGCTAAGCAAGCAAGTGCCGCATATAGATATAGATACAGAAGCGGCAGCCAGGCGAGTGAAAAGATTATGCCTCTTCTGCTTCTTCACCTGGCGCAGCCTCTTCGGGAGCTTCAACCGCTTCCTCCGCCTCCTCTACCACTTCTACCACCTCTTCTTCTATCTTTTCCACAGGTCGTGAACTAATTTTCGCCACAACCAGCTCTGGGTCGTTAAGAACAGTGATATCTTTATCTAGGGCGACATCTTTGACGCGTATCGTTTGCTCTGGCTCAGTGAGGAAACTGATGTCCACTTCCAGCCTAGCAGGGATTTTTGCCGGCAAACACTCTACAGTCAAAGTCCCAAGCTCATGCTCCAGCATGTAGGCTTTAGACTTCAGGGCTGGCGCTTCTCCGACTAAGGCAACAGGAACCTCTAATTTTATCTTTTCCTCCATTTTTACCTGATAAAAGTCTACATGTAGCAATTGCCCCTTCCGCCAATCTCTATTAAATTCGCGAATCACAGTTGTCCTTGGCTTCTTCTCCTTGTCGAGCTTGAGGCTAATAAGCCTTGTCTGCCCAGCTTGACCTAGCACTCGCTCAAGTTCACCGGTGTCACACTGTAGTGCCAGAGACTCGATGCCGTGCCCGAAAAGATGCACCGGAGTAATTCCCTGGCGGCGCAAATGTTTAACTTTTTTGCCGAGAATCTCTCGGTTAGTAACCTCTAATTCTATTTTGTCCATTTCATTGTTCCAATCATACCAGACAAGGCTTCCCTCTGCAAGCAACTGGACTCTTTCATCTGAGTAGTGATTCGAACCTGCGCTTCTGGAGGGCGATTATGACCTGTCCCACGACAAGTCGGGGAAACGGTATAAAGAAGCTATTGCAATGACAGGGGTTCCTATCATGTTTCCGAAAGCCTTTTAGGCGTTTCGGGCCAAGTGCTCTAAAGCTTGCTCCAAGTCCATAGGTAAGGGCGAGGTAAATTCCTGGTATTGCTTAGTTGATGGCAGACGAAAGCCAAGGCGATAAGCATGAATAAATTGCCTGTTAAGATGAGCCGATTTTGTTCCATAAAGAGGGTCGCCGACGACCGGACAGCCGATAGCTGACAGGTGTACTCTGATTTGATGTGTGCGTCCCGTTAGGGGGGTGACTTCGACTAAAGTGTAGTTATCCAGATATTTTCGGACTTGATATTGGGTAGTAGCCTCTTTTCCTATCTCTACTATGGCCATTTTCCGTCTGCTACGATGGTCTCGTCCGATAGGTGCTTCAATTATCCCCTGTTCCGGGGATAGCCTCCCTTTAACAAGGACAAGATATCCTTTGGTTACAGTGCGGCCTTTGAACTGTGCGGCTAAATATTCCCGGGCAAAGTCGTTTTTAGCAATGACTATGAGCCCTGATGTATCTTTATCTAGTCGGTGAACAATGCCAGGGCGCATCAGCTCATCGCTCATGGCCAGGCCGGGGCAATGGGCTAAGACGGCGTTGACCAAAGTATGGCTGGGATGACCCGGGGTAGGGTGAACTGTCAAGCCAGCAGGTTTATCTATGACCAATATATCTTCATCTTCATAAATTATGGCTAAAGGGATTGGTTCCGCTAAAGGATAGGCTGGCAAGGGAAGAAGTTCGATTGTTACCTTATCGGCTTTATTTAGCCTTTGACTCGCTTTTGTCCTTTGCCCGTTGACCAGAACATGACCTTGCCCAATTAATTTCTGTAAATAAGCGCGCGAGAATTGTGAAAGAACCTGGGTTAAATACTTATCAAGGCGGATGTTGGAAACAGGTGGGTTGAATTGCAATGTCTTAATTTTGGAGTCTGTGGTTGTGTTCATCTGCTTTTCTGAATACCCCTGACTTATAAAAGGAATAAATGAGAACAAAAATGCCCACCGTTATAGCTGTATCAGCGATGTTAAAGGCAGGCCAATGAAAGTCGCCCCACAAACGGAAGTAAATGAAGTCAGTGACACAACCGAAACGGATGCGGTCTATTAGATTGCCAACAGCACCACCCATAATCAAACTGATAGATACTATGCTCAAGGTAGTAGCCGCGGACAAGTAACGAAGAAACAGCAAGATAAAAAGCAAACCGGCTATGCTAATAATGATGATAAGAAAGGTTTGATTAGCAAATAAACCGAAAGCAGAGCCAGTATTTTCAATATTGACCAAACTTAAGCGGTCAGTTATGAGGAGAGATTCCCCAGGCGCTAAATGAGCTCTGACCCATAGCTTGCTCAATTGGTCCGAAGCGCTTACCAAAGCAATGACTAGGAGACATAATGCTGCTTTTTTAATGCTGTCACGCAAAGGTAGGTTCGAATTATCTTTGTCCACAACAAAGTCGCCGGTTTCGTCGGGTCATAACACAGTCGAGCGCCCTTTATCTCGCCCCTTTTGTTTCCTTTGCCTGCTGAGCCTTACAACGCAGACATAAGCTTGCTTGAGGTATGGCTTCAAGGCGACCTTGCTCTATAGGTTGCCCACAGGAATCGCAAAATCCATAAGTGCCCGCTTCATATTTTTGTAGGGCATGCTCAACCTCATTAAGAGACTCTTCCAACCTTTGTACCAAGACCAGTCTTTTCTCTAGTTCGGAGGCTTCGTCGGCTCCTTCCTCCCTTTTGCCGTATGGGCTGCCTTCCTTTCTCTCTGCCGAGGGTTGACCGAGAGCTCTCAACTGTTCCAGCTTTTCTAATAGCTCTGCTTTCTCCTTCTTTAATATTTCATAAAGTTCAACGGACTCTATCACTTCTTGCCCTCCCTATGATTTACAGCTACTCTAGACCAAAATTCCACACGAACCGCGTGAGATTTGCAGTTCTACTATGCGACGTTGGGCTTGCTAAAAACTTTCCTTATATCGGGGTGTAAGGAATCTCCGAGTTCTTTCACTGATTCGTATCTAATTTTGTTAAGTTCCCTCTGTTTTTCTTCAAATTCAATTGTGGAGTAAAGTTTCTCAGGATGCAAGTAAATATCATCTACATATCTTATCGCCCTAGGCACCTTAAAGCCTGTCGGGGAATCTAGCCAATCTTCTAAACCTCCCCTTAGTAGAGAATCGAGTATTGCCATGGTAAATTCCAATCTTATATCTTTGTAATGTTCCCCTTCCCCTATTCCTCCAGTATTTATCAAATAGTAATTTAGATAAGGAATACCTTTTATTATCTCATAAAATACATTGGCGTGCTCAGCCAGGTCTCCGGCGACAAAGGGGTCGTAGAAAAACTCGCTTCTAATTTTTCCTGCCTGGGTTGGGTCACCAGCCGAGGATTCCATTGCCTGTCCTAGCACCATCAAGGCCGCTGCTTGCTCCCGGGTTAGTTTTGATATTGCCGGAATTAGTGGCTCCCTGGTGATAAGAATCAGATTGTCAATCCTATCCACATCGATATATCGACTGGCGTGCATAAAATCTCTTCTTAATACCACTGCTCTGCCATTGGATGTTCTTTCGAAATTGAAAAAGTCAAAATCTCCGTCTTCGGTTACGTAAACATTTTCGCAGATAGTTTCCGGTTTCAGCAGCCCGTAAAATATTTCAGCTTGCTCCCCAGGGTTCACGCCCTCTGTTTTTACAAATATTCCCCCTGCTTCAAAGCCATGAAAAGAACCATCGGGCGTGAGAGTTCCCCCATCATCTTGAATAAGCCAGGATTTCTCCTTACCTTTTCTGGCCAGGATTCTACAAGTTGTAGTTGTTTTCCCGTTGGCACTTAATGCCACAAGTAACGTCCTCGCCATGCAATAGTCACCGTGTGCTGATTGAAGGTAATCCTCTCTGCAGCCAGTATGTAGGAAGATACCTCTCTTTCTCGTCTTAGCTGCCCAATCTTCGGCGGCGAAAACTCCCTTCTTATGTTCACCTATGTAGTTACCATTCCTAATTATCTTGACAAACCTTCCGTCATCCAGCATAGCCAATCTGATAGTGATATCTTTATCAGGGAGCGATTTTAACTGGTTAGTTTCAAAAGCCTCGTCAGCGAAGAATATGATATAGTATGTTGGTTTTTTGACTTCTCCCTTTGGGGATATAAAAAGGTTCTTGCCTCCATACGCGACATGGGCAAACCGCTCAGGAACAATTAACCTGACCGTGGTGTTACTATTTTCATTGCCTACAATTCTGTCTATGGAAATCAATCTTTCCTTGCCCAAAGCCTTCTCACACTGAGTTAACAGCTTCAGTTCATCCTCGCCAAAGGACTGGTCAACACTGTTTTTGGTGAACATTGCTGACCTGGAAGTAGGCTCACTTCGGGCGACAAAGTTTCCATAAATCGTTTTCCTAACCCCCGGCTGTTTTTCCACAAGCTGTCTCAGTTCCTCGTCAGGGGGGTTATGAGTCAACCGCTTTTCTTCTAGTGCCTTTTGCCAAATTCTGTCCGCGGTTATAATGAATTGTTCTAGCTCAAACGTTACCATTATGCTCCTTGGGAGAAATGTGATTTCGCGTTCTTAATTTCCAGGAATTAGGTGTTTATATTTATTGTTTAGACCTCGCGAAACTCCCCTTCCACAGTGTCTTCTTCTCCTCCTTCTCCCTCTCCTCCTCCACCGGGTTCCTCTCCACTGGGTGGGGGTTGCCCTGGTTGCTGGTAAACCGATGCTCCGACCTGTTGCATAGCCTGCGATAACTCTTTCATAGCATTACGAATGGCGTTTACGTCCTGCCCTTGAAGAGCCGACTTCACACTGGCTATCTTAGTATCTATTTCCTGTTTTGCATCGGCGGGTATTTTATCTCCGTGGTCACGGAGAGTTTTTTCTGCCGTGTAAGCAAGGCTGTCAGCAGAATTACGTACCTCTATTTCCTCCTTACGTTTGGCATCGTCAGCAGCATATTGTTCGGCCTCTCGTTTCATCTTTTCCACTTCTTCATTGCTCAATCCACTGGATGCGGTAATAGTAATTTTTTGTTCCTTTCCCGTGCCTTTATCACGAGCGCTAACATTAAGGATGCCATTGGCATCTATATCGAAAGTCACCTCAATCTGTGGTACACCTCGTGGCGCCGATAGGATGCCATCGAGCATAAAGCGTCCTAATGTTCGGTTATCAGCAGCCATAGGACGTTCCCCTTGAAGAACGTGTATTTCAACGCTTGGTTGATTGTCACTAGCAGTGCTGAAAATCTGGCTCTTCGAAGTGGGTATAGTGGTATTGCGGGGGATAAGCGGTGTCGCTACTCCTCCTAGCGTTTCTATCCCTAGAGTGAGTGGGGTGACATCGAGAAGAAGGACTTCTCCCACTTCACCCTTAAGCACCCCGGCCTGAATGGCAGCACCTAAAGCTACTGCCTCATCGGGATTGATACCCTTGACAGGTTCCCGACCAAAGAATTGCGTTATGGTCTCCTGAACTTTGGGCATCCTTGTCTGACCACCGACGAGAATCACATTATTGATTTGGCTTGCCGTGAGGCCGGCATCGCTTAGGGCCTGGCGGCAAGGTTCAATGCTCCTTTCTATTAGGTCATCTGATAACTGCTCCAACTGAGACCGAGTTAGGGTCATGCTAAGATGCTTGGGACCACTGGCATCGGCAGTAATAAAGGGAAGGCTTATCTCTGTTTGAGCTACTGTAGATAGTTCTTTCTTAGCCTTTTCAGCGGTGTCTTTCAACCTCTGTAATGCCATCTTGTCTTGCCTCAAGTCGATGCCTTGTTCTTTCTTGAATTCATCACATACCCAGTCCATAATCCTCTGGTCGATGTCATCGCCACCGAGGTGGGTATCGCCATTGGTTGCCTTAACCTGGAAGGTGCCCTCCCCTATATCAAGGATAGAAATATCGAAAGTTCCACCACCAAGGTCATAAACAGCAATGGTTTGGTCTTGTTTCTTGTCCATTCCGTAAGCCAGTGATGATGCTGTAGGTTCGTTAATAATGCGCAAGACGTTAAGCCCCGCTATAGCGCCGGCATCTTTAGTGGCATTTCGCTGGCTATCGTTAAAATAAGCTGGCACGGTGATTACAGCGTCGTCGACATGCTCCCCAATATAAGCCTCAGCATCAGCCTTCAGCTTTTGCAATATCATAGCCGATATTTCTTGGGGACTATACTCCTTGCCCCCCATTACCACTCGGCAATCGCCATTGGGGGCTCCGGTAATCTTATATGGTAGGCGCTTCATATCGTTCTGAACAGTGCGGCTCTTAAACTTACGCCCGATTAGACGCTTTATGCTGAATATAGTATTCTCGTGGTTGACTATTGCTTGGCGCTTGGCTAACTCGCCTACCAATCTTTCCCCACCTTTACCTATGGCTACTATTGAAGGAACGAGATTGCCACCCTCAGCACTGGGTATGATCTTAGGGTCGCCCCCCTCCATCACCGCTACTGCACTTAATGTAGTACCTAAATCAATTCCTATAGCTCTACCCATTTCTACTTCTCCTTCTGATTTGTTTGCTCTGTTCTTCTTTTCTTTCGCCCTTACCAACTATCACCAGGCTAGGACGAATTACCTTTTCTTTAAATTTATAGCCTTTTTGTATTTCCTCAATAACCATCCCCTCCTCCCCCTCTTGCTGCATTACAGCTTCGTGCAGACGAGGATCAAAGGGTTGCCCTCTAGCTTCAATCTCGGTTAAGCCTTGTGCCTCTAGTGTTGCCTTAAGTTTATTATAGATGAGCTTGATGCCTTCAGTCCAATTTGATTCATCAAGATCAGCAGTAACGGAGGCGAAAGCTCTCTCCAGGTCATCCATGATAGGCAAAAGGTTACAGATAAGCGTGCTATTGGCAAACTCAATAATCTCCCCTTTTTCTTGCTCAGCACGTTGTTTATAATTAACAAAATCCGCCTGGCATCTTTGCCAACTGGCTAAATAGTTTTCTGCCTTTTCCTGCTCCTCAGCTAGAGCTTGCTGTAACGTTTCTATATCCTCGGCTTGCTCAATTCCTGCTTCAACTACGTCGTCATCCTCAGTCAACGTTAGGCCTCCTTTATATGTATTCAGCCACTGAGTTGCTTAGCAATGCTGTGAGGCAGTTAAGCGAAGAGATAGCCTTGGCGTAGTCCATCCGTTTGGGGCCGATCACTCCCACGATGCCACTGGCCTTATCAAGTAATCCATACTGACTAGCTATTAAGCTCAAGTCCTGTAATGCTGGTTCCGGGTTTTCTTCACCAATAACTACCTTTACTCCTCCCTTGCTAGATTCTTGGCAAAATATATTTCTAAGCCAATCCTCCCCCTCCAGTACTTCTAAAATTCCCAGTATTCTAGGGCTGTTGGTAAACTCTGGTTGGCTCAGCAGCAAACGCATTCCTTCAAGGTATGGCTCACCATATTCTAGCTTGTCTTCAGCAGCCATAATTTCTGCTAGAGATTCAGACAGCTGCCTTTCTTCAGAAGGAAGTCCCTCTTTTTTGGCCAAGATCTCGCTGCTAGTCATCCCGGCGTAAATAGAAGTAAGCTTATTAGCTAGCTTTGTTAGCTCATCCTGGCTAACCTTTCTACTGAAAGATAAGATCTGCCGTCTAACTTTTGTTTCATACAAAACCACGATCAGCAAAGCCATGAAATCCTGCAAGATTACCAAATCGAGATGCTTGAAGCGGCAGCGAACCGCTTTGGGAGTGGTTATTACTACCAGGTTGTGAACAAGGCGCGCTAAAAGCGCTGCCACCGTTTTTAGCCATTGCTCTAGTTCCTCTTTTGCTTCTTGAGATATCTGATGAATTAGATACTGCTCAACACGGGGAAGTTCAATCTCTTCCCCTATCAATTCCACATAGTAGCGGTAAGCCTTATCGGTAGGTACGCTTCCGGCTGAACGGTGAGGGTGGATAACATATCCTTCTCGTTCTAAGTATGCTGTATCATTGCGGATGGTAGCCGGGCTCACCTTCAAGCCGTACTTTCCCACAATACCACTTGAAGCTACGGGTACTGCTCCAGTGATATAATCTTCAATTATCACCCTGAGAACAGTTTCCTTTCTTTCTCTTAAAGCCATTTAGCAGTCTTTCCTTTTAATTGCTAAGGCAAATTAATTTATCACTGTAAACACGTTCTGTCAACGGTGCTGCAGGAACCTACTTTGATGGGTTTTTCTTATTGACCGAGAATGAAATATCGAGTACTATTATAACACAAATGTGAAAACCGCGAAGGCATTTTCCTTGACACAGCGTGATAACAAAGCAGTTCAAATCCTAAGCCTGGAAGCAGATAGGCAAGCAAAAACCATAAATCTTATCGCCTCTGAAAACCATGCCAGCCGGGCAGTGCTTGAGGCCCAAAGCTCTGTGCTAACTGACAAATATGCTGAAGGATACCCAGGGCACCGCTATTATGGCGGTTGTGTCTACATAGACGAAATTGAAAATTTGGCTATCGAAAGGGCTAAAAAGCTATTTAAAGCCGAGCATGCCAATGTCCAAGCTCATAGTGGCAGTCAAGCCAACATGGCAGCCTATTCAGTTCTATTGGAACA
>Ga0068714_10001353_pt1 | contig 36526 bp, 34 predicted proteins | sample MTBNYHSulfiMetaG_FD_62988 | JGI IMG/M metagenome (GOLD analysis project Ga0068714, IMG submission 62988) | Enrichment culture microbial communities from rom New York Harbor, USA that are MTBE-degrading - MTBE-NYH (New York Harbor Sulfidogenic)... | ecosystem: Environmental > Aquatic > Marine >...
CATCATCGCAATGCCCGGACCCTTGGCGAGCAGGTCTCCGACCTCCACGGTCTGCCCCGGCCGGCAGCGGGCCTGGCCCGGCAGCTCCCGAGCGTCGAGACCCAGGTAGGCGGCGACAGGAAGGGCTACCCTCTGCCCTTCCGGATCACCGCCGGCCCGGATGATGATTTGACCGCGGCCGAGCGACACAAACTCCACTATCCCGCCGGCCGGCGACGCGATCTCCTGAACGGCCCTTTCGATCCAGCCCGCCCTCTCCACCCTGGCGACGGCCTGGCCGGCGCGAACCGCCTCCCCCGGCTTGACCAGGACAGCTTTCCGGACGTCCTCCGGGCGTGACGGAACGCCCAGGACCGGGGCAAGATCAACGACGTGGAGCTTGGCCGGGACGTCTAGCGCGCGGGCAACCGGTGTGTCGCAATCGACCATATCTCCCGGCGAAACCAACACGTCGCCTGGAAGCGGCAGGCGGCGATCGACCGCGAGCTGCATTCCGAGGCCGACACGCCTGCCGGCAAATGCCGGGCCCACGGACTGGAGTCCTGACAGTCCGGCGCGACCGATCGCCCTGCGGCTCATGGCTGCGTGCCCCCCCGGCCGGTGGAGAAACCGGCGTATAGCGGCGCAAGGTCGTCAGGGTCCGCCCGCTCGTAACCTGGATACGCTCCTGCCGCGCACAACCACTTCTCGGCCTGCCGTCGCCGGACCACCCCGTCCGGGGCCTGGCGGATCGGCCTGCCTCTCGCGTCGATGAACAGCCCGGCCTCTCCTCCCTCAACGTCGTACGCCGCGAGCCTTCCTCTGCCGCGGCCGAAGTCAACCGGTGCGCGGGGGAAAAGCTCGAGCCTCGCCTGCGCCGCGAGGCCCAGCGGGATGCGGATCAGTTCTCCGGCACGGACGGGAATCTCGCAGTGCGGCGGGCCGCCGCGGCCCTTGGGGGTGATCACCGCGTGCGCGACCACCGACCCGTCACTCACCCGCGCCGGCAGGTCAGCGGCCACCACAGTACCTAGACGGACCAGGCAATCCCGTTCGAAGACCTCCAGGGCGATCTCCGGATTGACCGAGGCGAGCACACCGAGGTGAGGCATCATGAACACGCTGTCCACGTACATTTCCACGCGTCCGGGAATCTCCAGCGCATCCGTGAGTATCAGCCCGGCCTGGACCCTTCTCGGAGCGTGGCACAGCGGACCGCCGCTCCCGATCACGGCGCCAGCTCTCATCCTCTGGTCCCCGGGCAGGTCGGGGAGCGCGAATACCTGTAGGCTGCGGCGCTTGGGCCTCGGTTTCAGATGGCTTTCGTGATGGCGGACCGCGAGCCGGATCGCCTCTCTCGCCAGGGCATGCTCCAGCAGCAACTCGCGAGTTGTCTCCGGAAGCGTCGTCGGCCGGACCATCTTGTTGTAGACCGCGTCCAGCGCGTCATCGCTGGTCACCGCGAACGGCAGCCAGCGGAGGACCGCAGCGGTCCCTGCTTCCTGAAGGACGTTTCCGGCGCTGTAAGAAAGGCCGAGGTTGGCGCTTACGCTCCGGGTGAAATTGCCGGAAAACACGGTAAAGACGTCCGTGGTCGCCCCACCCACGTCCACTCCGAGGAGGTCGACCCCCCGCCGGCGCGCAAACAGTTCCATCATCGTGCCGACGGCCCTCGGTGTCGGCTCCAGGTGCCGCGAGGACCAGTCCAGCAGCTTGTCATACCCCGGGGCGCGTGACATCACGTGCTCCAAGAAGACCCGGTGGACCTCACGGCGAGCGGGTTCCAGCGCCTCCCGGGCGATACCCGGCCGGACGTTTCCGACCCAGGAAACGTTGAAACGCTCCCCAACTATATCCTCCAGCGCTTCCCTTGCCGCGGGGTTGCCCGCATACACGACCGGCAGCTTCCCGCCCCCCAGCCGCGGGCGCGGGTCGGCGACGGCGAGGTACTCGGCCAGTGAAACCACGGCGCTCACGTTCCCGCCGTCGGTTCCGCCGGACAGCAGGACGATATCGGGACGCAACCGCCTGATCAAATCGATGGAATCCGCGGAAAGCCCGGCATCGACGATCGTCAGAGACCGGCTGACTATGGCCCCTGCCCCCAGGGCCGCCCGCTCCGCGCTTCCAGCGCTGTAGCTCCTCACGAGGCCGGCGCTGACCATCTGCAGGCCGCCGCCCGCGCTGCTGGTGCTTATGTAGAGGTCCACCCCGACCTCGCCGCGGCGGGGTGCTACAACCTCCCCGCCGTCCAGTATCCTGCGGCCGGTGACGCCCTCGAGACGGGCGACCGCCTGCAGGATACCCACCGTCACGTCCTCAAAGGGCGCCTCCACCGTCGTCGGCGCCTCCTCGCGACCGGTCAGGCGCCAACCGGAGGCCTGCCGCTCGAGGAGAATGGCCTTTGTGGTGGTGCTGCCGACGTCCGTGGCCAGAATGGCTTCCAGCGCGGTTCCCCTCCGTGCTTGCGGCTGTCTATAGCATTCTACCAAAAAAGGAGGGCTCGCCCCCCGGCTGCAGGTGTGCTGCAGGTGTAAGGAGGGACGGCGGCCCTCAAGACAGGGAAACGACCCTCCAGGTAGTAAGATAGTCCGTGTCGGAGGTGCTGCTCAGGGGAGGGTACCCCGGGGACAGCGCCGGCGAGCCGACCAATACCGCAAAGGAGCGCACAGCATGAGCTACGAGCCACTCACAACACGAGAGAAGCTGCTGCTGGGCCCTGGACCGGCAAGCGTGGATCCGGCCGTCGCCAGGGCCGCGTCGCTTGGGGTCGTGGGCTACCTGGATCCTGATTTCATCCACATCATGGACCAGACCATGGAGCTCCTCCGCAGGACCTTCCGGACCGGCAACGAGCTAACACTGGTTGTACCAGGGACAGGGATGGCGGGCATGGAGGCCGCCGTCTACAACACGGTCGAGCCGGGCGACCGGGTCGTGGTGGCGGTGATGGGCTTTTTCGGCGAACGCATCGCCACGATGGCCGAGCGCGCCGGAGGCGAGGTCACGGTCGTTCGTTTCCCGTGGGGGCAGGCCGTCGACCACGTGGAGCTGGAGAAAGTTGTGCGGGAAATCAGGCCAACGGTGTTGGCCTGCGTCCATGCCGAAACCTCGACAGGGGTGCTCCAGCCGATGGCTGAGATCACCCGCATCGCCCGGGAGTACGATTGCATCCTGCTCGTGGACGCGGTTACGTCTCTGGGCGGTTGCCCTCTGGAGGTCGACGGCTGGGGAATAGACGTGTGCTACTCCGGATCCCAGAAATGCGCCGGCGCGCTCCCGGGGCTGGCCCCTCTAACGATGGGCAGGCGGGCCAGGGAGAAGCTGGCGGCCCGCAAGTCCGAGGTCCGGAGCTGGTACCTGGACCTGACCCTGATCGAGAAGTACTGGACCGGAGACCCGCGGGCGTACCACCACACCGCGCCGGTCAACCTGGTCTACGCGATATACGAGGCTCTCCGCCTTGCCCAGGAGGAAGGTATGCCAGAGAGGTGGGCCAGGCACCGCCGCAACGCCGAGGCCCTGCGCGCGGGCCTGAGGGCAATGGGGCTCCGGCTTTTTGTTGATGACAAGATCATGCTTCCTCCGCTGACCTCGGTGCTGATCCCGGAGGGGATCAACGACGCGCAGGTGCGCGGCATGCTGCTGTCTGAGTTTGGCATCGAAATCGGAGGCGGGCTTGGCGAGGGTAAGGGCAAGATCTGGCGGATAGGCCTGATGGGCTACGGCGCGCAGGAGCGTCACGTCATGTTGCTGCTCACGGCCCTGGAGCAGTTGCTGGGTCGCCTGGGCTATGGGTTGGAACCCGGAGCCGGCATCGCCGCCGCCGGGAAGCTCTACGCCTGAGGAGGCCTGGAGATAAGATGAAACCGACCTCAAAGATCAAGGGAGTTTTCGCCCCGATTCCGACGCCGTTCGGGGAGGACGAGGAGATCGCCTACGACAAGCTCCAAGAGAACCTGGCCTGGTGGGGCGGCACGCGGTTGACCGGTGTGGTCGTCTTGGGTTCCAACGGCGAGTTTGCCTACCTGACCCCGGACGAGAAGCTGCGTCTTGTGGAGGCGGTGCGCGCCGGCTTGCCGGCCGGGAAGATGGTGATCGCCGGGACCGGCGTGGAAACCACGCGGGAAACCATCAAACTCTCCAGGCAGGCTGCAGAGCGCGGCGCGAATGCCTGCCTGATCCTGACGCCGCACTATTACAGAGGGAACATGACCCCGCCGGCGCTGAAGAAGTACTTCTGGGACGTGGCGGAGGAGTGTCCCGTACCGGTTATGCTCTACAACATGCCCCGCAACACCGGGCTCAACATGGAGTCCGGCCTTGTCGTCGAGATATCCGCCCACCCCAACATCACCGGGATCAAGGACAGCTCGGGCAACATCGTGCAGATCTCGGAGATCATAGCGGGAACCGGCGATAGCTTCTCCGTGTTTGCCGGCTCGGGGAGCTTTCTGCTGACCACGCTGGTCATGGGGGGAGACGGAGGCACCCTTGCCGTGGCGAACGTGATGCCCGATGAATGCGCCTCGGTGGTATCTCTCTTTGAAACCGGGGATCTAACCGGGGCGCGGGCGCTCCAACGGCTGCTGCTCGCCCCGAACAAGGCCGTCACATCGAGGTGGGGGATCCCCGGTCTCAAAGCGGCCCTGGACCTGATGGGCAAGTTCGGGGGTCCTACGCGAAGGCCGTTGCTCCCGTTGGGCGACAAGGAACGGGCGGAGCTCCGCGCCACCCTGTCGGCGGCGGGCGTGTCCCTGGCTGGCTAGGGACTGCGCCGGCGGCCTACGTCCGGTGGGCCAGGAGGTGGGCGACAGCATGGAGGTCATCCTCGACGCCCCGGCCATCGCCCGGCGAGTCGCCGAGCTGGGAGAGCGGTTATGCGCCGACTATCGTGGCCTCACGCCGCTCTTTGTCGGGATGCTCAAAGGGAGCTTTGTCTTCATGGCGGACCTGGTCAGGAAAGTGGACCTTCCCTTGGAGGTGGACTTCCTGGCCCTGGCGAGCTATGGACAGGGCACCAGCCCGGGGCGGTTGAGGATTCTTAAGGACCTCGCCACCGAGGTGGCAGGACGGGACGTCCTCATCGTGGAGGACATCTGCGATACCGGACACAGCCTGAAGGCCGCGCTGCAACTGATCGGCGGCCGGTCTCCGGCGTCGCTCCGGACGTGCGTCCTCTTGGACAAACCCTCACGCCGCGAGGCAGAGGTCCTGCTGGACTACGTCGGCTTTGAGATCCCCGACAGGTTTGTCGTCGGCTACGGGCTCGACCACGCAGAAAAATACCGCAACCTGCCGGATGTGGTTGCCCTGGACTCCCCAGGGGATCCCAACCGGGCAGGAATACCGGACAGGGGATGAAATAGTGGAGAGCAGCAACCACGCTTGGAGGGGGCGCAGACGTGCCTGACGTTGCCTACTACAATGGACGGATCACCCCGCTCGATGAGGCCAAGGTAAGCGTTCACGACCGGGCGGTCGTATTCGGCGACGGCGTCTACGAAGTGGTCAAAGTGCTGGATGGGCGGTTCTTTGCGCTTGACCTTCACCTCGACCGTTTCTACCGCAGTGCCGCGGGCATTGAGCTTGCGGTGCCGTGGGACCGCGCCGGAGTCCGCGCCCTGCTGGCTGAGCTCTTGGCCAGGAGCGGCTATAGCGATGCCCTCATCTACTGGCAGCTCTCGCGCGGCATCAGCCCGCGGCAGCATTACTACCCCCCTGAGGGGACGGCGCCGTCGATTCTGGCGTGGGCGCGGGAGTTTCGGGGAATGACGCCGGGAATGCACGAGCAGGGCGTCAAGGCAATAACCCGGCCGGACGAACGCTGGCCGAAATGCTGGGTAAAATCCCTAAACCTGCTTCCGAACTGCATGGCTCGGGATGCGGCGCACAGGCAGGGAGCATATGAGGCGATTCTCGTCGACCGGGATGGACTGGTCAACGAATGCTCGGCCTGCAACCTGTTTGCCGTAATCAACGGAGTGGTGAGAACCGCGCCCCGCTCGAGGAACATCCTTTGGGGAATCTCCAGGCACGTGACGATCAAGTGCGCGCGCGCGGCGGGGATTCCGTTCGAAGAGCGCGCGTTCTCGGTCCCGGAGATGATGGCATCGGAAGAGGTTTTCCTCTCCAGCACCTCCCCGGACGTGCTTGCGATCGTCGAGGTTGACGGGCGGAAGATCGGCGGGGGCAAGCCGGGTCCCGTCACGACGAGGCTCCTTGACCTCTTCAGGCACTACATAAGCACCGGGGAGTTTCGGAGCGGATAGAGCGCACTACCAGGGGGACACCGATGCAGGGGGCCTTGACGGTACTCTTTTTCAGCGATACCTACAGGCCGTACGTCAGCGGCGTGGTTACGTCAATCGACACTTACGCCGCAGAGCTCCGCAAGCTCGGTCACCGGGTGGTCATCGTCGGACCGGACTACCCGGGGGTCCCGGAGGAGCCGGACGTCGTGCGGATACCGTCGGTCCCGTTGCCTGCATATCCCAACCTGCGGCTTATCGCGCCGGTGACCCCGGGGCTGATATCCAGGCTCAGCGATCTCAGACCGGACATAGTACACATACACTCGCCTTTCGCGGTCGGCCTGCTGGGGATATACGTGGCCCGGGTCACCGGTAGCCCGGCTGTGTTCACCTGCCACAGCTTCTACGAGGAGTACACAAGGTATCTGCCGCCGCTGTCGCAGCCGCTAAAATCGGTCGTGCGCCGATACCTGCTCAAATTCTGCAGCTACTGCCAGCTCGTCTTGGCGCCGTCCGGACACCTCCGTGATTTTCTGGCGGAGATCGGCGTTGAGCCGGCCCTTGAGGTTCTGCCGACCGGAGTCGAGCCGCCGCAGGGCGGCGCTTCCCGTTCCCGTGAAGCGCCACGGCGGGAAGGTAGGACGTTTGTCATGGCGTTTGTGGGCAGGCTTGGCAAGGAAAAGAACATCGATCTTGCCCTTCAGACGGTCTTTGAGCTGACGAGCGGACAGACGGTGCGCGAGCGCGATCGCTGGCGGTTGCTTGTCATCGGCGACGGCCCGGAGTCGCAACGCCTCATGAGGCTTGCAGTGGAGCTGGGCATCAAGAGCCTTGTCGCTTTCCTCGGCGAGCTGCCCCGGGACCGGGTTTTCGCAACACTGAGAGTTGCCGACTGCCTTGTGTTTCCCTCGACAGTCGAGACCCAGGGACTGGTGATGCTCGAGGCGATGAGCGTGGGACTGCCGGTTGTCGCCGCGGAGTCTCCGGCCGCGATAGAGCTGATTACCGACGGCGTAGAGGGTTTCCTGGCTCCCGCCGACCCTGGCGCGATGGCCAGGGCGGTTCGCCGGCTGGCCTCCAACGCGGACGTGAAGTCGCGCATGGGCGAGGCGGCGGCCGCCCGGTGCACGGCGTTTCGACCGTCGGAGCTCGCCAGACGTCTGACCGCGCTATACGGGGCACTGCGCGTCCCGAACGAGAATTCATAGAGAACAGCACCGTGACGGTCGTGTGAACAGGGCCCGGCAGGCCGGACGATAGCCTGGTCATCTCAGATTCTTTGACCATTCATCGTAGAGCTGGGGGTCCATCTCCGCAAGGTAGCTCCGGAAGGCATCGGCTGCGCGGCGCTTCTTGAGGCCCCGCCACGCCTTGCGGGGAAAAGGGTTGTCCGCTTTGTTGAGGTTGGTGGGATCGATCACGTAGAGGGCTCTGCCGTCGTAAATGACGTGCGCCAGCCGCATGTCTATGCGGCGGAAACCGAGACGGCGGAGCCACCTGAAGATGTCTATCAACTGCCCGGCAAGTTCACGGGACAACCGGTTCCGGTTGAGATAGTGGCCGAGAGAATGACCGGGGATGTACTCCCTGACAATGTAGTCCGGCCCCCATTCATACAAGCGAGGGAACCTGGGACACGGCTGTCCCTGGCGCATCGCCTGGACCTCCGCACGGAGAGCCTTCCGATCGCCGGCTATCTTTATGCACCGCGTCTTGTCCAGCCGGTATACCGCACCCTCCCTGCCCCGCCCAACCAGAGAGTCGTGGGGAATCCGGATGGCGGCAGGAGGACCTTCGGTCCGCTCGGCTCGTGCCCTGTCTGAGGCGACTGCCGCCCGGGGAGGCGCCGGTGGCTCCGGTTTCCCCCGGCCAAGCTGCGGTTGGGTCCACCCAACGGTCCCTTGTAGCGTATGCACGAGCCGGTCCAGTTCCAAACCGAGCACCCCCGGGCAAAGAGGTGAGTTCAGGGCCCCCTCCATAACACTCACCAGGTGCACGGATGGTTACACACAGGGAGGCTGGCCGGATCATCTTGCAGAGAATCGGGAAGAGGACAGCGAGGGACCTGGCCGCAGGACTTCCGCCGGCAGACCTGGAAGAGCCCCGGCGATATGCTCTTTCCGGTGGCGCCGATCAGCATCGCCGCTCTTTCCCGGCTACGAGACCACGGACCGCTGCTCTGGCTCGGGGGATTGGTTTTCTTATGGGCGACCCGGCACACACATAACCTTGCGCGCCGGTGGGGCCGAGGGTATTACCTGTTTTCGAGCGTCGTACGTCCTGTGGGCATATTCCTGGTCACTCTTGGCTGGGCGGCGGTCCTGAGCGTGCCGTATTGGCGTTGGGAACTCGGTTTCCGTCCGAAGATGTCCTGGCTCCCCCACCGGTCGGTTAACGGGACCATACGCTCTGGTCCGGCACCCGCAGTTCCTGGCGTCTATCGGGGTCACGGCCTCGGCCGCGCTCCTCAGTACGCCGGACTGGTTTGGGGTGGCCAATTGCGTCTTGTTCGCGGCCGCTCTCTGGACGTTGTCAGTATTCGAGGAAAGGGAACTGCGGGAGCATTTCGGGTCTGAGTATGAGGTGTACGCGACGCGGGTCCCTAGGCTATTTCCCAATTAGCCGCAGAAGGTCAGAACGGTACGCCTTAGCGCTTCCTCGCGGCAAACGCCAGGGCCGCCCAGCGGCCGTCAATCCGGGCGACCTTGAAGTCGACCAGTCCGGCATCCAGGCCGGCGGCGCGGACCTCCGGCTGCCCGATATCAGCCTCAATCCCGGAGCCCTTCTTGGGCCAGGCGATCCACAGCCGCGCGGTGGATACGCGGGCAGCTCGTTCGGCGATCCCGGCAGCAAGGCCGGCCGAGGAACTAACAAACCAGATCACAACGTCTGGAGCAGGTGGCTTCTGGCTCTCGCGAACCAGGTTCGCACCTTCCGGCAGACCGGCAAAGGCAGGCATGACGTCATCCGGGGCGCTGTCCAGAAAAACCGTCATCCCGCCACGAATTCCAAGCTTCGCGGCGAGGGGTCTCTCGGAATACCCATCGAGCAGCGATTTTGGCACGGCCGTCACCTGCGGGGGGTCGGTCAAGGCCAGCTTGATCGCCGTATGAGCATCCTCCCACGGGGCATAGACGGCGTCAGCTAACCGCTCGGCAACCTTGGCGACCTTGTCCGTCGCGCCCCCGAGGCAGACGATCGGCAGGTGCCTCGTATCCTTGTAGTACCTCACGGCGAGCCCGATGTCCCTGCCCTGAGACGGAAGCCGGGTCAGGTCGATCACGAATACGTCAGGGGGATCGGCCCGTAGTTCCCGTAGGGTGCGCGGGTCCAGCTGCTCCCACTCGACGTCATGCCCAAGGGCGCGCAGCTGGGCGGCTCGCTCAGCGGCCTCAGACCGGTTCCAGTGGACAAGCCTGAGCCTTGCCATTGGCTGATCCCACACCCTCTCTCGCGGATTGCGGCCCCTACCAGCTACCCGGGTCGGACGGCAGGACGCGGCTCATCATCCGGCCGTAGGCCAAGAACGCCTGCCTGCCAGCCTCCGTGGCCTTGTACAGGGTATTAGGGCGCCGGTCGACGAAGCGCTTGACGGCCTGGACGTAGCCCGCCTCCTCAAGCGTGCGCAGGTGGGCGGCAAGGTTGCCGTCGGTAGCCGCGAGGGCTTCTTTCAGGAAAGTGAAATCCCCTTGGAACCCTGCGCACAGGATGGCCATGGCGCCGAGCCGCACCGGCTCGTGAATCACCCGGTCGACCTCGGAGGGGTGGAAGCGCGGCGGGGGCTTGGGGCTCATTGGCCAGGCTCCCTGGGGCCGCCGGTACGAGGCAGGGCCCGGTCAGGCGGCGGCGGGCCGCTACGCCGGGGGTCTGTGGCGGAAGCCGTGCGCCTGTAGGTGGCGATGGCGCGATGGAACCGGAGATGTTGGGTAAGTCCGATAACCACCTGGGCCGTCGCCATGGCGGCGACCGTTGGCCACACCCAGAGCCAGATTCCCGATGTACTGCGGCAGACGTTCTCCATCAGAATGGCCTGCGGGATATAATGACCCGCGTCGCTAGGCAGGCGGCCCCAGAGAACCACCGGGACCCACAATGCCCACGGCAGCGCGATGAGAGCTCCGAAGGATACGTGCCACCAAGGGGTTCCTACGGCTCTGCTGGCCGGGTAAAGCACCAAGACCAGGGAGGTGAACAGGATAGGCGCAAGCCACGTCTGTAGTCGCCAGGTTTCAAGCTCTGCCTCACGCTCGACATGTCCGTAAGGACGATACAGGCGTGACCACAGGAAGCGCCGCACGGGAAAGTAGCCGAGGTAAATAGGCAGGAAGATTAGCAGGGACCAGTCACCCACGATTCTGACCTGGTGCGCAATCAGAGCCTGGACTAGATACAGCAATCCTTGTACGACGTGCAGGACGCCGCCGCTGTAGCGTTCGAAGCTTGCGTATACGTCAACGGGGAATCCGGCGACTGGTGCGGTGTGAGGCTGCGAATCAGTCAGCCCTGTGCTCATGACTGAGGCTCCAGTGCAGGCCCGGGCTGACCTTGTTCGGCGGCGGGCGCCCGGATTGTCCTGCCGTCAGGACTCCCGCCAGGTCTGTAGGCATTCATGCCGCGCCGGAAAAGCACATGTTGGGCCAAACCGACAAGCATGACGCCGGCTGACAGGAGCCAGACCGGCCAAGGGCGCTGCGTACCATGCAGGAAGCCCAAGTGCACTACCTGGTGGGGGAGATCCGCGGGGATGCGGCCCCACAAACAGACAGGCAGCCACAGTCCGGCGACCCAAACCAGAGCACCTGGAAGCGATACCGGCTTGAGCATGCCCCCCCGCATCTCTGCAAGCGCAATCATTGCACCGAGCACCAGCATCCACCAGACTTGAAACCGCGCCTCTTTGAGCTCGCGCTCGTGCTCCACGTGGCCATACGGCCTGTATAGCCGCCGCCACAGGTAACGCCGCGCTGGGAAGTAGATCAGGTAAAGGGGCAGAAACCAGAGCATAGACCAAGAGCTCTGGATCCTAACGAGCTGCGCCAGAGCTCCCTGCCCTATCCAGAGCAGGCCTTGGAGGACGTACAACAGACCGCCCCGCCCTCGCTCGTACCTCGCGTAGAGGGTTGAGGGGAAGCCTCCCTGCAAAGCGGGAGGAGCAACTGGCTGGGCACCCTCGGGCGGCACTGCAGAGGCTTCAGTTGAAGACATCACCCGGCCACCTGCCTTGGACATACTCTATGAGATAGAGTTCACTACACCCTAGAGTACGACCTCTCTGGGCGGGCGTCAATACCCCGGCAGCTATCGCAGCGGCGAAGCCGGCAGCTCCCTCACGGCGACGGGGAGGCTGGTTATGGCGGGCTGGTTACGGTTGACAGCCTACTGGTCGGCTGTGTAGGGTTATAAGGTCAACGGAATAGCAGTTCTTCGGGGCAAGGTGAGGCGGCAAGGTACGGCCGCCAATTCCTGACCGGCGGTGACGCTCTCCCGTAAGGGCGAGACTAGCCCGCTAACCTGGTTTCGGCCGGGCCGATCTGGTTCAAACCAGAGCCGACAGTATAGTCTGGACGGGAGAAGAAGCTGGTTCGTCAGCGTAAGCTGATTGCGGCTGTTAGCTGCGTCCCGGCCCCGGGTCATAAACCGGGGCCGGTTTTCTTGGGGGACGGCCGTTGCAGCAGACTCCTCTCCTCACTCCGCCCTGATCACTGCTGCCGGGGAGGGTTTGCTTTGACTCCGCAAGGTCTTGCTGACCAGGATGCTCTGTTCATGCGCCAGGCCCTACGGTTGGCAGCCCGGGCGTATGGCTTCACCAGTCCCAACCCAATGGTGGGGGCGGTCATCGTCAAAGACGGTCGGGTCATCGGACGGGGGTATCACGCCGCAGCCGGTCAACCGCACGCTGAGGTCCTGGCTCTTCGCGGCGCAGGGGACTCGGCTCCCGGCGCAACTCTATACGTCACCCTCGAGCCGTGTTGCCATTGCGGCCGCACCCCGCCGTGTACAGATGCGATTATCGCCTCGGGGATCAGCCGTGTTGTGGTCGCAATCGAAGATCCCAACCCCAACGTCCTTGGCAAAGGGATCGAGACGTTACGAAAGGCCGGCGTGGTGGTCGAGGTAGGCTGTCTTGCCGAAGAGGCCGCCCGGCTGAATAGGGCCTTTTTCAAGTCAATGCTGACCGGGTTGCCCTGGGTGGCATTGAAACTAGCCGTGAGCCTTGACGGTCGAATCCCCACCGGCGGACCCGGACAATACCTGACCGGGCCGGAAGCTCTGCGCCGCGTACACAAGCTACGCTCCAGGTTTGACGTTGTCATGGTCGGATCGGGCACAGTCCTGGCTGATGATCCGAGGCTAACCGTCCGCCGCGTCCAGGGACGCGATCCACTGCGGGTCGTTCTCGACACCCACGGGGTGCTTACCCCTAATTGCCTCCTGCTAGGGCCAGAGATGGCATCCGGTACTCGGATCTACGTGGGTGAGACATGCTCGCCTGACCGGCGCCGGAGCATTGAGGCAACCGGTGCAACCGTGTATAGCCTGCCCGAAAGAGAAGGCCACGTGGACTTACGAGCTTGCCTAAGTCACCTGACGGAGTGTGGTTTCCTGTCGGTGCTGCTGGAGGGCGGTCCAACGCTTGCCGCCTCCTTCCTTTCAGAGCAACTGGTTGATTCGGTGTACCTTCACTACGCACCAGTGCTCTTAGGGGCTGGTGGTGTGCCTGCAGCGCCGTGTCTTCCAATCGATGGTCCGCCAGGTGGCTGGCCCGGCAACGGCATACGAGTCAGCCGTATTCAGACAAGGCGCTTCGGACAGGACCTCGAGTACCGGGGCTGCGTCGAGTATCCGGGGCGGGTCGCAGTGAATCACGGCGCTGAGAGGGGAGCCTAGCGTGTTTACCGGTTTGGTGCGCGAGATCGGCACTGTCACGGACACTAACAGGAACAGGCGGTCGGGAATGGCCTCTTTGTCGATATCCGCCAAGCTGCTTCTCCCTGCCAAGGGGGACAGCGTATCGGTCAACGGTGCCTGCCTTACGGTTACCCGGTTGCTGGACCGGGGATTCGTTGTTGAGGCTATGCCGGAAACCATTGCGCGGACCACCATCGGGAGTCTCCGAGCCGGTGCCCGCGTCAATCTCGAGCCGGCGATGAAGAGCGGGGCGGCGCTTGACGGCCATCTTGTCAGCGGGCACATTGACACGACAGGCAAGGTGATCACCATTCGGCCGGATGGTGGTTCACGCCGCGTTGCTATCGAGCTTGCCGCAGGATATCGGCCTTATGTTGCTGTCAAAGGCTCGATTGCCATCGATGGCGTCAGCCTGACCGTTAGTGCCCTGACCGACGCAACGTTTGAGGTTGCCTTGATTCCCCATACCCTCGAAAACACCACGTTGGAGGCCCTTCGCGCTGGTGATGCCGTCAATATCGAGTTTGACACCGTCGCAAGGTATCTGGAACGTCTAATTGCACCTCGCTTGAGTGACGGCAAAGGTCTACCTGGACGCCGCTCGATGTGGTGGCGATAGCTACCGGTCCCGGTCAGGCACATATCCGCAAAGCGGCTTATTGGGGGGTGACGGAGACGATCAATGAGCGAACACCCGGTTTCAACACAATTGAGGAGGCAATCGCCGATATCCGGGCAGGCCGAATGGTGGTTGTATGCGATAGCCCGGATAGAGAGAACGAGGGCGATCTGGTGATGGCCGCCGAGCACGTGACTCCGGAGGCAATCAACTTCATGGCTGCGCACGGCCGGGGCCTGGTGTGTATGCCTGTCACAGGCGAGCGGCTGGACCAGTTGGGGCTCGGTCTGATGGTCACAACGCCGGGCGACCGGCACACAACCGCTTTCACGGTATCGGTGGACGCAAGAGAAGGCACGACAACTGGGATTTCTGCTGCGGAACGAGCCCACACGGTCCACACGATGATTGACCCTGAGACCCGGGCCGACGACCTGCTTCGCCCAGGTCACATCTTCCCGCTGCGCGCCAAGCCTGGTGGTGTTCTTCGCAGAGCAGGGCATACCGAGGCCGCTGTCGACCTTGCGGCACTCGGTGGCCTATACCCGGCGGGTGTCATCTGCGAGATCCTCAATTGCGACGGCACCATGGCCAGAGTACCTCAGTTACTGGCATTCGCCCGCACCCATGGGCTCAAGATCGTCACGATTGAGGATTTGATCCGCTACCGGATGGTCCATGACAAACTGGTCAGCGTGGTTGCCGAAACGGATTTCCCCTCCATCTACGGGCACTTTCGACTGCGAGCGTATGAGGATCATCTTACAGGCGAAGTCCACCTCGCCTTGTTTAAGGGAAGATCTGAGAGCTTCAGCCAGCGCGAGGTGTTGGTCCGCGTCCATTCTCAGTGCCTGACAGGAGATGTTCTGGGGTCGCTGAGATGTGACTGCGGCGGCCAGCTAACCGCAGCTCTACGCCGTATTGAGCAGGCGGGAGAGGGAGTCTTCCTCTATATGCGTCAAGAAGGCCGGGGCATAGGCCTGGGCCCCAAGATCAGGGCGTATGCCCTTCAGGACCACGGGTTGGACACCGTCCAGGCGAATGAGCACCTCGGATACCCTGCTGACGCCCGCGACTACGGCATCGGGGCACAGATCCTCGCCGACTTGGGTGTTAGGCGCATCCGCCTGATGTCCAACAACCCGCGCAAGTTCACCGGGCTTACTGGATACGGCGTAGAGATCGCCGATCGCGTGCCTCTGGAAATCCCTGCTACTGAGCGTACCCTTCCCTACCTCGCAACAAAGGCAGCCAAGCTTGGCCACTGGTTGGACATGACCGGTAGCAGCCCAAAGGACGCCGGTCCGCGAGATCAAAACACGAACGGGAGGAACGACCGTGACATCACAACCTGATCTGCATGTCCCAAGGCGATTTGAGGGGAACCTGATCGGCACCGGTCTAAGGATAGGGATTGTCCTCAGCCGGTTCAATGAACTGGTGACGTCAAAACTGCTCTCGGGTGCATTGGATGCGCTTACCCGACATGGCGTTGTGCCAGGTGACATCACAACCTGCTGGGTGCCGGGGGCACTTGAGCTCGGGGTCGTCGTTCAGGAACTTGCCGCCAGCGGTAAGTGCGACGCGGTTGTCTGCCTCGGGGCAGTCATCCGGGGTGCAACCATTCACTTTGAGCTCGTGGCATCTGAAACCGCAAAAGCCATCGCGGCGATCTCGCTCAAAGAGAAGGTGCCCTGCCTCTTTGGCGTAGTAACGGCCGAAACCCTTGAGCAAGCCCTGGAGCGTTCAGGCAGCAAGGCGGGTAACAAAGGGTGGGAGGCCGCCCAAGCCGCAATTGAGATGGCTAACCTAATGCGCAATCTCCGCAACTCCGGAGAATGACCCGCCTGACCAGGAGCAGGCGTGCCATCCGGTATACCCGGGCGCCGGCGGACGGCCTCAAGTCCCTCCAGCACCTGGATCACTCGTCTCGTGTGGTCCCGGCGGCAGAGTCTGGCTTGCCGGGCCCAGGCGACTCCTGGAGGACCTCAAAAAGCACGTCCAGATCCCCCACTACGTCGGCCTGCCTGTCTCCCCCGGTGCGATGAATCAGCTGCGTCGGGTCCAGAAACGTCACCATCCCAAGTTCTTTCGGCACGGTGACGTCCTCCTCAACGTCGTTGCCGATCATCATGCACTCCGCCGGAGTGCGGCCGATGCGGTCAAGTATCTCCAGGTAATAGCCCCGCTGCGGCTTGCAGAAATGCATGTTCTCATAGGTCGTGACAAGCTGCCACGGATAGTGCGCGACACCCGCCCACCGCATTCGCTCCTCGGTGGCGAGCGCAGGGAATACAGGGTTCGTCGCCAGGACGAGGCCGCTGCCAGCCAAGTCGAGGACGCGTCTGGCCCCTGGCCTGGCATGGGTGTGCACTTTCAGCTTGGGGAACTCCCGCACGTAAAAGTCCGCAAACACAGGCTCCGCCGTGGACCGCTCCAGGCCCAACGGCGAGTAGAAGCTGGCCGCAAACGCGTCGGCGTTGGAGACCCGGGGGTCAACGTTGTCCACCATCTCCTGGGTCGATGCCAGGAGCTGGCGTAAGAATCTCTCGGGGTCCACCATCCCTGCGACCTTCGCGGCGACGGCCGGGAAGTAGTGGCGGAGGAACACCGCAATGTCGTTGCCGAGCAACGTGCCGTCGAGGTCAAAGAGAAGCGTGTTCACGCGCGCCAGCCGTGCCCGTAGCCGGTGGTCTGCTCGCACAGAGCTCTCCTCCTAAGACCCGGGCCATTGCGGCCGCTGCCTGGGCGAGGCCTCACGGGCAGAGCGCGGCAACCTTGGCCTTCAACTGCTCGAGGCTGCCTGCGCCCCAACCGCGGTCAACGTACCTGACCACTCCGCTCTGGTCGACCGTCACCGAGAGGGGAATCGCCGAAACCGCATAGGCCCTGAAGAACGACCCGGTCTCGTCAAGCAGAACGTTCAGCCGGAGCTTGTTCTTGTCGATGAACGTCTGAACGTTCTTCGCGGTATCCACACTCACGAAGTATACGTCGAAACCCTGGTGCCCCCAGTCCTCAAGGTATGGCTGCAACTGCAGCGCCTCGGTGCCGCAAGGCCTTCACCCGGGGGAGAAAAAGCAGAGCATCACGGCCCGGCCTTGGAGGTCGGCGGGAAAGGAGACCTCCCTTCCGGACCCCAACAGCCGGAGGGTCCCGGCGGGCGCCGCCTTGCCTATTGCCGCTCCTCCCCTCCGGCAGCCCGCCACGGAGCTGGAAAGCAGGACCGCAGATGCAGCGATGGCTGCCATGACGACCAGGGAGCGTCTATAGCTCATCGCTTGACCCGTCTCGCGCTTCGGGCCGGGGTGGGAACCCTGCCAAAGCTGAGCGCCCCCGCCGGGCATGCCTGAATGCAGCGCAGGCAACGCAGGCACTCGCGGCTGTTGGGCGCACCCGAAGCGTCCAGTCCCACGGGGCATACCCGGGAACATGCACCACACCTGTCACACAGCTCGGGGTCGGCCCGGATCTGCCATATGGAGACAGGGTTGAGCAGCCCGTACAGCGCACCCAACGGACACAAGGTCCGGCAGAAGGGACGGTACGTAACGACGCAGGCTGCCAGGACCACCACAAGGAGGACGAGTTTCCACCCAAAGACGGCCCCGGCCAGTGGACGCAGGTCAGGGTTGAGGGCCAGCAGGGGCAAACCGGCCTCCAGCGTGCCAGCCGGGCAGACGTACTTGCAGAAGTACGGGGCGCCGGTGCCCGCCGGCCCCCGAAACAGGGCGGCCGCGGGCAGGAGCAATGCCAGGATCACGTATTTCGTCTTCAGCAGCGCCTTGGGAATCGCTAGCCTCGTCCTGGACAACCGGTGAAAAAGCTCCTGAATCAGCCCGAATGGGCACAGCCAGCTGCAGATCGCCCTCCCAGCGATAGAGCCGGCGGCAATGGTGCCCCCGAGGACGTAGAGCGACAGCTTCTGCGTGGCGGCCATCGACTGAAGCGCGCCGATCGGGCACGCCCCGAGCGCGCCCGGGCACGAGTGGCAATTGAGGAAGGGCACGCAGACGGACTTGAGACTTCCCTGGTAGATGGTTCCGCGGAGGAAACCCGGCAGGTACGAGTTGGCGGCGACGGCGCACAGATACTGGGCCCTGCGGCGGAGGACCTCAATCCGCAGCAGGCGCGCGGAAGGCAAGGCAGGCCCGGCCCTACTGGAGGCCGATGCACTCAAGGCAGACGTTCACCGCCTTGATCAGGACCTCGCGGACCTCGCCGCGCAGCGCGCCGGCCAAGCCGAGAACGAGACCAGCAGTCAGGAACGCCCAGCCGGCCCCGCGCCCTCGCCGCATCCCCTGCCCCACCGTCCCATCCGCAGCTTTAGCTACCAGAGGTTTTTCTCCCGGGCCACTATTCGACATAAGACCGGCTGCAGTCCTGCGAGAGCCCCTGCACCGGTCTAGCGGCCCGGTTTCAGCAGCCTGAGGGCACCGGCCTTGCCAATGAAGTCCTTCACGGTTTCCTCATAATCGGGATCGTCCTTGCTCATCCCGGCAAGCCTTGCGGACAGCACGGCAACCTGGTTTTCGAGCAGGATCCGCTCCCCGGCCGGGGGCCCCGTCACCTCGCCGGCGGCGTGCGGGACAGCACCCGCAGGGACCTGGCCAAGCGCGTTTCGGTCGACGTTGGCCGCGAACTCCTCGTACCCTCCGTGGTAGACGCGCAGACCCCCGCCTTCCAGCGACCAGATCTTCGTGCAGAGCCTACGCAGCAGGTACCTGTCGTGGCTGACGACAACCACGGCACCTTCGTAACCGGCGAGTGCCTCCTCGACCTGCTCCCTCGCCGGCAGATCCAGGTGGTTTGTCGGCTCGTCGAGAAGGAGCAGGTTTGCCGGCGAGAGCAGGAGTTTCAGGAGTGCGAGCCTTGCCCTCTCGCCGGGACTGAGTGCGGCCACCTTGGCGTAAACCATATCGCCGCGAAACAGGAAGCTGCCGAGGAGACTGCGGGACCGGGCCGGGTCCTGGGTCATCTCCGTTACCTCGTCGACGGCCGTCCAGTCGTCGCGGAGCCCCGAGGCGTGCTGGTCGAGGTACGCGAGCCGGGCCGAGGGGGAGCGGGCTATCTCGCCGGCATCGGGCACCACCTCGCCTGCGAGCGTCCGGAGAAGGGTCGTCTTTCCGGACCCGTTGGCCCCGACAAGGCCGATCTTCTCGCCCCTGCCGACGGTGAAGGTCACCCCCGAAAAGAGCACCGACGCATACGCTTTGGAAAGCCCCTCGGCGGACAGCAAGAAACGGCCCGCCCGCCCCTGGGCCTGGATGCTGAGGTCAAGCTGCGGGGTGGACCTGGGTTTCCGGACGCGGCCCTCCTCCAGGCGTTCGAGCCTGCGTTCCAGGGCCTTGCCCCTGCGGGCGGCCTTCTTCGCCTTGGCGCGGTAGAACACCGGAGCGCCCTTGACCTCTTTCCTCTTGCCGGCATCACGGTGTGCCCGGGAGAACCACTCCGACTGGCGGATGACTGCCGCGCGCAGCCTGCGTGCCAGCCTCTCTTCCTCGCGGTAGCGGGCCATCAGGGACGCGATCTCGGCGTCGCGCGACGCCCGGTACGCGCTGTAGTTGCCCGGATACTTCCGGGCCCGTCCCTCGTCGAGGGCGATTACGTTGTCGGCGACCTGGTCCAGGAAGTAGCGGTCGTGCGAGACGACCAGCACCGTACCGTCAAAGCCCTTGATCCACCCCGCAAGCCAGGCGAGTCCGGCCAGGTCCAGGTGGTTGGTCGGCTCGTCAAGCAGGAGCAGATCGGCCTCCTGAAGCCACAGACAGGCCAGGGCCAACCTCGTGCGCTCGCCTCCGCTCAGGCTCTCCAGACGCGCGGACGGGCCGCCGCACCGGCCCAGGCCGAAGCGGCTGACGGCCTCCTGGATCCTCCCTGAGCCCGGCGGGAGGCCACCGGGACCTGGAACCCGTCCCAGCACGGCCCCAACGTCGGGACCAAGGCCCGCCACCAGGGATTGCGGCAAATACCCCGGCCGCACTCCACGGCGCAGGAACGCGACCCGGCCGGCATCCGGCTCAACCTGACCGAGGATGATCCTAAGGAGGGTGGTCTTTCCGGCGCCGTTTGGGGCGACCAGGGCAGCCTTTTCGCCCTCGTTTAGGCCAAACGAGACTCCCTTCAGAACTTCGCGCACGCCAAAGGATTTAGCCAGGTTCTCTACTGACAGCAGCTGCATTCTCAGCCCTCCCGGGGCGGAGAACATCAGAAGGCCGGCATCGGTGGGTGACCAATCGGATGGGTGCCGCCGGAGGCGCCCACGCAAGCAGGCTCCTGACATTCACCGGTGTTTTCAGCGCGGTGAACGAGCTACCTGCGAGTCATGTCTTTCCGGCGGACCTCCTGGATGGGATGGCCGGCCGCCTGCAAACAGAGCCAGCGGCCAGGCAAAACAATGTTATCCCTCGGCGAGGGCATGGTCAACAGGCGAGTGGGTCGGGTGTGCGTGGGTCGGGTGCTGACGGTGAGTGGGTCGGGTGAGTGGGTCGGGCGCCGAGGCCGACCTGTCGGCTAGTGATCAAATGTCCGCGGCACCTGATAAGCAGCCGACACATGTGCGGCCGATGTGGCGGCTGGCGGACATGAGAAGCCTTAGTGGCGGCTAGCTATCAGGTGCGCGCAGAACCTGACAACGTACCGGCGGTTCTATCGCCGACCTGTCGGCTGGCTATCAATAGCCCGCCCCGCCGCCCGCCTGGTGGGATCCTCGCTCGCCAGCGAACCCGCAAGGCCCGCGATGGAGGCGGCTGGAGGAGAGCCGGTCCTCACGGCCAACATAGCAGCAGTGAGCGCAGACCTGGAGGCTGGCCCGGGAGGCGCAAGACGGGGGCGTGGGGCAGTGAAGATCGACTGGAGCGCGGTCCAGGCCTTCCTCTGCTTCCTGGCAGGCGAGCTACCGGTGGAGGAGTTGCTCCGGCACCCGGCCTATGCGGCAGTCTGCAAGCACTGCAGGCTTGCCTACGGAGCCAGGCTCTCCCCGGGGGACGTCGAGGCGGCCGCGGCCGGAAGGAAATCTCCGTTCTTTGGGCTGCGCCGCCTGCGTGACAACCTCCCGCTGATACGGGACTTCGTTTCCCGGGGAGGCAGCCTTGAGGACGGCTGGCTGCGGGACGCGCGGTCCTCGCTGGCCGCATACGCCTCCCCGGCGGACCTTGACGGCGTGACGATCTACCCGATCGTCGGCTACGACGCCGGCATCGGGCTGGACGGATGCGCCTGCCTGAACGTCAATTACCCGGCCTACCTGGAGCAGCCCAGGGAATTCGGTTACATGCTTATCCACGAGTCCAGCCACGTGATCTACGGCCGGACCCGGCCGATGCCGGACATCGCGGCGGCGAGGGACAGCCAGGGCTGGGCGGACCTCTTCTCGCGGATGACGCAGGACGAGGGGTTCGCCGTCTACGCCCCGCTGGCCCTCCGGCGCGCCCGGGGCCATATGGGCGACCGCTCCAGCCCTGTCCTGGCGGACTACGTCGTGATTGCCGACCCGGTGGAGATGGAGGCGTGCCTCAGCGGTTTCCGGGAGACAGCCGCGGCGCTGGCCGGTCCCGGGCAGCACACGAGGCATGAATACATGGAGATGATTTTCGGCCCGGGACGGCTAACGTACAGGGCAGGCTGCGAGATCGTCCGGCGGGCCGCGCGGTCGGGAGGCGCCCAGGCCGTCGCCAGCCTGTTCAGGCTGCCCGCCGAGCAGTTCCTCGCCGTGGCGGGGCACCTGGTCGGTATCCGGCGCTTCGGAAACCCGGCGACAAGTGGGGGGCTGACTATATGATCCTGGCTGTTTACCTGGACGGATCGCCCGGCGGGCACTGGATGGGCCACTTTCTCGAGGAAACCGGGTGCATCTGGATCTCGCCGGCGAGAGAAGGAGCCGCGGCGTCCGCCGCAGGTGAAATCGTGGAGTTCTACTCGTGGCTGAGGCGCCACGGAGAGCATTCCGCCCCGGCATCGCAGGCGCAGGTCTCCGCGGACGTCGAGGTCGAGGTCCAAATCGTGGAGGCTCAGGAGGTCGGGAGTTTCGGCCAGTCGGGTGCGGCCGTCGGTTTCTTTGGACCAGACCGCGAGCCGGTGACGCAGGCGGACATCCTCACGGCGGTGAGGCGCCTGGGGTACGCGCGGCGCGACCTGCTGGAGGCGGTCGCCGGCCTGCCGGAAGAGGCCCTGGACTGGCGGCCGCCGGGCGGCAAACGAACCCTCCGGGCCAACCTGCATCACGTCAGAAACTGCCACGGCTGGTATCTCACCCGGGTCATGGGCTGGAAGACCGCCGAGGCCGTGCTCCCGGAGCCGTGGCCGGAGGACACCTTCGAGAGCCTTGAATGGGTGATGAGGAGAGCGGTGGATGCCGTCCTTGAGCTCCCCGGCGGGCTGAGATCGGGAGTCTACAGGGCCGACCGGCCGGCCGAGGACTGGACGGCCAGGAAAATGCTGCGCCGTTTTGTGGAACACGAGAGGGAACACGTCGAGGTTGTAAGGCGAACCCTCGGTTGGTGGAGGGATGCCCGAAGCTAGGCATGGGAACCCCGTCACCGGTCAGGTCGTCAGTCGTTGAGGGGTGATTTGCATTGTCCAGAATACGCTCTCTTCTTGCTGCTGTACTGGTTGCCGCAACGGCCCTCACCACCGTCTCCGGTTGCCACCGCGCGGCGTTTGACCCGGCCAGGCCGGCCACGGTCTCACAGGTGCTCAGGGCCTACGACGTAACGGTCTGCGCGATCGACTCGACAGCCGACAACTTCGTGCCTACCGCCAGAGAGAACCGCGAGCGCCTTGCCGATGCGGCAAAGGAGCTGGCCCTGGCTGCGTCCGGAACCAATCCGGCCGGGTGGGTTTTCCCGGGGTACTACCTAACCGTGGACCTGCCGGACGGTCAGGTCTTGCGCATCGACCTGCACAGCCGGGGGATCGTCAGCGTCAACGGCACCTACTACACCGGCGGCGAGGACCTCTGGGACGTGGCCGCCGGGCTGTTGCCGGTTTCGGCTGAGGAGCACGACCTGCTGGGGCCTATCTACAGCGCCACCGAAGCGATCGTGCGGGTAGGGACCGCGGAGAAGACGATCACTGATCTGGCGACCATCGCAGCCTTGGCCAGGCACATTGGAATAGGCTCCAGGGAGGGCGAGGTCCCGGCGGACCTTGGAGAGATTCAGGCGGTCATCACCTTCACCGACGGCGACAGCTACGCGGAGGTCGCGGTCTACTGCAACTACGCGCGGGTGAGCGTATGGTACTTCCGCCAGGAGGACGTGGCGGCGGAACTGCTGGCGTTGGCAGGGATGTAGGAATCGCCGGAGGCCCGGTCCTGCCAGGCTTTATGCATACAAGTATACCATTTTCCAGTATGCGGCAGGTCTGGTCCTCTCGTGTGGCGAAAAGGGCTCCTCGACCTCAGATGACACCCCCCGGGGGTTGGAGGGAGCCATCGCATGACAAGCCCAGCACCAGAGCGGGCTAAGGCCCAGCCGGGCGCCTGGCAGCGCTATCGCCGCGTGCTGCGGCACCGCAACTTCGCCCTGCTGTGGGCCGGTCAGAGCGTGAGCTGGTTTGGCGACAGCCTTTACTTTGTGTCATTGCTTTGGCTGGTACAGGAGATGACAGGGTCCAGGGCCCTGCTGGGCGTGGTCGCCGCCTGTCGCACGGTCCCGGCCCTTCTCGGAGTGTTCGCCGGCGTGGTCGTCGACCGTGTCGACCGCAGGCGAGTAATGCTTGCCGCGGACATCGTGCGCGCGGCGATAGTGGGGGCCGTCCCGCTGATGATGCTGGCCGGGATATTGCAGCCCTGGCATATCCCTGTGATCGCTTTCCTGCTGGCGGCGGCGGGGGTACCGTTCAACCCGGCGCAGCAGGCTGTCTTACCGGTGGTGGTGGACCGCGAGGACCTCGCCCAGGCCAATTCGCTGCTGACGATCTCGCAGCAAGCTGCAAACGTGGTCGGCTTCGCGGCGGCCGGCCTGCTTATCGCAGCCGTCGGGGTCGGCCCGATGTTCGGCATAGACGCCTTGACCTTCCTGGTCTCGGTGCTGGCGATCTGGGCGATGCACCTTACCTCGGCCGAGTCGAACCCGGCCCTAGCGCGTCTGGGCGCCGGCGACCGGGAGGAAACGCGAACGGGGCGTCCCGCACCGGCGGGCCGTCGCTGGATGGCCGATTTCCTTGAGGGCCTGCGGTTCATCCGAAACCAGCGGGCCATGGTGATCGTCATCCCGCTGGTGATGCTCCTCAACTTCCTCGTGGCGCCCTTCTCGGTCTTGCTCACGGCGTGGGTAAAGGACGTCCTTGGACAGGGTGCGGGCGTCTTTGGCCTCCTGGAGACCGCCATCACCGCCGGGATGATCGCCGGTTCCCTGGTCGTGGGCGTGGCGGCGGCACGCGCGAGGCGGTCGACCCTGGCGCTGGGCGCCCTGGGCGGCTTCGGGATCGGAGCCCTCATCTTTGCCGCGTCGCGTTCCATCACCTTGACTGTGATCATAATGGCGGCCATGGGCTGCGCCAACGCGATGGCAAACATAGTCTTCGTGACCTGGGCTCAGACGATAGTCCCGCGCCCGATGATGGGCCGCGTGTTCGGGACGTTGGGAACCTTGAGCCAGACCGTCTCCCCCGTCGGGCAGACCATCGCAGGATTTGCGGGGCAGGTACTGGCGTTGCCGCTGATCTTCGGCGGATCCGGCGCGGTGCTCTTAGGGGTGGCGGCCATCTACGCGGCCGTGCCGGTTCTGAGGGGGGCTTTCAACCTGATCGAGACCGACCTCAGGACGGGCGTCCCGCAGATGGCGGACCCGGAAACCGGGAAACAGGTGGCGGCGACGGAGGAGTGAGCCCCGGAGGCCAGCCCGACACCGGCGCCTCACGCGGGCCCGGCACTGACCGGGTCGCGATCTCTGTCTCGCCCGACTACCGCATATTCGTTCTTTTTTGCTTTCTCAACCGGTACGGCTACGACCTTGAGGGCAACCCGGAGATGCATCCGGTGAGGCTCGCGGTGCGCAAGGCACTGGCGCAGGTGCCTGCAGACCCCGGAGAGCTGGAGTTTTCCCGCCTGGCGGTGCCCTTTCACCCGCGCGTGGGCCTGATAGAGGCATTTGCCCTTCACCAGTCCAGTTGGCCGGCGGCGGACCCCGGGGACGGCGGCTGCTTCGAAGGCGGAAGCACCGGCTCGTTTGAGGAGTGGCTGGAGGCCGTTGCCCCGGAGTTGCCCGGCGGCATAGAGCCGGGTTTTGTCTCACGGCTACCGGCGATGGGGCAGATCCTTGCCCGGTTCGAGGCCAGGAGCGGCGCAGACCGCCTGTGGCACAGGTACCTGCCTGACCACCTGTCGGGCCGGGAGGAGCTCGTCCAGGCCGTAAACAAGGGGCTTGAGGCCTCGAGGGCCGTCCTCGGCCTCACCGGGTGGCCCTTCCGGTCCATAAGGGTGATTCCCAACCTGCTCCAGTCGGACTGGCTGGCCGACCAGTTCCTGATAGGAGACACCCTGTCGGCGGTGATCGCCTCGGCGGCCCCGTCGCTCGCGCCCTCCGTCCTGCACGAGGCCCTCCACATGGTCATCCGGCCGCCGGTTGGCAGCCCGCAGGTATCCGCCGTTCTCGCGGACTGGGAGGGAAGATCCGGACCGGTCAGACTCAAGATGGAGCCCCAGGGATATTGGGGCCCCGACAGCCGAAGCGGCCTATACAGGGCAGTGCAGGAGGCCGTCGTCCGGGCGGTGACGATCGCCGTCTGGTACCGCGACCCCGCGGAGCGCCGGCGGCGTATCGCGAGTCAGGTAGAGCGCGGTTTCGACCTGGCAGGACCGATGGTGGACTACTTCTCGTGCGGAAACCGTGACCCGCTGCGGCCGGCGGCCCTCGCCCGGATGCTCCACGGGGTGTTGTTGGACCTGCTGGGAGACGAGGCCTGAGCGCGGCGGCGCCGGGTAAGACCGGGGGCACCCGGGTAAGTACAGCTCTGCACGCAGGTCGTTTGCTGCCCCTGCAAACGAAACCCTCAAATGAGCCCGTCCAGCATCGGAATGCCGTTTTCCACAAACACCGTCAGCGAGCCGTCCCGGGGGATGGCGTCCGTCAGGAAGCCGGCCGCGTAAAGCTCGCGGGCGGTCGCCCTGCGGATGTACCTCCAGAGGTGCATCGACTGGCTCCGCGCGGTAACGCCCTGGCGTCCGGAGGCCGTCGTCGCCAGCAGCTCCTCGAGTTCGGGGAGCCTGCTGGCGTAGTACGTGGAAACCACGTCCGTAAGACGCCTGACCGCGGGGGCGTATTCCGAGGCCGTCTGCCGGGTAATGACGGAGGTGGCCGGCCGGCCGTCACGCATGAGCCCCGCCGCCTCAGCCGCCTCCAGGAGATGGCTGTCCGCCTCGAGCCCCAGGAGCAGGCGCGAATACGCGTCCACCAGATCGCCCGGGACGGCGAGGGCCGGAAATCGCTTCGGGCCGGGACCGATGAACACTGCGGTGAAGCGCTCCCCGGCCAGGATGCTCTTTGTCTGGTAGTCGGGACCCAGCGCGGCCCGGGCCGTGCAGACCTCGTCGAAATCGACCTTTGCACGGGCGTACCGGCCCCCGTAGTGCTTCCACTCGCCGGCGAACCCCCGCTGTTCCAGGGCCCTTCCGAGGCCCTGCTGGACGCCTATCACGCCGCCCAGGAAGCACGTCACCTCGGGCCGGGCGCCGCGGAATCCGTTGCCGTGCAGGGCGACGAGCCCGGCTACCTCCCTGGCGTGGGAGGCCGCCACCGGTACGATCTTCTTGATGTCCGGCTCAAGAAACACCGCGGTCTGGAGGCTGACGGTCCCGTCCTCCTCTTTGAGGACGTGCATCTCCACGAGCTCCGCCAAGACGGCCGGGTCGACCTGATCGGCCCGTAAAGGGGCGACCGCAACCTGCCCTATCAGATCGAGCACGGAGCCGGTCAAGAACTCCCGGATCATCGCCGCCGTGGCGCCCGAGTAGCTTGCGATGGCCGGCTGCAGCTTCACGTTGTCCTCCTCCCAGGCGGGCGCAGGGGCACAGGCATATCTAAGAGCTCCCGCGTCAGATCGGAACCGATTCCGGCCAGGGCTCGCGTCTGGCCCCGGTCCAAAGCGAGTTCACGTAGTTGAGGGCGAAGTGATTCTGCGCCAGGTGAATCCAGAAGGCCCCGGGCTCGGTCAGCACGTAGTCCTGCCCTTGATGGACGGCCAGCCCCAAGCCCTGGGCAACCGCCAGCAAAAACCGGGCCCTCGGCGCAGCGGTCGTGAGGACGGCCTCCAAGGCTTCGACAGGGACCCTCGTCTCGTAGAGGCGCCAGTAAAGCCACCACCAGTCCCGCAGGGCCGGCCCGAAAGGCAGCCTCAGGGCGACCGGCGACCTGCCCTCGAGAACCGCTTCAGACCAGGCGTGCAGGTCGAACGTGTTGACCGCGAAACCGTCGGACAGGAGCGAGCCCGCCCCGGGGCCGATCCCTATGTAGCCATCCCTCGTCACAGACGAATACCTGGGGACCTGACCTCTTCTGAAGCCCCAGACGGAGACCCGGGCGAGACCATGGGACGTGCACCATTGATGGATGGCCTTATACTGCTCCCTCCGCGCCCTGAGGTCCGGCATGCGAACCGAAGCCAGCCGCAGGTGCCGGCCGACCGCGGTGTAAGGGAAGGTAAAGAGCGGGTAGGCCGTGACCTGGGTCGCCCCGAGCTCGACGGCCCGGGTGAGGTCCGCCACCACGCCGTCACGGGTCCCGCCGGGAAGGGCGAACATCAGATCCGCGTTGACGCAGGCAAAACCGCCAGCGGCCGCAAGGGCCAGCGCCTCCTCGGCAACGTCCGGAGTGTACCGGCGCCCCAGTAAGGCCAGATTCCCGGCGTCGAACGACTGGACGCCCAGCGAGACCAGCCGCACCCCGGCGTCCCGCATCTGCCGGAGCATCGCCGGATTGACGTCAGCGGGGTTCGTCTCGATGCCCACGTCGCCGGTTAGGCGAAACCGCCGCCGGATGTTGTCCAGGATCAGCTGAACGGCGTCCATGGCCACCGTCGGGGTGCCTCCCCCGATGTAGACGCTCGTCAGTTCCGCAGGTCCTATCGTGCCGGCCCACCAGTCGATTTCCGCCAGAGCGGAGTCGGTGTACGGCCTCACCAGTTCCTCGTCGTATGGGACTTTGGTGTAGGGGCAGTACGGGCACGAGTTTCGGCAAAAGGGGACGTGCAGGTAGAGCGACGTTCGCGGTGTGGGCGCCGGGATCCACCCGGGCTCCGGGCGCCTGAAGACCCAGGGCTGCTCCCGGCCGGCCAGATACCGGCGGGCGACCCTTGTTGCCAGCTGGGTTACGGCGGCGCCCGGACGAAGCAGGCGAATCACCAGTATCTCCTCATCCCCAGCAGCGCGCTCGGCCTGAGCCGCTGGGCCTCAACTATCTCGGTGCACGCGGCATAGCCGCACTCGCGACACGTCTCCTCCCCTGCGGCGCGGCAGCAGACGTACTCCCCGTCGACGTCGGCTATCGAGCTCACAGCCGTCGGTCTGGGCCAGTCGCCGGACGCGAGCGCCCGCAGGCCGGCCCGCGAGTTGAGGATCGGGAACCCGTGGCTGATGTACCGCAGGAGGCGGCCGATCTCCGTGCGGCGTTCCTCGCGGGTGAGATGGAGCTCGTCTACGCCGTAGTATGGAGTGTGGAAGTAAAACATGACCCCGGTGACCGGCAGCCTCGTCTCCACCATCCAGCGCAGGAACGGTTCGACCCCTACGGCGGTGAAACGGTCAATGACGTAGATCACGGCCACCCGCCTGCCCCGCGCGCTGCGGATCGTGGTTTCCACCGTCTCGAAATGGTCTCCGCGCCGCGCGGCGAACGTGTCTCGCAGCCCGTCCATGGAGACCCACGTGAGGTCGGCGGGCGGATCCAGCCCCATGGTCCCGTTGGTATAGACGTGGATATGAAAGAACCCCAGGTCCCTTGCTGTTGTCACGGCGTCCGAGATGGTCCGGCCGGCGTCCTGCCAGAGCATGGGCTCGCCGCCGGTGAAATAGAGGTCCCGGAACCCGCGCCGGTAGGCGCTCTTCATCAGGCTCACCATCTGCGGCCAGGTCATATCGGGCCGGTCCCTTGCTGGCAGCTCGCACCCCCTGCATCTCAGGTTGCAGCGGTCGGTCGGCGCGATCCCGTAGATCAGGGGCCTCTGCTGCTGCAGCACAAGAAAACTCCAGGCGTAGCTCGCGTAGAAACCGAGCCTTCTGACGAAATCGGCCGCGCCGGCCATCTGCTCACCCCTTCGGCCAGTCGTATGCGTCAATACTTTGAATCGGGACGGATTCCTGCGGGCAGGTTGGGTTGCCAGGGGGCGTCCGAGCGTCCGGCCCTCCGGCCGTCCGGGGCGGTACGCGCCCCACCGGTGTTACAATTGGACAAGGGGGGCGGCTGCCCGCGCGGACCGCCACGCCCGGCACATTCAGGAGGATCCCGAAAGGTCGGTGCCGCGTGTCAGAACGGGAAAGCACAAGCCCGGGTAACTTCATCCAGGACGTCGTCGACGAGGACATGAGACTGGGCACCTATGGCGGGCGGGTGCACACCCGGTTCCCGCCGGAGCCCAACGGCTACCTGCACATCGGCCATGCCAAGGCCATCTGTATCGATTTTGGCACCGCGGCGGCCAACGGGGGCCTGTGCAACCTGCGTTTTGACGACACCAACCCGACCAAGGAAGAGGTCGAGTACGTCGAGTCGATCATGGAAGACATCCACTGGCTGGGCTTTGACTGGGGCGACAGGCTGTTTTACGCGTCCGACTACTTCGAGCGGCTCTACCAGTACGCCCTGCAGCTCATCCGCCAGGGCGACGCCTACGTCTGCGACCTGAGCCAGGAAGAAATCCGTGATTACCGGGGCACTCTTACCGAGCCCGGCAGGGAGAGCCCGTACCGGGATCGTTCCGTCGAGGAAAACCTGGACCTCTTCCAGCGGATGCGGGCGGGCGAGTTCCCCAACGGGGCACGCGTGCTGCGGGCAAAGATCGAAATGGCCTCGCCCAACATCACCATGCGCGACCCCGTGCTCTACCGGATCCAGCACGCCGCTCACCACCGGACGGGCGACCAGTGGTGCATCTATCCCATGTACGACTACGCCCACCCCCTCTCCGACGCCATTGAGGGCATCACGCACTCGCTTTGCTCCCTGGAGTTTGAGAACAACAGGGCTTTCTACGACTGGCTGCTGGCGGCCGTGGGGGTCCCCCAGCCGCCCAAGCAGCTTGAGTTTGCGCGCCTCTACCTGACCCACACGATAACGAGCAAGCGAAAGCTCAAGCAGTTGATAGACCAGGGCTACGTAAGCGGCTGGGATGACCCGCGAATGCCCACGCTGGTGGGAATGCGCAGGAGGGGATACACCCCGGAGGCAATCCGTGACTTTTGCGAGCGCATCGGGGTGGCCAAGACCAACAGCGTGGTCAGTTACGCCCAGCTGGAGCACTGCATCCGAGAGGACCTCAACCGGCACTGCCACCGGGTGATGGCGGTGCTCCGGCCGCTCCGGGTGGTTATCGACAACTACCCGGAGGGCCTTGTGGAGGAGTTCCCAGTAGAGAACAACCCCGAGGACCCCGGGGCGGGCGTCCGGCGCGTTCCCTTCTCCCGCACCATCTACATTGAGCAGGAAGATTTCATGGAAGACCCGCCCAAGCGCTTTTTCAGGTTGGGTCCAGGCCGGGAGGTCCGCTTAAAGGGCGCCTACTACGTCACCTGCCGGGAGGTCGTCCGCGACTCTGAGACAGGCGCCGTGACAGAGCTACACTGCACCTACGACCCGCAAAGCCGGGGCGGAGAAACACCCGACGGGCGCAGAGTCCGGGGCACATTGCACTGGGTTTCCGCCGCATACGCAGTGCCCGCGGAGGTGAGGCTGTACGACAAGATGTTTCTCACCGAGGACCCCTCCCAGGGCGGCGACGTCATGGCCAACCTCAACCCGGCCTCACTTGAGGTTCTGGCGGGCTGCCAGGTGGAGCCCGGTCTCGCCGGGGCCGCTCCGGGTTCGCGGTATCAGTTCCTGCGCCACGGCTACTTCTGCGTGGACCCGGACACGAAGCCCGGGAGGCTGGTCTTTTGCCGGACGGTCTCGCTCAGGGACACCTGGGCCAAGGTCCAGGAATCGGCGCGGCGGGACGAGCGATCCGGCTGAGATGCCTGAGCGGGAGGGCCATCCAGGGAGTCCTGGCCTGCACCTTCCCGCGGGTCCACGAGACCGGTTGGCGAAGGGCGCCGGACAGGCGCAGGGCCTGGTTGAACGTGGTGAAGTTGAAGGTGGTAAAATGCCCCTAAATGTGAAGCGGCGCCCTCAAGCGCCGCTTCGACCGTGCAGAAGGTTCGATTCCCATCCAGATCGCGTGCTCTCCCGCATTTTCATTATACCGCCGGCCGCCACGATGTAGACACGGTTTCGTTGCCTGGCCGGTCACTTCAGACGCCCTATGCGAGCCTCTACTAGTGGGCGGTCGCCATAGAAAAGAGGTCTAGCTGCCCAAATAAAATGGTCGGGGCGAGAGGACTTGAACCTCCGACCTCGCGGTCCCGAACCGCGCGCGCTGACCAAACTGCGCTACGCCCCGACGTGCATACACGCTATTATAGCTGGCGCGACGAGAGCCCGTCAATTAAGGGCTCGCTTTGCTCGCTTTGCTGGCTCGCTTTGACACTGAGGCCGTGCCTTGACGCCAACCCCGAGGTTGAAACCAGGCCCTATCTGCCCTGCTCTTCCGGCTTGGGCTTATCCTTGCCCGGCTGCACCGCCGTTCTCTCCCCGCGTTCCAGGGCTCCCAAGGTACGCACGGCCCTGCCCAGCACTGGCTGCAGGTTCCGGTACGCCAGCATCTTCTTGGCCTGCTCCAAGGACACCCAGCGCGCCCCTGCGATCTCCTCAAGCTGTGGTTTGATCTCCTCGCCGGTTGCCTCGACGAGATAGAACCAAACCTGTTTGCGGACGAGTTCTTTGTCAGGCCGCGTGTAGAAATACCGGACTACGCCGAGCTCGGAGAGGATCCTGCCGCCGACCCCCGTCTCCTCGGCCAGCTCCCGCACTGCGGCGTCCCGGCCGTCCTCCCCGGGCTCGATCAGGCCCTTAGGAAAGGTCCACCGGTTGTAGCTGTCGTGGATCATCAGCAGCCGGGGCGGGTTTCCGCGAAAGGCGATCGCCCCTGCAGACTGCTCGCTTATCACGTGCGGTCCTGCACCTCCCCCTCGCCGGCAGGCCGTCCGGCACCCGGCTCCCGGTCCCCGTTGCGTGCCGCAACGGGGCCTTGGCCCCCGCTCGCCGCAGCCCCTGCCGAGTACAGCGCGTAGGTCAGCTCAAAACAAAGGCCGTCCCCCGCCGCGGGCCCTTCGCCTTTGCCTTGGCCGCTGGCCGCCCCCCGCGCGCTCCCGGACGGCGGCTCCTCCTCGCCGTGCCCGCCCAGCTCCCGTAGCTGCTCCTGGGCTGTCTGAAGGGTGTTGGCCACGGCCAGCAACTCCCCGAGCTTCTCGACGGGGACTCTAACCCGCTCGTTGGCGCCGCAGATCAGCCCGACGGACTCCCCGGACGCCGCGGTTTCCGCTCCGGAAAGGACGGCCCCGGCCAGCGATTCAAGGATGACCGCCCCCGGGTCGCCGAACATCCCGATCGCCTGACTGACGAGGTACTTGCGGCTCGTCGCGCGATAGTACTTCTCCACAACGCCGGCGCGCTCCCGGCGCTTGACAAGCTGGATGAGGCCCGCGCGCTCGAGGAACTTCAGGTGGTAGTGGACCCGTGCGGCGCTCATGCCTAGGGCGTCACCAAGCTGCTTGGACGTCATCGCCTTCTTGATGACCATCTCCAGAACCCTGGCCCGGGTCGGGTGCGAGAAGGCCTTGAGCTGGGACGGACGTCTCAAGGAGAATACCGGCAGGCGTCCGTCAGCGTCGTCGGGATGTGCTGGCAACGGAAATCCCCCCAGCTGGCTTTCGTTACGGGCCCGGACAGACCTGCATGCACTGCTCAGGCCAGAAGCCGGACAAACAGCGTATAGCCCTCGCGCAGGACCACACCCCGTCTGGCCCTGACGCGCAGGCCTCCCAGGTCAACGGCGAGCCCTTCCGTGAATTCCGCGCCCCGGGCCGTCCCGACGGACTCCTCGTCGCCGGTGATCTCCAGGCGGGTGCCCGGGACGGTGATGTGGAACATCCTGGACCGGCGGTCCTCGACCATCGTGAGGCCCCGGCACTCGACGAAGGTCGCCCCGTCGCCATAGGTGAAGACCCCGGGCCTCACGTGGACAACCACCGATTCGCCGATGCGCTCCGCCGTCGCGGTGTCGTACCAGGCCGTCTTCTCGTTCAGGGCTGATACGTCGATTGTCACCCGGGTTCCCTCCGCCGAGAATACGCCGGCGAGCAGCTCGCGCCTGCGGTCCGATACACTTCGCTCCCATTGCTGTTCGTCTTCCAGGCGCTCGTAGTATCCGTAGTAACGGCGGGCCGCCTCCAGAAGCCCCTCGTCACCCTGGGCGCCGTCGAATTCAACTGCGCCCTCGAGCACGGCGTCCAGGGGACGCCCGTCGTTGGACACCTCGTGCCGCCAGCCCGCCACGACGTCGTCGAGCAGTAACGCCACGGCGGCCCCGGAGTGATAGAAGCGTCTCCGGCTCGCACCCCAAGAACGCACGTTCAGCTGTGTCAGCATCCCAAGCCGCGTGGCTACCAGCCTTCTCGCCGTCTCGCGAAGGCCGCCGGGGAAGAGACGCCTAAAGCTCTCCGCCATGGGTGCCTCGTCGCTGTCCATTCCTCTCAAGACGGTCAGCTCGACGAACCTCGGCAGCCCTTCGTAGAGCTCCATGCGGCGTTCGTAGACTATCGTCGCCGGGCCCATTTCCGCCTGCCGTTCCCGCCTCACAAGCGCAAAGGCCCTTGCTACCGCCGTAGGCCGCGGTTGCGAAGCGGCCTCGGCCACCTCGTCGCCGAAACCGCTCCCGTTCAGGTAACCGTATAGGAGGCGGCCCTCAAGGTTTCCTAGAACGTTGTTGAGCACGTTGGTCTCCGGGTAGCGCTCGAACGCAAGCTGGCATTGACGCAGAAAGGCAGCCTTTCTTGCGAGACCGCGATCGCCGTCGTCCCCGGCCTCCGCCATACCGGCGTCCAGTTCCCTCAACTCGTCGTCTTCGCCGATGCCCGCGCCCGCGTCGACGGACGCCGCCAGGTCGATCGCCACCGTCGCTCTGAAGACGTCCCTGACCAGCAGGCCAAGGGTTGTCAGGGGGTCCCTGGCCGGCGAGAAGGCGACGGCCGGAACCGGCTCCCCGTTGAGGAAAGCGACCTGGGGCCCACCCGCGAGGATGCCGGTCGCCAGACGCCGTGTTTCCACGTATCCGGGCCGGTACAGGACGTCTACGCTCCCGCCCAAATCGACGGCGCGGAAGCCGGCCGGGGGATCGTCCACGCCAAACAGCAGGCACCCGCCCTGCCCCAGCGACACGAGAACGGGACGCGCGCCCGGCATCCATCCCTGCCACGGTTCGGCGCGACGGCAGAGGGCGTTGGCCTGCTCAAGATAACCCAGTACGGTCTCGGCCGATGGCTGAAGGCCTGACCTGCCGATCAAACGGCTAACCCCACCTCAGGACCCGGATTGGACATATTCACACAGCCCGGCTCATCTACTGATACCGGAGTCCATCCACCCACTCAAAGGGGTGATGCTTGTCATGAGAACGTCTACCAAGCGACTGCTAGTGCTGCTCGCGGCCATGCTTGTGCTCTACTTCGTGCTTACCAGTGCCACAGTATACACGGCATGCAGCAAGGTGCTCAACACCGTCAAGGAGTTGCTCGGGCTGAAACCAAAGCCCCCGCCGGAACCGGAAGAGCCAGGCCCGTCCGGCCCCGACATCCCGACAACCATAGTCTACAGGCCCGCCGAAGATACCAAACCGGCGGGGAGCACCCGGATGACGCTTTATTTCGCGGATCAGAACGTAATGTTCCTTGTACCGGTAACAAGAACCACCGACCTGACAAAGAGCCCGATCCGCGAAACGCTCAGTGAGCTGCTGCACGGGCCGGCAAGCGGGAGCGGCCTCGTTGCCCCCTTCGGGTCCGAGCTCACGATCCGGGACCTTGCCCTGCGGTCCGACGGGACGCTGCGCATCGACTTCCCCGCGGGAGTAGTCCAGGCAAGCGCCGGCTGGGGCAGCAGCGCGTCGCTGGCGGCAATGGAATCGGTGCTCAAGACGGTCGGTGAGTACGCGGCGGTCAAGCAGGTCCAATTCCTTGTCGGTGGAAAGGTCGTCGAGACGCTTTTCCACGGCCTTGTGGCCGACGAGCCCATTCCCGCGCCGAAACCGGCGAGCGGACCCGGATACCTGACGCTCTATTACGTCCTGTTTGCCGGCTCGCGCGCCTATCTCGTCCCCGACCAGATAACCGTTACCGGGGCGGACACCGTGACGCTCATCAGGCAGGCCGTCGAACAGCTCAAGGTGGGCAAGACGATGGGCGACTTCCACCTGTACCCGACGTTGCCGGCGAACGTGTCCGTGCTGGGCGTCACTCTCTCCGGCAGGACGGCGTATATCGACGTGAGCGCCGAGTTCGGAGACGTGCTGGCGCTCGATCCGGCCAGGCAATCGCTGCTCATAGACTCCCTGGTGTACACCGTGACCTCGTTCCCGGAAGTCGACCAGGTCCAGATCCTCGTCGAGGGCAAGACCGTGCCCCAGACGATGGGGCACCGGAATATCGGCTTGCCGCTGAAGCGGCCGCCCTGGATCAACCCCGAGTAAACCGGCGAACGGAAGATACGGAAGCGTACCGGAAAGAGGCGGCTTCGAGAGAGGGCCTGACCGTCCTTAGCCCCGTCCGGTCCCGGCAGCACTTCCCGGACCAGGGGCCGACCAGTTGGCGGCGGTTGCCCCGTGGCGCTCGGACCAGCGGCGCTCGTAGCCGAACGGCCGAAACGCCTGGCCGCCAAGCAGGTTGGCGACTGTTGCCAGCCTCGCGAGCCCGATCGGGAACCACACTGAGACCACCAGCGCAACGATCCCGAGGGCCGCGGCGCTGCCCAGAATCCACGGGGAAAGCCTCAGGGCAAGTCCACCGGCGCGCCCGACTATCTCCAGAATGCCCAAGGTCGCGCCAGCGCCCAGCATCAGGCCTGCCGCCCCGATCGCGGCCACCTCCATGTAAAGAACCAGCCCGATCTGGGAACTCGTCAGGCCCAGCGTCTTCATGACGGCATATTCGCGCCGGCGGTCCAGGAACGTGAGCAGCATCAGCGTAAACAGGCCAACGCCGAAGAAGATGTACAGCAGGAACATGGCCTCGCCAGTCGGGAAGTAGACGGCCCGCTGCAGCCCGCGGCCCAGATCCTTGGCGGTCGTGCTTACCATGACCTGTGCGAGCGCGGGATTCCGTCCTGCGACGTACGGCGTTGTGATTGCCTCCGGGGTAAGCCGGTTGTCTATCCAGGACACGGCGCGCTTCAGGAACGTCTCGGGATGGTCGCACCAGGCAAAGAGCAGCGTAACGGCCGGCAGCGATGCCAGGGCCGGTCCCCCGGCTAAGACCACGGGGATCCCGAACCAGGCGTCGCCGGGCTCAAAGTAACCGGTGAGGACCGCCCTGGAGGGCAACGTCCCGGCCGCTGCCGCCGGCATACCCGGAACGTTCAGCGACCCGAGCACGACGTCGTCGCCGGGACGCGGCCCCGGTTTCGTCATCAAGGTGACAGGCAGCATGCACTCACCGGCCGCGGACGGCAGGCGCCCCTCGACGATG
>Ga0068714_10001359_pt1 | contig 36356 bp, 32 predicted proteins | sample MTBNYHSulfiMetaG_FD_62988 | JGI IMG/M metagenome (GOLD analysis project Ga0068714, IMG submission 62988) | Enrichment culture microbial communities from rom New York Harbor, USA that are MTBE-degrading - MTBE-NYH (New York Harbor Sulfidogenic)... | ecosystem: Environmental > Aquatic > Marine >...
GCGGGCGCCGAGCTGCGAAGCCCCGTGCACCCCCGCCTCGACGGCCCCCTCGCCCCACGAGGTCCTGCCGGGGCCGGCGGGGTCGGACTCCGGGGGCGAGCCGCCGACGAAGGCGTCGGCGTCGCCCCACCACGGGTCATGCTCGCCGAACCAGCCGGCGCTCAGGTTGAGCTGGGCTCGCAGCAGCGACCGGTCGGTCTCGACCAGGGTCGGGAAGTCCCCGGCATTGCCGGTGATGAGCCACCCTGTTCGCGGCGGGGGCTCGGCCTCGGGATCGTAGACCACGAACAGCACCACCACCACCTGCCCCGGGGTCGAGGACTGGCACAGCTCCCAGCGGGCCGAACCCACCGCGGGTTGGCGTCGGGCCTGCTGCACACCGACGTCGGCGGCAGTGATGCTGAACGGCGAGCCTGCCTGCAGACCGAATGCGGCTGCGAGCCGGTCGCGCGCTGACGGGTCGTCCAGCTCCGCGCCGGTCGGGTCCCGCAGGTCGACGTAGACCAGCGCGATGGTCGCCCCTTCGAGCTCCGGCGGAAACAGCGGGACCCGCGGCTCCGCGCTCTCGGCCGTGCCCGCCGCGCAGAGGACGAGGATCATCGAAACGGTGAGTGCTCGTCGTGGTGTGGTCATCGTCGACCGGACCCTCCTGCCCTGCGCCCGTTGCGCCTGGTCGACCCCCTGCGGGTGGAGTAGAGCTGGGAGAACCGGGGTTCGTTCTTGCGCCCGGACGCGACCCGGACGCCGGGCACCGTCACCAGTGCCTCGGCGACGTTCCGCGCGTTGCGGGCCTCGATCTCCTCGGCGGTCACGACCTCCACGTCGACGACCTCCACCGGCGGCGCCTCCCCGGTGACGGTGATCGTCCCGAGCGTGCAGTACCGGAAGCCCTCGGGCGCCGGCGCGGGTACAGGCTGCGGCTCCTGCGCGGCCGCCCAGACCGCGCCGACCAGGCCGACCGCCATCAGACTCCGGACCGTGGCCTTCATGCGCTGCTCTCCTTCCCAAGCACGGGAGACCGGCGGGTTGCGCCGCCGACCCTCGGCCCGGGTCGCGGTCGCGGGCCTGGCCCGCGCCCACCGCCGCGACTCGACACCGGCGGGGATCATATACCGTGTTTCTACGATATTTGCTCTAGAGGGCCCGGGAAGGAGCCTCCGGGTGGAGGGTCGAGCGTCGGCAGGACGACGGTGCGGCCGCCGGCGCTGACCACCTCCACCTCCACCCCGTAGGTCGACGAGAGGTTCTCTCGCGTCAGGATCTCAGCCGCCGGGCCGTCGGCAACCAGCCGACCGCGACGGAGCAGCACGACCCAGTCCGCCACCGCGGCCGCGACGTTGGGGTCGTGGGTGGTCAGGATCACGGCGTGGCCCTGCCGGCGCAGCCCGGCGACCAGGCCGAGGACGCCCCGCGTGTTGGCGAGGTCGAGGTGCGAGAGCGGCTCGTCGAGCAGCAGCACCCTCGGGTTCTGGACCAGGGCGCGCGCGATCGACGCCAGCTGCCGCTCGCCGCTCGACAGCGAGCTGACCAGACGAGTGCGCAGGGCCTCGAGGCCGGTCGTGGCCAGCACCGCCTCCACCGCGGCCAGGTCCTGCGGTCCCGGCCGCTCGAGCAACCCGAGGTAGGGCGCCCGCCCGAGCAGGACGTACTCCGCGAGCTCGAGCTCGAAGGCACCCGCGTCGTCCTGGGACACGAGGCCGACCTGGCAGCTCCACTCGCGCCGTCCCCGCCGGCGATGCTCGCGGCCGTGGACCCGGACCCGGCCTTCGGACGGCGGCAGCCAGCCCAGGATCACGTTCAGCAGGGTGGTCTTGCCGGAGCCGTTGGCGCCCAGGACGGCGGTGACCGCGGCGTCGGGGAGCGCGAGGTCGACGCCGTCGAGGGCCGGCAGCTCGCGGCGGTCGTAGGTGTAGGACACGCCCTCCACGGTGACGGCCGACGGCGGGCCGCTCATGCCCGGATCCCCGGCCGACGAAGGGTCAGCAGCACGAGAAAGGCGATGGAGCCGACCATGGCGGTGAGGATGCCGAGGGGAATCTCGCCGCTCCGCAGGGTCCGCGCCAGGTCGTCGCACAGCAGCACGAAGAGCCCGCCGAGGACGAGGGACGTCGGCAGCGCGAGCCGGGCGTTCCAGCCCACGAGGCGGCGGGCGAGGTGCGGGATGATCAGGCCGACCCAGGTGATCTGGCCGGCCTTGGCGACCACGGCGGCGGTCGCCGCCACGGCGGCGATCAGCAGCACCAGTCGCTCCAGCCGCGGCGCAGCGCCGAGCGAGAACGCGGTCTCGTCGCGCAGCGCCAGCAGGTTGAGCCTCCAGCTCATGGCCGCCATCACGACCAGTGCCGGGATCGTGACCGGGAGCATCTGGAGCAGGTCCGGCCAGGTGATCGCCCACAGCCCCCCCAGGATCCAGAAGGTGATGTCGGGCAGCTGCCGCAGTGGATCGGCCAGGTACTTGAGCAGCCCGGTACCGGCGGTGTAGAGCGAACCGACGGCGATCCCGGCAAGCAGCAGCCGCAGCACCGGCCCCCCGAAGCGGATCCGGTGGCCGAGGGTGTAGCTCAGGCCGAGGCCGAGAACGGCGAAGAAGGCGGCGCCGAGCTGGACGGTCGCCGCGCTGCCCGAGGCGCAGACGATCGCCAGCGAGGCGCCGAAGGCGGCGCCCTGGGAGACGCCGAGGAAGCCGGAGTCGACCAGCGGGTTGCGGAACAGCGTCTGAAAGACGAAGCCGGCGCCGGCAAGAGCGGTCCCGAGCAGCACGGCGGCGAGGACGCGCGGCAGCCGGAGGTTGAGCACCAGGCTCGCCGCCAGGTCGTCGTCGAGGATGGCCGACGGCGAGCTCATGACCGGGCCCGGGTAACGTCCGAGGAGCAGGGACGCGGCAGTGGCGGCGACGAGCACCGCGAGGAGCAGGAGCGTCCGGTGGCGATCCATGAGCTCCTAGCGGAGGTCCATCCGGACCTCGGGTCGGATGGACTCGGCGATCGCGGCGGGGCTCATCCCGTAGAGCCCGCCGAAGAAGCTCTGGAGCTCGGCCTCGGGATCGTAGTCCGGGAAGCGCTTCGGGTGGAGGGTCGCGGCCGTCCACTCGAGCCCGAGGATCCAGCGCGGGTCCGGCAGGTCCCAGCCGTAGACGTCGCCGGGAAAGGCCCGCAGCCGGCCCGCCTTCACCGCCTCGAGAGCCGCCCAGTGGCGGTCGGCTCTCAGGTCGGCCAGGGCCCGCTTCGGGTCCTGGGAGTGCCAGAAGACGACGAAAATCCAGTCGGGGTCCCAGCGCGCGATCTGCTCGATGGTGACCACGGTCCAGCCGGTGACGACCTCGGCGTCCTCGAGCCACACCGGCGTCGCGCCGGCCCGCTCGACGATCTGCGTCTGCATCCACGCGCGGGCGGGTACCTGGACGGCGACCCGCTCGCCGCGGGTGACGGCCATGGCCAGAAGGACCCGGGGGCGGTCGCCGGCCGGCAGGTCCGCGAGCGCCCGGCCGACACGGTCGACCCTGCCGCGGTAGTAGTCGGCGATTGCCTCCGCGCGCTCCGGCCGGGCGAGGACCCGGCCCACCAGCTCGACGTCGGCGATGAAACGCTCGGGCGACTCGAGGCTGAGGTAGGCGACCGGGATCTTGATTCGGGCGAGGCTCCTGGCGGTCTGGTCCTCGAACACCCCGCGGGCCAGCACCAGGTCGGGGCGGACCCCGGCAATCTGCTCCGGGCCGGGGTTGGGGTCGAGGAAAGTCCGCGAGGAGTAGCCCGGGTCGACCAGCGGCAGGAACGCGCTCGCCGTCCGACCTCGCTTCTCCATCGCCACCATCCGCTCGAGCCCCTCCGGGAACATGGCCAGCAGGTGGGCCACCATGAAGGTGCCGTCGCCCACGACCAGCAGGCGATCGGGCACCTCGTCGAGCTCGACCACCCGGCCGGCTGAGTCGGTGACGGCAACCGCGGGCTTCTCGGAAGGCTCTGCGGCGAGAGCGCCGGCGAGCGCGATCGTGAAGACAACGGCCGTGATCCCGAGACAACGCGACATGATGCTCCCTCGCTCTCTCGTCGACCACCACACGGCAGCTCTTCGACCGCAGTCAGAGGAGGTCGACCGTGGTGCCCGCGAATGGCTCGCCGGCCGCGGGAGTATGCCACAGGGCTTGACCTCCCGGAGGCGGCAGCCTGGCCCGCACTATTCACCGGGGTTCGTCGCGAGGCCGGCGAGGCGCCGTGCGCAGTGGGGATCTCGAGCCGAGGGGCGCGCAGGCGTACTTGGCGTACGTCGAGCACCCCGAGGTGAGAAAGCACCGCTGCGTGCGGTGCATCGCCGACCGCAGCAGAAATCTGGTGGATAATGCGGGCTGGGATCGCGCTCCGTTCGGGGGGTTTCATGGCGCTCGACGACAAGACCATCGACCCAAAGGCTCCGGTGGACGAACGGATCGCGGACGCCATTCGAGCCCGACTCGATGACGGCCGGCTGCCCTGCGCCGCCGCCTGCGCGGCGGCGGACGCCCTCGGCATCACGCCGGTCGAGATCGGCAGCACGGCCGATCGGCTGCAGATCCGCCTCACCGCGTGCCAGCTCGGCCTGTTCGGCTACCCCGGGCACGCCAAGGGCTGGGAGGCGGCCGGGGTCGCGTCCCGGCCGGTGCCGGACGGTCTCGAGCCCGCCCTGCTCGCCGCCCGCAACGACCGCGGCGAGATCACCTGCGAACGGCTGTGGCAGGAGGCGGAACGATTCTCGGCGCCGCGCATCCAGGTGGGCTACCTTGCGGATCGACTCGGCATCACGGTCCGCGAGTGCCATCTCGGGGCGTTCTGAGCCGCCGACCCTCGATTCTGCGTCGTGAGACCGGACCCGTCGTACCCCGCCGGTCAGCCACGGGTGGCCCCCCGCGCGCCGCCCGCGTACTCCAGGAGGAACCGGACGACCTCGGCCATCTGCTCGAAACCGAAGCGGGGCACGTCGACCGCCAGCGCCTCGTCCGACACGACCGCGATCAGCGTCTCGTCCGCCGCACACCGGAGCCCCTTGCCGATGGCACGGCGGTGGACTTCCACCTTCGGCCACCGCTCGTGATGGTAGCCCTCGGTCAAGACCACTTCGACACCGACCATGAACACCTCCACCAGCTCGGCGATGGTGTGCTCGTGGTCCGTGTCGCGCACCATGCCGACCTGCCACGGCGAGGAGATCAGGCTGACCGAAGCGCCGGCGGCCTTGTGACGGAAGCTGTCCTTGCCTTCGCGGTCCATCTGGAAGCCGTGGACGTCGTGCTTGATGGTCCCCACCCGCAGACCGAGGGCGGTCAGCTCGGCGACGAGACCCTCGATGACCGTGGTCTTGCCGGCGTCGGACTCGCCGACGATGGAGAACACGGCGGCCGCCGCGGTCACGTCGCCTCCGCGCCGCCGCCGATCGCCGGTCCCGGCCCAGCGCTCGGTTGCGGCTCCACCGGAATCGGCGACCGTCCGCCCTCGAGCCGCGGAGCTCCCGACCCCGCGGCCCCACAACGCAGCTCCCTGACGGTGCAACGACCGGTGAGGGCGGCGACGGCGCCGGCGCCCCGGCCCAGGGCGGCGATGACCGCCTGCAGCAGCCCTCGGCTGCAGAGCGCGACGGACACCTCCTGACCGTGTGACCGCGTGACCGCGACCACGACGTCGACCCCCACCCGCCGGCGGAACATCGCGTTGACGAGGCCCGCCGGGACGCCCGCCGCTGTCGCCGGCGCGACGAAGAACCACTCGTGGGGTGGGTCGGGGGACACCGTCGCCAGCCACGACACGGCACTGCGGTCGCCCGTTCGCGGTCCGACCACGACCCGCGCGAACTGAGGCTCGAGGGAGGCCCGCGTGCCTCGCAGGGCGACGGTGCGGTCGGTCTCGACCCGCCCCTCGGCGTCGTCGACCACGACAGCGCACGCGTCGCGACGCAGCGCCCACTGGCCGTCGACCACGCAGATGCTGTCGAGGTCGAGGTCGAACGAGCGGCCGTCCGACGCCACCTCCCAGTCCGCGAGGTGAGCGACCGCCTGAGCCGAGCGCTTGGCTCGGGTGTTGCCCGCGGTGCGGACCTGGAGAAACAGACCAGGCTCGACGACAGAGACCAGGCTGTTCGACTCACACACGCCGAGCCATCCCGACGGCACGTGCCTCAACAGGTCGGCGGCGCCGGCGGCCAGCTCCGACCGCAGCACCCGCAGCCAGTAAACCTGGCGTGCTCCGCTGGCCAGCAGCCGGCAGGTGTCCTTGGGCGACTCGCAGTCGTCCTCGCGGCTGACGACCCACGGCACGGTGAGCGAGGAACAGACGCCACAGCCCGCACCACCCCGTGGGCAGCTGCCGTCGGCGCGCTCGACCGTGGTGACCTTGAGCCCCACGACCGGACTCGAGGAGGCATGGCGGCGGATGAGCCGGGACGCCAGCTCCGTCTTGCCACAGTTGCGGCCCGCGGCCCCGATCACGAGCAGGTCGGGGCGGTACACACGACCGTCGACCGCGGGTGGCCCGTCGGCCTCGGCGTCGTTCGGGCGATCGACTGCGGTCCTCACGACTGGCAATCGTAGCATCGAGGAAGACACATGGAAGCGCCACCATCGCCTCGAGATCGACTCCCTGGTCACCCATCGCGGCTGCACTTGATACCGTAGAAGTTCCGTACTACAGTGGAGCCTTAGAAGCCGCTGCGGCCGGACGGCGCCGAGAGGGAGGGACAGGATGGCAGCCCGGAACACCGACGACTCCCGCGGAATGAGCCGGCGGCGGTTCGTCGCCTCGATGGCCGCGACCGGCTGCGCGGTGGCGGCCGGCTCGGGGGTGCTGCTGGCCGACGGCCGGTTCGTCATCCCCAACGCCGAGGGCTTCCTGGTCGTCGACATGAAGAAGTGCCAGGCGTGCGGCACCTGCATGATGGCCTGCTCGCTCGCCCACTCGGGCTCGTCGTCGTACTCGAAGTCGCGCATCCAGATCCTGCAGGACTCGTTCGTCGACTGGCCGGACGACGTCTTCATCGCCCAGTGCCGGCAGTGCCAGAACGCGCCCTGCGTCGAGGTCTGCCCGACCGGCGCCAACCACGTGGACCGCGAGCACGGCAACGTGCGCCGGGTGAATCCCGATCTCTGCATCGGCTGCAAGATGTGCATCCAGGCCTGCCCCTTCACCCCAGCCCGCCTGCAGTGGGACAAGGGACCGCGAAAGTCCCAGAAGTGCGACCTCTGCGTCGACACCCCCTACCTCGACGAGAAAGGGGGGCCGGACGGAGTGCAGGCCTGCGTCCGGGTCTGCCCCGTCAACGCCATCGCCTTCACCCGGGTGATGCCGAGTCAGACCCTCGACGACGGGTCGTACTCCGCCAACCTCCGCGACTGGGTCTGGAAGCGCATGGGCATGACAACCGAGTGACGTCGAAGGGGGAGGCACGCTCATGACACTGTACGGCTACGCGGGCAGGATCCTCCGGCTCGACCTCACCGCACGAAGGGCCCTCGCGGTCGACACCGCGAGGTACCGCTCCTGGGGCGGCGGCCACGGTCTCGGCGCCGCCCTGTTCTGGGACTTCTGCAGGGACAAGACGATCACCGACGGGCGCGACCCGGCCAACGTCTGCATCGTCGCCACCTCGCCGCTCAACGCCACCCCCGTGCCGTCGGCGGGGGGCCGCTGCGAGGTCCTGGGCGTCGGATTTGGGATGTACCCCTTCTCGTGGTTCACCCGATCGGGCTTCGGCGGCCGTTTCTCGACCATGCTCAAGCAGGCGGGTTTCGACGCCATCGTCATCGAGGGCCGGGCGTCGAGCCCGGTGTGGGTCGACATCCGCAACCGCAAGGTCGTGTTCCACGACGCGGACGGCCTGTGGGGGACGGACACCTGGACCGCTCAGCAGAGGATCTGGAGGATGGTCGGCGCACCCTGCGACGTCCGCAGCGGCTGGTGGGACCTCAACGCCACCGCCGAGGAGGCCCTCGACCCCGCGACCGACCAGGGCCGGACCACCCAGCGGCCGGCGGTGCTGTGCATCGGTCCGGCGGGGGAGAACCAGACCGCTGCCGGCTGCCTGATCCACGACGCCGGCAACGGCGCCGGTCAGGGCGGCTTCGGCGCGGTGTGGGGCGCCAAGAACCTCAAGGCGATCAGCGTCGTCGGCACCGGCGAGATCCCGGTCGCCGACCCCAAGGCCCTCCTGCGGGCGAGGCAGGTGACCAAGGACAAGTACGTCACCGACATCCGCCAGCCCGACTTCGCGACCTGGGCCCACGTCGGGGGCCTGCCCACCCCGCTGTTCATGAACCCGCCGCCGACCGACGAGCGCCGCCCGCAGGCGTGTCAGGGCTGCATCAACGGCTGCCGCGCCCGCTTCGCGGTCGGCTACGGCAACGAGTCCACCTGCCAGGAGACCGCCTGGTACCTGCCGGCCGTGCGGCGGGTCGCACGCTCGGTCCAGGAGCTCTCCGAGATCAACCTGCGGGCCGCCGACGTCGTGCAGAAGTATGGCCACAACTCGTTCCTCTTCCAGACCGGGCTCCACTGGCTCGAGCACCTCCACGAGGAAGGGCTGCTGGGGCCGGGCAAGGCGATTGCCTCCGAGCTGCCCTGGGACTCCTACGGGACGCTCGAGTTCGCCGAGAAACTGATCCACGCCCTCTCCCACCGCCAGGACATCGGGGCGGACCTCGCCGACGGCTGGGTCCAGGCGGCCATCAAGTGGGGCCGGGAGGAGGACCTGCGCAACGGCCACATGCAGTTCTCCTACTGGGGCATGCCCGAGCACGGCTACGACCCGCGCGCCGAGCTCGAGTGGGGCTACGGCAGCATCCTCGGCGACCGGGACATCAACGAGCACTGCTTCAACATCATCTTCACCCACGTGACCGCGGCGTTCGCGTACGCCAAGCCCATGCGCATCCAGGCGCAGCAGTTGGTCGAGCTGATCGCCGAGAAGCTGTCGCCGTACGCCGTCGGCCGGCCCGAAGTGCTCGACTTCGGCGACGGCAACATGTACTCCGAGGCGGTGGCGCAGCTTGTCCGCTGGCACCGTCACTACACCCGCTTCTACAAGCAGTCGGCCCTGTTCTGCGACCTCAAGTGGCCGGACTTCTACAACACCAACGTGCCCGACCTGAGGGGCGCCACGGCCTCCGACGACGCGGGCGAGCAGGTGTTCTGGAACGCGGTGACGGGCGATGAGCTCACCTTCGAGGACGGCATCGAGCTCGGCCGCCGGATCTGGAACCTCGACAACGCCATCTGGACCCTCCAGGGGCGGCACCGCGACATGGTCGTGTACGCCCCCTACGTGTACGAGACCCGCTACACCAAGGGGGAGCTGTTCCCCTTCTTCATGTGGCCCTGCCGCGACTCGAGCGGCGAGTGGCAGTACCGCGACATCATGGGGCGCAGCATGGACAGGGGCGGCTTCGAGGAGTTCAAGACCATCTTCTACCGGCTCGAGGGTTGGGACGTCGACAGCGGGTGGCCGACCCGTGCGACCCTCGAGGGCCTGGGCCTGGCCGAGGTCGCCGACACCCTCGAAGCGGCCGGTCGCCTCGGGAAGGAGGCCTCGTGATGGTCCTCACGGCCCCGATGGACCTCGACACCGCGCGCCGGGTGCTCGGACGCCTGCCCCACTCGCAGCGGTTTCCCGTTGGACGGTTCGTGCCGCCGGTCGGGCTGCTGGGCAGCTTCGTCCGCGGACTTCCGGAGCTGCAGCTCGCCCTGAGACCGGAAGACCGCTCGCTTCCGGGCGTCAACATGGTGCGTCTCGCCGACTGGGTCGAGACCGAGATCGGTGACCCGGTCCTTGCCGCCGAGGTCCGCAACACGGCCCTCGCGGCGCCGAGCTACGTGGAGGCGTGCATCGCCGTGCACGGGCTGCTGGTCGAACGTCTGGAGGCGGCGCGGACGGTGGTCGGGACCGAGGCCGGGAGGGAGTGATGCGGACATCGCTGATCAGTGCGGCCGTGCTCGCCGTGGCCGTGGCGGGCGTGCTCCACGCCCAGGATGAAGGCCCCGGACGTGAGCCACCCTACTTCGAGGGGGAGCTCGCCTACTCCCAACCGATGGCCTTCGACTACGACCAGGACGGGACGCCCAACCAGGTGCAGTTCTGGATCAGGTTCGAGGGGCGGCCCGCAGCGGGGAGAGCGGGTGAAGCGGGCTTCCGGCCGGAGTCAGGCTCCCTCCACTACGTCGTCGCCGACCTCGAGCTCCGGAAGAAGGTGGACAACTGGCTGATGGGCTTCAACATGGGCTTCCCGATGGCGGGTAAGCCTTATCCCATCAACAACATCGAGATCGCGGGTCAGCGGGTGAGCTTCGAGCTGCAGGGATCCACCTGGACGATCACCGACCGCGGCGACACCTGGCAGGAGGACTCGATCGAGATCTCGGACCATCGCGGACCGCGTGAGGCTCGGTTCCACGGCGGCGACGTGAGGGTCGTGCCGGACCCGCTCACGACGACCGAGCCCGTCCCGATCGCCGAGAACATGCTGTGCAACGGGTGCCACGAGGACGCGGCCGTGACCATGGCCGCGGACGGCGGGCCCCACCGCGAGCTCGAGTGCACCGACTGCCACCCCCAGCACCCCCCCGACGTCGAGGGCGTTGTGAACCCCGCGTGCCTCGAGTGTCACGAGAGCCACTCCGAGGTCATGACCGCCGCCACCTGCGCGCAGTGCCACGCCGGCCACGACTTCACGAGGGTCGTGCACCGGGCCACCATGCCCGAATCGTACTGCGCCCCGTGCCACGGCGACGTCGTCGCCACCCTGCGGGCCAGCCGGTCGCTCCACATGGGTGTCGCGTGCGTCCTGTGCCATCAGCAGGAGCACGCGGCCCAGCCCAAGGGGTGCGATCACTGCCACCGCGGCACCCATCCGCAGCACGTGATGCAGAGCCCCGACCGGTGCCGGGAGTGCCACAACACGGCCCACGACATCGAGAGCGGTCGTGGCGAGTGAGCGACCAGGGGATCGAGTCTGCCGAGCACGCCGTCGGCTCTCGGGTCGACCGCGGACAAGGAGAGCACCATGGGTGACGACAGCAACAGCGCATCCTGCTCGCGCAGGCGTTTCCTCAACGGTGGATCCGCATTCGTCGCGGGCGGGCTCATCGGCAGCGCGACGGGTTTGGCGTCGGCGGGGGTGAAGCGACCGCACCGGGAGATGGCGGAGCTGCCGTGGCCGTGGGTGAAGGTCGACCCCATGGAGGCGGGCTCCCGCGCGTTCCGCTACTACCACGACGCCGGTGGTTGAGGCAACGGCGGCTGGCTGGGGGTCCTCAGCCTGGTCCGAGACAAGGTCGGCTCTCCGTGGACGCTGCTGCCCGAGCAGATGTTCGCCAACCTCGCGGCGGGGTACGGCGGTCAGGGCACGCTGTGCGGTGCGCTGGGTGTTGCCTCCCAGCTCTTCAACCTCGTCGCCTTCGACGAGCAGAAAACCTACGTGAAGATGACCGACGAGCTGTTCCAGTGGTACAGCCGAACGCTCTTCCCGACCTCGCGTTTCGACGACATCTGCTACTTCCCGGGTCAGGTGCAGCAACTCGCCAAGTCGCCACTGTGCCACATCTCGATCTCCCAGTGGACGCTGGCGGTCGGCGCCACGGTCACCTCCAAGCAGAAGAAGGACCGCTGCGCCAAGGTCACCGGCGAGGTCGTGTACCGCACGGTCGAGATGCTGAACGACTACGTCGACGGGCGGTACACGAAGCGGGAGTACCCGTTCAACGAGGAGAACGCGGCCTGCCTCAGCTGCCACGGCGCCGACGACATGTGGCACGACAGAGACGGCATGAACAACCAGCAGGGCAAGATGACCTGCAGCCTCTGCCACTCGCACCTGTTCAAGTGACCGGGCCCCGGCGCCTCCGTTTGAGAGCTCGGTTGTCGCAGCGTTCACCAACGGCCCGAACGGTCCACCCGATCAGAGGCCTCTGGTGCGGTTGGCACCGGAATGGAGATCGAGAGTTGCCCGCGCTCACCCGAATCGCGCTCCTCGTGGCTGCCTCTGCGCTCGTCGGCTGCTCGCTGGCGGTGCACGCCGAAGCACCGTCGACGCAGGGGCCGCCCTCGTCCGACCCGAACCAGCACCAGCGCATCCCGCCCGACTTCGCGGACGGCCAGACCGTCGAGCGGGTCTACGTGCACCTGGTCAACCCCACGGCCGATGAGGAGCAGAACGAGAGCCTCCGCCGGCGGGTCGCCGACGCCTACGGGATCCGCCCGGGGGCGGCGTACAACCAGTTCCTGTCCGCCGCCGCGGTCGCAGCGGCCCGCACGCTCGACGTCGTGCAGGCCGTGGAGGAGCGCCTGTACTCGGTGAGCGGCGGTCGCCAGGTCGCGGTCGCGCTGCTGGTCACGCTGCAGGTCCCGGAGGAGGCGCCAGCGCCGGCCGCCACGGGCGCGCTCGCCACCGGCCGGCTCGGCGACCTGCCGCTGCTGTGGCAGGGCGACCGGTCGTTGCTCAAGCTGATCGTCAACCCCTCCTTCGGCGCGTACGCCGATCGCGACGCCTGGGTCGGCAACCCCGGCGCCTTCGTCGGCCAGGCCGACCAGAACCGCAGCACCGGCGTGGTCGAGGCGGGCCTCGAGCTCGGAATCGGTGGCATCACCCGCGTCGGCAGCTCGAACGCCTACCTCTACGGCGCGGCGTCCTACGTCGGCTCGACGACCCTGGGGCGGGACATCTTCAACCCGGACAGCACCCGGGTGCACGGCGAGGTGGAGGACCTCTACGGCGGGCTCCTGGTGGCCAGGAAGGGGGCTGACCGCTCCTTCAACCTCTCGGTCGGCCGGCAGAAGTTCTCGCTGAACCGCAACCTCCTGGTCGGTCACGTGCTCGGCGCCAGCAACGGCGGTGACCGGGCGGCGTCGAACCTGTCGCCGCGCAACGCCTACGACATGACGGTGGACGCCCGATTCCAGCTCGGCGACGTCACGCTGCAGGCGTGGTTCGCCGACCCCAACGAGCTGCCGGCGTCGGACAGCCGCAGCCAGCTCGCGGGCCTGAACTTCAGGTACAACAACAACCGCACCGTCGACGCGACCCTGACCCTGCTGGAGGTGCCGCGCTCCGACGCCCGCTACCCGCTGCCCGACGGCACGTTCCTGCACCGCGAGGGCCTGCGGGCGGTCAACCCGCGCATCCGCTGGACCTCCGCCTTCAACCTGACCGGCCTCTGGCTCGAGGCGGAGTGGGCGCACCAGTGGCACGACGACTTCGACATGTCGGCTGACGCCGCCGGCGCCTGGGTGGGTTACACCTTCACGGGCACGTCGTGGAATCCGGCGTTCCTGTACCGCTTCGCGGTGTTCACCGGGGACGACCCGACCACCGAGACCTACGAGCGCTTCGACACGCTGACCGGCGGTGTCCAGCGCGACTGGGCCCAGGGCATGGACATGATCAAGATCGTCACCAACCGCAACCTGCGCACGCACCGCTTCGAGGTCAGCGTCAAACCGTTGAGCGGCCTGGATCTCTCGGTCGACTACTACTACTTCGACGCGGACACGCTCAACAACCTCGGCGGCCAGCGGGCGGTGTCCACCTACGGCGACGAGCACCTCGGGCAGGAGATCACCCCGACCCTGCAGTGGATGGTCAACCGGAACCTCTACATCCAGAGCCTGGTCTCGATCCTGATTCCCGGCCGCGGTCTGAAAGACGTGCTCCCCGAGCCGACCCGCACCTGGAAGACGTTCCAGGTCTCTTTCTACCTGTTCTTCTAGCCGGATCCTCCCCGCCGGTCGGGGCGTGCAGATCACCCCATCACCCACCTCCACAACCTGGACCTGGTCCAGGACGAGGACGCGCGCTCGGTTCCTCGAGGCTCGACTCGTGTGGGAAGAACCTCACCCCCAAGGTGACGAACGGGCAGCCCGCCACGCTCGGAGGGGCCGCTCACCCCCTCGGATGCGGCAGCCGCCAGGTCATGGCGCGAACCTGGTCGAAGAGGTCCAGGGCCCTTCCGGCGCGTCCGGGGTCGACCGCTCCGGCTCCGAGCAGGAGCCGGAGGTGGGTGTCGACCTCCTTGGCGGAGGCATAGGCGATCCGCCAGTGCTGGGTCCGATCTCGACCTGATCGACCGTGTCCCTCCGAGAGGTTGGCGGCAACCGAGGTGGCGGATCGCACCACCTGGTCGGCGAGGCTCGTGAGCGGCGGGGGCACCCTCCGGGCGATCGCGAGGGCTTCTCCTGCGGCCTTCAGGGCGGTGGTGAGGGCGATGAGCTGGTTTGCGGGGGCTCGAGCATGGTCACCTCCGGGTCGTTCATGACGCTCACCCCCAGTGCTGCCGGGGCGGTCGGGGTCAAGGGTCGCGAAGCGTCCGGCCGCAGGCCGGCGTGCCCTTGACGCCGGCCGCCCCGGCAACTACCGCGTGAAGCGGCATGAACGACCTGGAGGTGACCGTGCCCCCCACCCCACCCCGCTCGCTGCCCCTGCCCCTGCCGCTGCCGCTGCTCCTGCCCCTGCCGCTGCCGCTGTCCCTGCCGCTGCCCCTGTCGCTGTCCCTGCCCCTGACGCTGCCGCTGCCGCTGCCGCTGGGGGCGAAATCACCCGAGCAGCCCCTTCAGCAACGACCCCCTGCCAACGTCGCAACAACCTCGTCGCAGTCGCCTCGGGAGCGCGGGCCGCCCCGCTCTGCTACCCTCGTGGTGACGCGAGGGGAGGTCGACCGTTGCGAGAAACGTCACAGCGCAAGCTCCTGGCCGCGTTGACCGTGACCATCCTGGCGCTGGTCCTGCGGACGGCCCTCGCCGGTCCCTTCACCAGCAACGGCACCCAGCCACCGCTGGTCTACCCGCTGGAGCCGCAGAGCGTGTGCTCGGGGTGCCACGGCGGCCTCGACAGCGGCTTCAACGTCCGCCCCTGGACCACCTGGTCCGGCTCGATGATGGCCCACGCCACCCGCGACCCCTTGTTCTGGGCCGCGCTCGACGTCGCCAACAACGACCTCCCCGGCGCCGGCGACTTCTGCCTGCGCTGCCACACGCCGCGGGGCTTTCTCGCCGGCCGCACGCAGCCGCCCCTGGGGACCACCGACGGGTGTGGCCTGATCGGGAACATCGACGAGGACGACAACGACTTTGCCGGGGTCGAGTGCAGCCTCTGCCACCGCATGACGGTGAACCCGTCGCCCCCCCCCGGACAGCAGCCCGTGTACTACGACAACGCGCAGTTCTGGGTCGACGACGAGCCGTGCACCCCGGACTTCGTCCCCTGCAACGCCGGACCCTACGGCTACGGCCCCGGCTGGAGCGAGCCCCCGCACGCCTGGGTGTACTCCCAGTACCACGTCGACGCGGACAACTGCGGCAACTGCCACAACGTCACCAACCCGGTGAAGACCTTGGTCGACGAAAACGGCGTCAACACCGGGATCCCGATGCCAGTCGAGCGGACCTTCAAGGAGTGGGAGCAGAGCGACTACTCCCAGGCCGGCCCCACCTTCGCCACCTGCCAGGGCTGCCACATGCCGGACGCCCTCCACGACCCGGCCTACGCCTCCGTCTACCCCTTCAACAACCGCACCGGCGACCTGCCCGTCCACCGCTTCGTGGGGGGCAACGCGTGGGTGCCGCAGGTGCTGGCCGGCGAGTACCCGGCCCTCGGGCTGGCGAGCTCGTTCGCCGCCACCGCCGCGTGGGCGACGGAGCTGCTCCAGGCCGCCGCGACGGTCGAGGTGACGCCGACCGCGGTGGCGGCCGCCGGCGGAGATCTCGACGTCGTGGTCAGGGTCACCAACCTGTCCGGCCACAAGCTCCCCACCGGCTACCCGGAGGGGCGACGGATGTGGCTCGACATCGTGCTGCGGGACTCGGGCGGCACGGTGCTCTGGCAGAGCGGGGCGTGGGACCCCGCCACCGGCGTGCTCGCCCCTGACCCCCAGCTCCACGTCTACGAGGTCAAGCCGGGGATCTGGAACCTCAACGGCACCTCCGCCTGCGACACCACCGGCGGCAGCGGCAACCCGCTGTTCCACTTCGTGCTCAACGACTGCGTCGCCCTCGACAACCGCATCCCACCCCTCGGCTTCACCGGCGGGTCGGACCTCGAGACCCGGCCGGTGGCTTACAGCTACCCCGAGACCTCTCCGGGCTCGGGGGTACTCGTGAACCACGACGTGGTGCCCTACGCCATCCCGATCCCTTCCGGCCTCACGGGCGAGGTCAGCGTCACCGCCACCCTGCGCTACCAGACCGCGAGCAAGGAGTACGTCGACTTCCTGCTCGACGAGTCCACGACCAACCAGTTCCCCGACGACTGCATCCCCCGCTCACAGACCGGCATGCCAGACATGAATCGCGCGGAAATCCTGCACGACGTGTGGACCCGCTACGGGCGCTCGGCGCCGGTGGCCATGGCCACCGCGACTGCCCCGGTCGAGCTGGCCCTGTTCGCCGACGACTTCGAGAGCGGCGGCACCGGAGCGTGGTCGGGGACGGTACCCTGAGCATTCCGAGCCCCTCGTAGACCCCGGCCAGAGAACCACGCACGAGCCCGCCCCCGATCCTGGTCCCACCCCCCGCGGCCTGCCGCCCGATCCCGGATGACGGGCGGCGGGCTGCAGGCGGCAGGATTCGGGTGGCGGGGCGCAGGGTCGGGGTCGTCGTGCTCCCGTTCCCGGTCCCGCCGCCGGCCGCCCGCACCCCGGACCCGAACCCCGGATCTCCATCGAGCCCGGGCCAGGCAGCGTCGGTAAGAGCTTGCTGATACTAGCTTTCCGCCGCGATAGGCAGGTCCCCCGAGGTTGGAACGCGATTCATGCTCGTAGGGGGCCCGGAGGGGCGACGCAATCCCCCGAACGGAGCCCTTCACGCCGCGAACGACGAGGCGCTTCCTTCGCTGAGGGGATTGCTTCGCCCCTCCGGGGCTCGCAATGACGGGTGGTGGCGAGGCGCCTCATGCCTGTCACAACGGCCGCACCAGCGGCCGTAGGGTGCTCGGGATGAAGGGCTTGTGAGAGCGCTCGTGTCCTCTCCACCTCTGCGTTCAACGGGTGGGTGGATAGCTCAGCAGCTCAGCTCGAGGAGGGCGGGCGGCTGGCGCTGCGGTGTGGTCACATCACCCAGGCGTAGCCGAGCTTGAGGAAGATCGTGCGGTCGGTGCGGACGAGGTCGCTCTGCGCGATGCCGACGGCGTTGTCGGAGTAGCCGAGGTAGACGACCGTGCGCGGGTTGACGACGTAGGACAGCAGCGCCTGGGTGAAGAGGTGGCGGGCGCCGCTGCCGCGACCGTCGTGGTAGAGCTTCTCGGCGTAGTCGTGGTCCACGTTCTGCAGGATCATACGGGCGGTGATGCGCCGGTTGACCTGGTAGGTCGCGGTGAGCTGGCTGACGTTGGCGGTGTAGAGCCGCCCCGCCTCCACCTCCATCCGCTCCCAGGTGTGGTCCAGGCTCAGGCGCAGGTGACGGCCGAGGTTCAGGGTCAGCCCGGGGTCGACGTTGACGCGCTCCCCCGGCCGGGTGTTGGCGTAGTCGACCTGGTCCCCCCAGGTCACGTTGACGAAGAAGCTGACCGCCCCGGTGGGCTTCATGCACTGGTGGAGGTAGACCTCGAAGAGGTCGAACTCGACCCCGTCGTACCCCTCGCGGGCAACCCTCACCGTGCCGTAGGCGTGGGACTGCAGCGGCCCCTCCCAGGTGCCGCCGACCCAGGACTCCTCGAGCAGCAGCTGGCCTTCGTGGTCCCTGTAAATGCGGTAGCCCGCCTCTGCGTTGAGGCGGGTGTACCAGGTGTCCGCGGTGGGGTACCAGCTGTAGTCGCCGCCCGCGTGGAAGCGCTGGTAGTCGACCTGGGGCACGAAACCGAGGTCGGCCCGGAAGTCGGCGCCGAAGTCCCGCACCCCGGCCCACAGGTTGAGGGTGCGGGTGGTGTGGGAGTAGCCGATCCCCATGGCCCAGTCCTCGAGGTCCCCCCGCGGCTGCCCGAAATCCTTCGCCACCAGCTCCGGGTAGCGGGTGGCCGAGACGGCGCCCTGGATCAACAACCGGTCGGTGTCCGACAGGCGGAGGTCGCCGTCGACGCTGAGGAGACGGTTGAAGTAGTCCTCGGACTCGCGGTCGGTCAGGATCGCCCCGACCGTGAACCGATCGCCGAAGTCGCGGCGGTAGCGCAGCACGGTGGCGGTGGAGGGCTGGTCGAGTGTCGTGGCGCGGGAGCCCTCGCTGCCGGGGATGAGCAGGTTGGTGATGTCGTCCTCGACCACGTAGGCGCCGACCGTGTTCCCCCGCTCCTTGCCGGTGACCTTCAGCCCCCAGGCGGGGTCCCGAACCACGCGGGTGTAGACCAGGCTCAAGGGGTTGGAGAAGAAGTCCGCCCCCTCCATGAAGAACGGGCGCTTCTCGGGGTAGAACAGGGCGAAGTTGCGGTTGACGTCGAGTGAGACCGCGTCGGCCTCCACCTGGGAGAAGTCGGGGTTCACGGTGCCGGTCAGGGACATGGCCGGCGTGAAGCCCCAGCGCGCGGTCACCCCCGCCTCGGGCTCGGTCGACCCCGCCTGGAGGTCGCCGGCGTCGACGTCGAGGGTGTCGGTGCGGGTGGCGACGAGGGTCGGCGCAACCTCGAGATTCCTGCCCGGGCTGACCCCTTCGAAGCCCTCGATCGAGATCGCCTGGCAGAGGTAGCAGTTCAGCGACCGGTCACGGGCAAACAGGCCGATGTGGTGGCGGACGTCGCGCGGGTAGCTTCTCACCGCGTCGAAGCCCCACACCTGGGGGCCATCGCTCGCCTGGAAACGGAGGGAGGAGAACGGCACCCGGATCTCCACCGCCCAGCCCCAGGCGGTGATCGCGGCGGCCGAGTCCCAGATCGTGTCCCACTCCTCGCCGTCGTCCCCCTCGCTGGTCTCGACCAGGTCGGCCTGGACCCCGAGCGGGTTCACCAGCAGGTCGAAGCTGCGGCGCTGGTCGTTGAAGGTGTCGAGGATGACCCCGACCCAGTCGTCGTTGCCGAGGTTGTCCCGCTCCGACAGGTGGGCGCGGATCGCCGACGGGTCGGGGTCGAAGGCGCGGAAGGCGAAGTACACCGCGGTCTCGTCGTGGGTCACCAGGACCTCGGTGCGGACCGGCGCCGGGACGTTCTCACCCGGTTGCACCTCGAACGCCAGCTCGGCCGAGAAGGCGTCGAGCCAGGCCGGCTCGTCGAGCTCCCCGTCCACCGAGATCGGCGAGGTGGCGCGCGGGATGTGCCGGGTTTCCGGCTCCGCCAGGACCGGGGCGCCGTTCACGACGCAGGCGACCACGGCCGCGACGAGTCGACACTTCGAGGCGTGGACCATGCTCCGAGCCCTCCAGCCGTGTGTTCCGATGCGTCTGCCACGAGTCGGCACGACCCGTCATACGGGCCCGGCTGGAGGGGGTTTCAGCGACGCCGCCGGCTTCGTAGCCGACGGTGAGGTGGTCGTCGACCCGGTCGCCGAGGGGATGACCCCGGGCAGCTATAAGGTCAAGGTCGAGGCTGGCAAGTCGGTCTACGGCTGCACCTACCTCCTGCGGTCCACGACCATGACGGTGCACTTCGCCCACGAGGTCTCCGGGGTCGCCCCGGGCCAGGCGGTGGCCGGCGACACGGTGAGGGTCTACGGCCGGACCCTGACTGGCATGCCATCGGCCTACCTGCGCATTGCCTCGAACCCGCAGCAGACCCCCCAGCACGTGCTCCAGCTGCCGGTCCAGCAAGACGCCTTCGTCGAGATCGAGGTGGGCTCGGGTCCGGGCCGGGTGCCCCTGACCACCCTTCCCGGCGGCGCCCCGTGGTACCTCCAGCTGGCGAACAGCTCGGCCGGCAGCGGCGGCAGCACATGGATGCCCGCCCTGGTGGTCAACCCTGCCGGGAGCGCGGCCTCGCCGCTGACCGTGACGGGCGAGGAGGACCCCTCCTGCGGCGGCCCGGGCACCGAGTGCAGCCACCCCATCCTGCCCGGGCAGACCTGGCAGGGGCAGTGGCACGACCAGGCGGGGGACTCCTTCCGGGTCACCCTCGCTTCCGGGCCGGCGGGGGCGCTCCCCGGGGCGCGCTCCAACGACCTGCAGTGGTCCTAGGACCTCCTGCTGCGGGCGGTCGACCCCTCCGTCGGCGGCCCCGACTGCGCCTACCAGCTCGGCCTCGAGGTGGCGTCTCAAAGCCCCGAGTGCAGCCCCGGCGGGACCGTCACCGGCACGGTGGAGAAGCAGGCGGACTCGAACGGCGAGATCGTCTGGCACGGTGCCGCGCACCTCAATCCTCACAGCTCGCCCCGAATCATGCTGGGAAGCCCCTCTGACGATCAGGACCGACCTCGGCACCGCAACCCCCACGCTCGACGAGGTACAGGGTTGGCCTGTGAGAGCTGTGGTACGTGGCACCGTGGGTGGTGGTACGTGGCACCGTGCCCGTGACGGGCGTTTACGCGACGCTCACGCGGCGCCACCGCGCGACGAGGCGGGCGACGTGGTTGTCGAGGATGTCGCGGCTCCGATTCGAAAGCGTCCGGAACGCGAGCCCCACCAGGAACCGGCTGCAGTCTCCGACAACCTGGCTGGGCTCGACCCTCTCGACCAGGCCTCGCCCACTGAAGAGGGCATCGTCGAGGCGGGCCTCGAAGGCCACCGCCTCGCCGTGGCGCAGCGCCAGGTCAGTCTCCACGATCATGCCCGAGAGGCTGAGCCTCCTGATCTCGAACGACCCCTGCACTCCGGTGCCGACCGCGCGGCCGTCGGCCGCGACGAACTTCCCCGGCAGGGGGCGGCCGGGCTCGAACGACGCCGAGGTCTCGATCAACCGCTGGAGGGAGACGGCCTGCCCGTCGTGGACCTCCTCGAACCGGACCCCGGCCCGGAACACCCGGTCGAACCCGCCCTCACCGTCACGGTCGGGGTCGAGCTCGCACCACACGACCCGGCCGGAGAAGTCGACTCGCTGCCCAGCCCGACCCACCCCGACGACGCAGTGCTGCCCCGCGGTCATCGGCTGGTTCGTCTCGACGGCCATGCCGGCCACGCTGAGGTTGACGACCCGCACCTCGGCCTTCAGGACGAGGCTCCCGACCACGTCGAGCACCTCGAACCGACGGTCCCGGCGGCGGACCGGTCGGTCCGGTGACCCTCTCACCTTCTCTCCTCGACGGTCGCGGGCATCCTCCCCCCTTCGGGGCCGTGAAGGTCAACCTACGGTCCCGTCGCCCTGCCCTCAACTCGATCCGCGCCCTCGCAGCGCATCGAAGTCTCGGTTTTGAGCAAGTTTGACGATTCGGCCCGAGGGCGCTCCCCCGCGGCTGGCAGTTCAGGGTCGACACACCCCGCACGGCCGGTAGCCGGCCTCGAGGGCCTGCGCCCGGGTGACGAAGACGGGCGACAGGTCGTCGGCGTGGAACACGCGGCAGTCCAGGCGGTGGAACACCGCGCTCGTCTCGTTGCCGACGTAGCCAACCGGCTCGGCGTCCCGGCAGGTCGAGGTCGACTCCCGGATGACCAGGTAGAGGGCCGTCGCGGCGAGCCCGAGGGTGAAGGTCCACATCAGCTTCTTGAGGGTCACCTCGCACCTCCGTCACTGCCCTTCAATGTAGGGCCTCGGGGCGGACGCCGCCACCTGGCGACAGCCGCAGAGCCTCCGCCGTCGGTTCGCCGACCACCACCGTGGCGGGCTCCACCTGAACGGGTGCCAGGCCCGAGATAAGTGTGATAACTCCGGCCGGCCCCTGCACGCGCCGACTTGGAAAACGACCGGCGCCTTGCGTTGTCGCACTCATCTCGGGCCTGGCACCGCGCGGCACCGCACCGCTGCAGGAGACCGTCGAGGCCGCAATCGAGGCCCACAGGCGCCGGCAGATGTTGGAGGAGACCAACGCTGCGTACGCCGCGCTCCGGGCCGACCCTCAGGCGTTGTCCGAGGAGGTCGAGGTCCAGGACCACGACCAGGTCCAGGACGAGGCGACGCCCTCCGTCCTCCGAAACGCGACTCATCGGTGAAGAGCCTCGCCACTCGAAGCGGCAAAGGACGCTACCGGTCGACGTACCCGGCCCGTGTGGTCACCTCGGCGCCCGATCGGCGGACCCGGACCTTGAGGCGGTGCCACGACCCGTCGTGGCGGCTTCTGGAGGGGTAGTAGCCGATCGCGTACTGCTCGCGGAGCTCGGTGAGGATGTCCGCGAAAACCGCCGGCGCCTCCTCGATCGAGCAGATCTCGACGATGGCGCCTCCGCTGTCGCGCACCACGCGCTCGAGCCGCCGGAAGTCGTCGCGGTGCTGTGCGGCGCTGTACCAGGGGGAGTGGAACGAGGCCGTCGTCGGGAACGCGAGCTTGCCGCAGGCCCCCCCGTCGCCCCCCCGGCGGATCCAGTACACCAACGCCTGCCCCTGCCGCGCGGCCTCGGCGACGCTGGCCATGGACAGCGCGCTGTGCACGTCGACCCCGTCCGAGAGCAGCACCACGACCCGGCGCCCCTGGCGCTCCTCGAGGAGGTCCAGCGACGCGAAGAGCACGTCGTTCAGAGCGGTCCCACCCCCTGCCCGGACCCCGCCGAGCCCGGCCAGCAGCACCTCGGCGACGCCGGCGAACGGGGTCTCGTGGACCACGTGGTCGGAGAACACCACCAGCTTGCCCTCGTCGAGGGGGTTCATCCCGGCGAAGAACGCCCCGGCCCCGGACAGCGCCGCCTCGAGCGGCCGCCCCCGCATCGAGGCGCTGGCGTCGACCAGGACCACCGCGGTGAACGGGACGTCGCCGCGGGCGAAGGTGACGATCTGCTGGCGGTCGCCGTCGTCGAGCACCTCGAAGTCGTCACGCCCCAGCGTCGTCACCCGCTCGCCCCCCTCCCGCACCGCCACGTAGAGCTGCTGCAGCTCGACCCGCACCTCCAGGTCGCTCGAGATGCTGGGGGTGGTCACCCGCCCCTCCCCCGTCGCACCGCTCGCGGTGGTCGCGACCACCGTGAAACGGTGCTCGACGTTGTCGGGACCGACGTCGGTGGTCGCTTCAAAGGGCGGCGAGCGGACCTCGGCGAAGACGCGCCCGTCGACCGAGAAGGTCACGCTGGCGACCGGTTCCGCGGCGGCCACCACGGCGCTCACCGTGACCACGTCGTAGGCCGGCTGGCTGCCGGTGGGGCTGGTGATGCGCACCGCGACCTGCGAACCCTCCGCGCCGGCGGTGACCGCGGCGACCAACAGCAGACCCGCCACGCGCCTCACTCCGCTCCCCCAGGCAGTGCCTCGAGCGCCCGCACCAGGGCGGCGTCCGCCTCCCCCCGGCGCCCCTCGACCACCGCGCACACCGAGGCCACCTCGCTCGCCGGAGGCCGAGCGTAGCGGTAGCGCGGCGACGGCGCCGTGGTCGCCCGCAGCGCTCGGCGGGAGGCGGCGCGGGCCTGGACGGCGCGCCCGGACCGGCCGAGGACGAAGGCCTGCTGCGCGACCAGTCCCCGGTCGTCGGGCAGAGCGTCGAGCGCCCTGCCCAGCAGCGCGGCGGCGCCCTGCCAGTCGGAGTCGTCAATCCGCGACCGCGCCAGCTCCTGGTACGCGACCGCCCGAACCCACGCCGGGTTCTCGGGGCCGCTGCACCCCTCGAGCAGGTCGGCGGCTCGCGCGGCGTCCCCGACGCGAGCGAGGTTGACGGCGAGCCGCAGCCGCGCCTCGGCGTCGTCGGGCAGCGTCCGCACGAGGGTCTCCAGCTCCGCCACCGCCTCCGGGAACAGGCCGCCGGCCTCGAGCACCGCGGCGAGCCCGGAGCGCGCGGTCGCGTTCGAGGGGTCGAGGTCGAGGGCGATGCGGTACAGGCGGCCGGCGCTGGCGAGGGAGCCGACCAGGTGCATCTCACCCGCCAGGCACGACAACGCGGCGGTGGCGAGGTCGAGCGAGTCGGGGACGCCCCCGTGGACCGCGGACGCCGCCGCCAGCTCCTCGACCCTGGTCCTGGCGTGTGACTGCAGGTCGAAGCGGGAGGCCTCGCCGTAGCGGCGGTGCAGGTCGAGGTGGAGCGCGAGCAGCCCCAGCAGCGAGGACGCCTCCGCCGCCCGCAGCCTGCGGGTGATCTGGGTCTCGGCCTCGAGGAGCCGCGCTGCCCCGGTGGCGGGGTCGCCCGCCAGCGCTCCGGCCTCCGCCTCGGCGACCGCGTCCAGCGTCGCAGCCCGACCCTCGGTTGAAAGCCGGCCGAGCGCCGCGAGGTAGGCGGCCTGGAGCGCGTTGACCGGCTGTCGGTCGCCGCCGTCACTCGCGACGGTCGCGGGCGCCGCCGGCCGAGCGACGTGCCGCCGGCCGGGCAGGAGCGTGGTCCACACCACTGGCTCCCCCCCGACGTCCACCGGGGCGATCACGATCGGCAGGGTCGCGGTTGGCCGAACACCGCCGGCGGCCGGCGCGCCGGCCACCCGCAGCGCGTAGCTCCCGGGCGACAGCATCGGGACGACCAGGCTCACGCGGTCGAGGTCGACGCCGTCGCCCGCAACGCGCCCCACGGCCCGCATCTCCACCGGCCCCAGGTCGCTCCCGTCCGCTGCGACGACGGTGACGGAGACCCCGGCGAGGTCGGCGGGTTGACCGCGACTGACCAGCCACGCCTCCCGCTCCGCGCCCGGCGCCAGCACCGGACGGGCGGCCGGCACCACCGGGTCCGCCCCGAGCAGGAACGGGTACGGCGCGCCGGCGACGTCTTCGGCCGCGATGAGCCAGGCTCCGCCCGGGTCGTCCAGCACCGGCGGCGCGACCAATCCCCCTCCGAGCGCGCCTCCGAAGTCCCCCACCGGGACCTCGACCACTCCGAACGACGGCCCCTGCGCGGCGTAGACCAACGCGCGCACGCGGGTGACCGCGAGCGGCGCCTCGAGCGACAGGACGAGCTTGATGCCCGCAGCGGCGATCGCCGCGGCGCCGCGCTCGAGGTCGAGCACGACCGCGGAGCTCGCGGCTGCCGCGACGCCGCCCGTGTCGGTGACCGCGTAGACGGCGAAGTCCACCGGCAGCACTCCGGACGCCGCGCCACCGAGCAGCGATGCCCCGTCGACGTCAACCGCGACGGCCAGCCGGACGCGGTCTCCGGCGACGGCGAGCGGAACGGCGATCGCCTCGACGGCCACCGGTCCCCCCTGCTGCCCGCTGACCAGCAGCGCCGCCGCCCGAGCCGGCAGGCCAGGCCGGGGGGTGGTGCGGATCGCGATCTCCGGCTCCGAGCCCCAGCCGGGCCCCGCCGCCACGCCGAGGAGCAGGAGTGCGGCCGCGCACCCGACCGGAACGTGGAGCGCCGTCAACCTCACTTGGGCGCCTCGGCGTCGGCCGCGGTGCCGACGGCCACCGTGAAGTCGACGGCGACCGAGCTCTCGGCGTCGCCGTTGTCGTCGCAGAGGCTGGCCGCGACCCGCTTCGCGCCGGGCTTCATGAGGAACTGGACCGGGTAGCTGACGCTCTGCGAGAGCACGGTGAGGAGGCGCTCGTTGGCGACTCTGAAGGTGAACGTCTGCTTGGCCGGCCGGGAGAGGAGGCCGCGGTCGTCACGGGCCGAGAACCACGCCGACACCGAGCCGACGTGCACCTCCCCCTCGGGCAGCAGCACCAGCCCCCGGAGGGGGAGGGTCACGACCACCGGCACCACCCAGCTGCCGTCCGGCTGCTCCAGCTGGGTGCCGAGGGAGAGCGAGGCGCCCAGCGGGTTCGAGGCCTCCCCGAGCCAGAGCGCGGCCAGGCTGCGGTCCGCCATCCGCTCGTCGGCGCCCTTGTCGAGGTAGGCTCGACGGTGACGGACCCGGGCGCCGCTGCGCTCGAGCTTCACCTCGACCGGGTGCAACGCGCCGTCGCCGCCGTGATCGACGGCGAACGCGAGCGAGTAGGCGGAGCCCAGGTCGCCGAGCGCGGTCTCGACCTCGCTGGAAAGCCCGGCCCCGTTGGCGAGGACACGCCCGCCGGTGCCGTCGGCCAGAGTCCGCTGGAAGATCCGCCGGCCGACGTCTCCGGAAAAGCCGGTCCGCACGCTGCTCCTGCCGGGGCGGGACTCCGCGAACGAGTCGCTCGAACGCGCACCAGGCGCCGTGTCCACGGAGGTGACCGTCAGCCGCCCGGCGTTGGCGCGCCCGACCAGGTCGTCGAGGAGCGGCCCGAGCGACATCCGTTCGAGCTCGAGCCGAACCGGAAGGCTCTCCGAGCCCTGAGAGGAGCCGAGCTGGGCCTCCCATTCGGCGAGCATGCCGAGCCCGGGGCTGACCGGTATTCCGTTGCCGACGTACAGCAGGACCTTCCGCCCCGGGGCCCCTGCCAGCGCGTCGAACAGGGTCGCGATCGAGGCGATCGCCGCTCGCGCCCGCTCCGCGGTCCGCTGGGCCGACGACCTCACCTGCAGCAGCAACGTGTCGGCCTCCGAGAACGCCGAGGGCCCGGCCGGCTGAAAACCCCCCGGCCCGGGCACGCCGCCCCCGCCCGAGCTACCGGAACCGCTCGAGGCGCTGCCCTGCAACGCCCCGCCGCCCAGGAAGCTCCCCGTCAGCCGCTCGTCGGCGTACCCGCGGTCCGTGGCAACCTCCGACGTGATCACCTCGAACGCCTCGAGCACCTGCTCGAGGTCGGCAGTCAGCGGCTGGCGGACCCGAACGGTCGGCGCGGCCGTGACCAGCATCACCCGCCCCTCTCCGGTCGCGAGCACCCGCTCGACCGTCGGTCGCAGCCGCTCCAGCACGGCATTGCGATTGGCGGGGGTGACGCTCTCGTTGTCGACCAGCACCACCAGCGCGAGCGCCTCCTCGCCCGTTCCCGGGCGGGGCCCCGACTCGCGATCGCCGGTCCCGACGGCCGTTGGCGCGACCGCGTCGGGAGGCTGGGGTGCGCTGAAGTTGGTCACCTCGACTGGCGTGCCGTCCACGACGACCTCGAAGTCCTCGGGCTCGAGGCCGTACACGACCGCACCGTCCGGGGTCGTCACCCAGACGTCCACGCTGACGAGGTCGACGCGGACGGACTCGACGTAGACCGGAAGCCGGGCCGGCTCACCGGCTCCCTCGACGGCCGGCGCGCCGAGGAGCACGACCGCGCCGGCGAGCAGGCTCATGACCCCGAATTGCGCCCTCATCGCCGTACCCCGCTGCAGCGACCCGTGCCAGCTGCATGGAGAGCTCACCCGGGAGTATACGCGGGCCCGGGAGCGCGGTTGTGGCGTCTGGCCTCTGGCCTCCTCGGGATGACACGTCCTGTGGAACGTCCGTCCCCCTAGCGTTGCTCTTGGCCTGAGAGCCGTGCTTCCTTGCAGAGAATCTGCCTTCGCTCGCCGTGTAAACCTCTGAGAAAGTGACTGATGATTGAACCGCCAAGACGCGAAGGGCGCGAAGAGAGAGGCCTGGTGGCTCGACTTGGCGTTCCTTGCGTCTTCGTGGTTCAGCCTCCCTCTGCGCGCCGCGGTCAAGGTCACCGACACGGCGCACGACGTGAGAAGTGGGTCGCGGGCAGCGCCCGCGCCGGGTCTCCGCGCCTCTGCGCCTCTGCGTTCAAACGGGTGGGTGGCCGGCTCCGCGCCTCCGGGCGGAAGGGAGGCTCTGCGCCTCCTCCTCGCGCCTTTGCGCCTTTGTGTTCCTTCCCTTTCGACCGCTGGCGGGGTCGAGGTTGTCGGGTTCCAGGCGGCGCCCGGGCCGTGCCCCTCAGAACCTGACTACCCTGGGACGAGCCTCGTCTGCCCGGGCTCTTCGCCCGGTCACCTCCCGGTCGGCGGGAAGTCGGCGAAGACCTTCGCCATGACCTCGGCGATGCGGGTGTCCTTGTCCTCGGGCGAGGATCTGGACTTCAGCGTGTCCGTGGCCACCCCCTGCCACACCAACTGCTTCGCCTTCGCGTCCACCAGGTCGACGACCAGGGTCCCGACCGGGACCTGACTGACGGTGGTGGTGGCGCCGCCATAGCCGTACGGCCCCCCCCAGTAGCCCCAGCGGCCCCAGCCGTAGCCGAAGCTGTCGGTCCGGATCTGGGTCTCCCTGTCGACCCGGCCGTGGACCGCCACCACGACGTCGGCGTCGGTGTCCGCTCGGCTCAAGCCCTTCGCCTCCAGCTCGGAGGTGATCGCGCGGACGATCCGGTCGTAGACGAGCTGGTTGCGGATCTCGGTCCGCTGCTCGAAGCGGAAGGTCTTGAGCTTCGAGAAGTCGACCGCCCGGTCATAGTCGGTGGTGACGCTCAAGGTGGAGCAGGCCGACAGGCCGAAGACGGTGAGCAGGACGACAGCCGCCAAGCGCAGGGCTCTCATGGTCTCCTCCCTCGGGGTGCCGCGCTCTCCCCGCGGCCTCACTCAGTGTAGCCGAGCCTCCCCTTCACACCCCAGGGTCACGAGCTGCGGTCGTGTCGGTGCTCCATTTCGAGGGCCACCAGCCGGGCGATGAGGATGGCAGGGTAGAGCTGACCGACGAACGCCTCGAGGGTCGCGAGCGAGCGAGCCGCGGGGTGGAGCGGGGTGATGTCGCCGTAACCCAGGGTAGCGAGTGTGACCATGCTGCAGTACAGGAAACCTGACCAGTCCCCCGCCGATCGCAGCACCCCCTCACTCGCGGAAAACGACCCGGGTGCGAGACGCTCGACCAGGGCGAACGCGTGCGCGAAGAGAAGCCCGCAGAGCAGGTAGGCAGCCACCGCGCCGCTGATCCGGTGGGCCGTGATCCTCCCCTCGCGCAGGCTGCGGCTCAGCACCACAGCGATCATCCCAGCCACGAAGAGCCCGTTGAAGAGGAGCTCCGCGATGTCGACGGCGGGCAACGCCAGCCAGCGACCCACCCAGCCGACCACCAGCGCGGCGCCGATCACGAGCCCCGCGGTGACCACCACCCGCCGCCGTTTCGACACCACGGTCAGGCCTGACAGGAGAAGGAGCGACAGGGCGACCTGGTTCACCCGTTCGAAGCGGATGGCGACGCCCAGCGGGCTGGTGACGAAGACGGTCAGGACCAGCAGGGCGAGGACCACCGACAGGTTGCGGTCGTTCTGCCAGAACTCTCCCAGCAGGCCGAGATCTCGCCTCATGACGCCCCCCTACCTGAACCTGCACGCCGGGTTCGCCCGGGCCGGCGCCGCCCCGTGCGAGCGGCACGTCGTCACCGCCCGCGTGGCGGGTAGCCGGCGAGGACCTTGGCGACCACTTTCTTGATCCGCTCGATGTCCGCTTCGGGGTTGCCGGTGAGGGGGCCGCGGGCCGCCCCCCGCCACACCCCCCGATTCCGGGCGCGGTCCACCAGGTCGACCACCAGCGTGCCGATGGGGACCTGCTCCTCGAGCGCGATCCCCCACGAGCTCAGCGACTCGTAGCCCACCGTCCCCCCACCCCATCCGTACCCGTGCTGGGTCGTGGTGACCGGGTCGAGTCGGTCCATCTCCCCGAGGCCGCCGATCATGTGCACCACGAGGTCGGCGTCCCCGGCGACGCGCTTCAGACCCTTGCCTTCGAGGTTGCGGGTGACCTCCCCTTCGACGAGCTGCCGGACCAGGGGTGCCGTCGCCTTCTCCCCGGCAGCGATGCTGAAGGTCCGGTACGTCCCGAAGTCCGCCTCGGGGTCGTGTCCGTTCGTGACCTTGATCGTCGAGCACCCGCTCAACGCCACAACCCCGATCAGCGCCGTGACGGTTGCCCCCCACCGAAGTGTACCCATCGACATTTTTCCCTCTCCTTCACGGCGCCGCGGGCGGCACCCCGTGCGGTCAGCTTAGCGCGAATCACCGATCTCCCGTTCCAACACCTTCACCCTGGCCTCGACCAGACAGGAAGCTGACGGTAGAATCCTGCGACAGCGAGGAGGACTTCAGCATGAGACCCGTCCACCTGTTGCTTCTTGCGCTGTTCTTCGCTGCCGGCGTGCAGCCAGTCACGGCGCAGACCGCAGATGCTCAACCGACCCCCGCTCCGGCCCCACACGATGAAGCGGCGCCCGCGCCGGTGCCCGCCCCGGTGACCATACCCACGGTCTACTACGACAAGCTCAAGGTGGAGGTGGACGGCAAGGCCGAGGTCAACGGGGTGATCCAGCTCCAGTTCATGGCCATGAACGGGGAGCCCAAGCTGATCAGTGTCAACGTGCTGGCCAAGATGAAGGACAAGGATATCGCCCAGGACCTCTGGAAGGAGCTGTCCCTGGCCGGTGGGTCCTCGTTCAAGGTCAAGCTCAACGGCAGCAAGGTCGAAATCAAGAAGAGCACCAGCAAGGGCCCGAAGTTCGCGCTGACCATCGTCGGCCAGAGCGTTGCCGGGGTGTCGGTCTCCACGAAGCGATAGAAAAGGCACCCCCTCCGACCGGTTTGCGACGTCGCTACTCGCGGGAACGTCCGGCGGCACGGGACGGGACACCCCGGCTCGTCTCGGGTTTTACTTCTTCACCGCGAGCAGGTCGACCACCTTGCGAACGCCTTCGACCTTGCCGGCCGCCTTGACGGCCAGGTCGAGGCGCGCCTGGTCGGGGACCGGCCCGCGCAGGCTCACCACCCCGTCGGCCACCTCGACCTCGACCTTCTTCGCGTACTTGCCGATCTCGTTCGAGACGGCGTGCTTGACCTCGACCTCCAACTTTGCGTCCGCGACTTCGGCGCTGACCTGACCTGACCCCAGAGAGGCGTCCGTGACCGCTGTGAGCTGGTTGTCGACCTTGCTCACGCCGGGGAAGGTCAACGCGACCTCCTTGGCCAGCTCCTGGGTCGAGCGCTCGTGCACCTTCCCGGTCAGAATCACCTTCTTCTCCACCAGGGTCACCCGGATCCCCTCGGCATCCGGCCCCAGCTTCGCGATCATCAGCTGGCGGAGCTGCGACTCCTTCTCGGCCAACTGCTGGTCGGCAGCCGCCGGAATCGCGCTTGTCAGTACCGCCACCACGACTACCACCACGATGCTCAGAATCGACCTCATCTGTCACTCCCTCTGGGGCACTCCGAGCTGACATCGCTCTCCGGCCACGGGGAGTGCCACCTCATCCCGCTGCGCCAGGGCGCTCCAACGGACGCGACACATCGCACCTTCACCCGACCGGGTCATGTCCCGTCCGCATCGACCTCGAACACGTGGTAGCCCCACTCCGGGAGGTCGAGGTAGAGCCCCTGCTGCGCCAGGTCGTCGCCGTTCCGCTCGTAGACCGCCGGGCTCAGCCAGTCCTTCAACGTCCACCTGCCGCCGCAGAGGTCCGGCCACGGCAGGGCCAGATAGCACTGGGCCCGGTGGTCGGAGTAGTTCACGGCGACCAACCGACGGCGCTGCCCCGGGCCGGTCCAGCAAAAGGCAACGAACGAGTCCCATGTCCTGTTCCCGTCCCACGCCGGCCGTGGCTCGAGGAGCTGCCAGCTGCCGTCGCGGAACGCCGGGTCGCGCAGGCAGTCCAGCAGCTGCGCGTAGAAGGCGACGACCTCCGGGTCCGGTGTCTCGTCGGGCCCTCTCCCGAGGTGGACCGGGATGCGCACCCTCTTCCCCTCTCGCTGCCCCTGGTGAATGAACCTCAGACCCGGCGTGAAGAAGGTGACGACCGCCGCGGCCCGGTGGACCTCCCACGGGAAGGTGGCGGCCGCGCGGGGCTCGTCGTGGTTCTCCAGGAAGCGGGCCAGCCGGTCCTGGAAGTCGAGCCCGGCGAGGAGGTGCTCGCGGACGGCCCGCGGATCGCGTCGCTCGAGGCGGTCGTAGAGCCGCTTGTCGTAGGTGGAGTCGAACCCCTGCTGCTGCAGGGTCCACTCCAGGTCCCAGTAGACCTCGGCGAGAAACAGGAAGGAGGGCGCGTCACGCTTCACGGCGGCCGTGGCCCGCGGCCAGAACGGCGGCGCGGCGATCCCCCAGGTCCGCTCGAACACCTCCGGCAGGACCAGCATCGCCATGTCGCAGCGGACGCCGTCGCACTGACCGGCGATGCGCCCGAGCTCGCCGAGGAGGGCCTCCTGCAGCTCGGGGTTGCCGTAGTTGAGCTGCAGGGTGTCGGGCCAGCCGGCGAAGTAGGGGTCCCGCCCGTAGGCCAGAACGCGATCACCGTCCCCCGTCGTCACCCGACAGTAGTTCTGGGGCTGGGCGGCGAGCAGGTCCTCGCTGCCGGCCACGAACCACTCCGGGTGCTCGTCGACCCACGGGTGGTCGGGCGCCACGTGGTTGGGGACGAAGTCGAGGATCAGGCGCAGGCCACGCTGCCGCAACCGCTCGCGCAGCCGGGCGAGCGCCGCGTCACCACCGAAGTCGGCGTGGACGTGGTAGTCGCGGACCGCGAAGCAGGAGCCGCAGACATCCCCTTCGCGGAAGTCCGGCAGCACGCGGTGGTACTCACGGACCCACTCGGGGTTCGACACCGACACCCGGCGGGCGGCATCCCCAGTCTGCCACACGCCGAGAAACCAGACCAGGTCGAAACCGTCAGCGGCGAGGGCGTCGAGCTCCCCCTCCGGGACGTCATCCAGCGTCGCCGGGCGCCCCAGGGTCTCCGCCAGCTCGGCAAGCCGGACCCGGGTGTTGACCTGGAACAGCGCGGGGTACTTCGGGTCGGGCATCGCCGTGCCTCACTCCCCGGTGACCTGCTCGCGGACGAGGCGGGCCTCGAGCCGCTCCTTCGGGGTCTGGAGCGCATCCTCCGCGCTCACGCGCCCGAACAGGTCGAGGAGCACGGCGATGATCCCTGTCCAGCCGGTCTGGTGGCTGGCGCCGATACCGGCGCCGTTGTCGCCGTGGAAGTACTCGTAGAACAGGATCAGGTCGCGCCAGTGGGGGTCCTCCTGGAACTTCGTGCTGCCGCCGTGGACCGGGCGGCGGCCGTCGGCGCCGCGCAGGAACGTGGCGGCGAGGCGCCGGGAGATCTCCCGAGCCACCTCGAACAGGTTCACCCGGTTGCCGGACCCGGTGGGGCACTCAACCGTGAGGTCGTCGCCGTAGAACTCGTACAGGTTGAGGAGGCTGCGGATGATCAGCCCGTTGACCGGCATCCACACCGGCCCGCGCCAGTTGGAGTTGCCCCCGAACATCGCCGAGTCCGACTCCGCCGGGACGTAGGCCACGCGCAGCTCCTCGCCGCCGACGTTGAAGACGAACGGGTGCTCCTGGTGGTACTTCGAGAGGGCGCGGATGCCGTGGGGGCCGAGGAACTCGTCTTCGTCGAGGAGGTATTTGAGGATGCTCTCGAGCTGCTTTTTGGTGAGCGGGGACAGCAGCCGCCGGCCGCGATGGCCGACGAAACCCTCGCGGGTGGGCGCGACATGGGCCACCACCTCGGGGTGGCGCTCTCGGAACAGCTCGAGCAGCTCGACAAACCGCGGGTGCGAGGTGAGGTAGTCCGGCTCGAAGACCGTCGACGCGCACAGCGGCAGCAGCCCGACCATGGAGCGGACTTTGAGCCGAAAGGCCTCGCCGTTGGGCAGGCGGAGGACGTCGTAGAAGAACCCGTCCTGCTCGTCCCACATCTCGTCGTGGTGTTCGCCGATGCGGTCCATGGCGTAGGCGATCCACATGAAGTGCTGGACGAACTTGAACGCGACCTCCTCGTAGTGGGGGTCCTCGTCGGCCAGGATCAGCGCCATCTCCAGCATGCACTGGCAGTAGAAGGCCATCCAGGCGGTGCCGTCGGCCTGCTCCAGGCTCCCCCCGGTAGGCAGCGGCGCTGAGCGGTCGAAGACGCCGATGTTGTCGAGGCCGAGAAAGCCGCCCGCGAAGACGTTGCGCCCCTGCGGGTCCTTGCGGTTCACCCACCAGTTGAAGTTGAGCATCAGGCCCTGGAACGACTGTTCCAGGAAGGCGCGGTCCTCGCGGCCGAGGTTCCGCTCCACCTTGTAGAGGAACAGGGTCGCCCACGCGTGGACCGGCGGGTTGACGTCCGAGAAGTTCCACTCGTAGGCCGGGATCTGGCCGTTGGGGTGGGCGTAGAGGCTCTTCAGCATCAGCAGCAGTTGTTCCTTGGCGAAGTCGAAGTCCACCAGGGAGAGCGCGAGGGTGTGGAACGCCAGGTCCCAGGCGGCGTACCAGGGGTACTCCCACTTGTCGGGCATCGAGATGACGTCGCCGTTGAACATGTGGAACCACTCGGCGTTCCGCACCTGCTTCGTGCCGGCCCCGACCAGCGGGTGTGCGTCGTGCTCCTTGAGCCATGTGTCGACGTCAAAGAAGTAGTACTGCTTCGACCACAGCATCCCGGCCAGCGCCTGGCGGTGGACTCGCCGCTCGTCGTCGGAGAGCGAGCGCGGAGCGATCCGCTCGTAGAACTCGTCGCAGTCGGCTGCGCGCGCTGCGACGACCTCGTCGTGCGCGGGGCCGACGCAGCCATCCCCCGCGCGGCAGAGGCGCACGCGGATGGTCTCGACGCCGCCCGGGGGCACGTCAAGGACGTAGTGCGCGGCGGCCTTGGTTCCCCTCCTCGCCGGGTTCACCGCCTCTCGGTCTTTGTCGACGACATGGCGGTGAAAGGCGTCCTTGACGAACGGGGTGGGGTTGGGCTGGCCCCACAGGCGCTCGCGGTTGCTCTCGTTCTCGGTGAACAGGAGCTCGGGCGAGCCGTCGCAGCGGAGGGTGTACTCCCCCAGCTCGGGGTGGGAGGCGACGATCGCCCCGCCGCTCTCCCGCAGCCCAGGCCGGACGGCCTTCCCGCCCCACGACCAGGTGTTGCGGAACCACAACGTGGGCAGGAGGTGGAGCTGGGCCGCCTCCGGCCCCCGGTTGTGGGCAGAGATCCGGATGAGGAGGTCCTCTGGCCCCTCCTTGGCGACCTCGACGACGACGTCGAAGTAGCGGTTCTCCGCGAACACCCCGGTGTCGAGCAGCTCGTACTCGAGCTCGGAGCGCGACCGCGCACGGTTGGTCTCCACCAGGTCGCGATACGGGTACTCCCGCTGCGGGTACTTGTAGAGGTACTTCATGTACGAGTGGGTCGGCGTCGAGTCGAGGTAGAAGTAGTACTCCTTGACGTCCTCGCCGTGGTTGCCCTCGCTGTTGGTGAGCCCGAACAGGCGCTCCTTGAGGATCGGGTCCCGACCGTTCCACAGGGCGACGGCGAAGCAGAGCCGCTGGCGCTCGTCCGAGATCCCGGCCAGCCCGTCCTCACCCCATCGGTAGGCCCGCGAGCGGGCCTGGTCGTGGGTGAAGTAGTCCGATGCGTTGCCGTCGGCGCTGTAGTCTTCCCGCACCGTGCCCCACTGCCGCTCGGACAGGTACGGCCCCCACTTCTTCCAGGGGATTCCCTGCTCGCGGGCCTCGTTCAGGCGCTTCTGCTCGGTGCAGTCGACGAATGTCGGACCGGATTCGTGCCGGGTCATGTGGTCCTCCACCGCAGTCAGCGGGACGTCCTGTCTGCTGCGACGCAGTCTGAATCTAGCATCAGCCTTGTTCGTTGGGACCTCGGAATATTACGGTTCTCGGAAGACCGCCAATCGTGCGACACTACCTCGTGACATGAGCCAACCCGCACCTCGAGGTGCAGGGTGGGGTGCGTGTTTTCGAGGCCGAGCCCGGGAGCCTGGTGTCCCGGACGAAAGGGGAAGCCATGAACCGTAGTGTCCGCATCGCAGCTGTTCTGGTCGTCACGCTCGCGGTGGCTGCGTCAATCTCGGCGCAGGATGAGAAGATCACCGCCCCCGACCCTGGGGTGCCCGAGATCTTCACCCTCCAGGGCGAGTTCGTCAGGCTGGCTTACAACAACGAGGGGTTCGTCACCCTGGGGTTCCGGATGGCGAACGAGGAGGTCGGCAAGGAGTGGATGCTGCTCGACGTCGGCCTCACCATCCTCACCAAGAAAGGGAGCTACACGCTGAAGCGGGAGGCCCTCACCGTCACGACCCCGGATGGGACCACGGTCCCCCTGGCCACCCAGCGCGAGCTCATGGAGGCCGGCTACCTCAAGGCCCTCAACCGGAGGGCGCAGGTGTCGAAGGACTCGGTCAACTACTTCCCGCCCGGGGCGAACATTCCGTGCACCCTCAGGTTCTTCGCTCCGGCCGGCAAGATCGCCTACGACCAGGTGGACGTGAGCGACGACCGGGCCTGCTTCGGCCGGGTGTTTTTCAAGGTCCCAGGCGGCATCCAGTACGGGCAACACTGGTTCAACGTCCAGTTCCAGTCGAGCGTGGTCCGGGTGCCCTTCCGCGTGCTCACCGAGGAAGAGGGGCAGGTCCTCCACAAGCAGTGGAAAGAGCTCAAGGAGCAGCACGAGGCGCAGATGAAGGAAGAGTGGTGAGCCCACGCCGCGGCGGCGGCCACCCGAGCTGAGCTGCGCCCGACACTGCGGCCATGCCCCACCACTGGTCGTCGTCACGAGACGCGACGCGGCGAGGCAATCCCCGGGGTGCAGGGCAACCGGAGGGGGTTGCTTCGCCCCACCGCGGGGACTCGCCACCCACGTGAGGCGCGCTCGAGCTCACCTGCATCCCGAACACGGCCCCGAGCGCCAGCGCCGCTCTCTCGTGTCATCCCGAACGCGACCCCGAGCGTCAGCGCCCGCCCTCTCGTGTCATCCCG